>Ga0210074_1000221_pt1 | contig 22433 bp, 17 predicted proteins | sample China_Galinas_Co_FD_184860 | JGI IMG/M metagenome (GOLD analysis project Ga0210074, IMG submission 184860) | Wetland microbial communities from San Francisco Bay, California, USA, that impact long-term carbon sequestration -... | ecosystem: Environmental > Aquatic > Marine > Wetlands ... | reverse complement strand
AATCCGGACGTGTCAGCCCGTATTTCTTCAACGCCGGCGGCTTTGACGATGGCGACAGCCTTGGGCGGCTTGCAGATTGTTACGCACAGGCGATCATCGACTCGAAGCTGTCCTTCGACATGCTTTTCGGCCCGGCCTACAAGGGCATCCCGCTCGCGGCTGGCATCGCCATCATGCTCAATGCCAGCCACCGGAGAAATATTCCGTTCGCCTACAACCGCAAGGAGGCGAAGGACCACGGCGAGGGCGGCACGCTGGTCGGCGCCGAGCTCAAGGGACGCGTGCTGATCACCGACGACGTCATTTCGGCAGGCACCTCGGTGCGCGAGTCGATCGAGTGGATCAGGCAGGCGGGCGCAACGCCCTGTGGTGTTGCGATTGCGCTTGACCGCCAGGAACGCGGCCTCGGCGAACAGTCAGCGGCACAGGAGGTCGCCAGCCAGTTTGGCATACCCGTCATTGCCATCGCCGGCCTCGATGACCTGATCGAATACCTCGAGAGGCAAGCGGCTGTAAATATCGACATCGAAGCCATTCGGCGCTATCGTAATAGCTATGGAATCCAGACCGCATAGCAAGCCGTTTTTTCACCGCAAGGCCGCCGCGATACTCGCCACTGTCGTCCTGTTGCTGTTGGCTGCGCCGCTGGCCGCCGATACTTACCGCTGGAAAGACAAGAATGGCGAAATACATTACGGCGAGTCGGTACCCCCTGAATATGCCGACCAGCCCTATGACGTGATCAACAGCCAGGGAATCGTCATAGAACATGTCGACGACCCGACCGCAGCGGTCGCGGGCCCTGAGGAAGAAAAACCCAAGAAGAAAGAAAGGGCGCCATTGATCTCGGAAGAAGAACGGCGGGTACAGTCCGACCGTTTGCTGGTCATACGTTATGACTCCGAGGAAGAAATTCAAAAACAGCTCGAACTGGAACTCGCCCAGGTGGGATACGACGTAAAAGTCATTAACCAATCCCTGGACAGCACCACCGAAGCCATCAGGAACCAGATAAGCCAGGCCGCCGACAAGCAGAGGGCCGGTCAGAAGATAACCGCCGAGCAGCAGCACGAAATCGACCAGCTCTATGCCAGGCGATCCCAGGACAAAAAGCAGTTGGCGGCGAATAAGGCCAGGGAAGAAAAAATTCGCGCCCGCTATGCGGCGGACCTCGAGCGTTACCGTTTCCTGACCTCCGAAAGCGGGGAAGACGACCAGGAACCGGACGACAAGGGCTAGCGCCCGCCAGGCCCCGAGTCCCGCGCCGCGACCCCGATGTACACACGTTGCCCCCAATGTAAAACGGTTCATACGCTTAACGCTGAGCACCTGGCGCAGGCGCGTGGCCTGGTCCAGTGCGGACCTTGCGGCAGGACCTTCAGTGCATTGAGTTTCCTGTATGACGGATGGCCCTCCGGTGAGCCACGCCGGCCAGTGAGCGGTCCTGGTGCGACCCTGCCCATCCTCGAACCGGCGCCGGGGCCCGACGCACAGGGGTCCGACGCGCCGGTGATCGAACCACAGCCCGACAGCGGCCAGGCCGAAGCGCCGCCGGCCGGGAGCCATCGCCTTGCGTGGCGCCTGGCAACCGTGCTGCTGGCCCTCGCGACCATCGCCAACGTGACCTGGACTTTTCGCGAACCGCTGCTGAACAACCCCCGAATCAGTGCCTGGTTCAATCCGTCCGGCGAGGCCCGGGTGGATGAACATGGGTTGCTCAGGGATCCGCAGAAAATACAACTCGTTAGCCGTGACATGCACACCCACCCGACCCGGTCGGGCATCCTCGTATTGAGTATGACATTTGTTAATCTCGCCGCCCGCAACCAGGAGTTTCCGCAACTCGAGGTCACGCTGACGGACGCGTCCAACCAGCCCGTAGCGCGGCGCCGCCTGCAGCCTGCCGAATACCTGCGCCCGGGTGCTGACATCGATGCCGGCCTGGCGTCCGATGTCTTCCTGCCGGTGCTGCTCGAACTCGGCGACCCGGGTGAGCAGGCGGTTGGATTCGAGATCCAGTTTCTTTAGAACCGCTTTACAGCACGCAACGCCGCGCATTCGGATGGAGTTGACCGGCTCCGTCCGCCAACACAGTCATGCTCTGGAAGCCTGAGACCTCAACGCCCGCGGCGCATGGATTTCGGGTGAAAAAGCGCATCCCGGCCAGAATAATTTAGAGTTTCATCGTACAATTATGTTAGTGTTTACCCAAAGCAATCATCCACATAAAACCAACGATTCGAAGACATCATGAACGCAGATTCATCGCACGCTATTCCGTTAAGACAACACGTCCAAAACACCGTCAGCAGATACCTCCAGGACATGGGCAAGACGGTTCCGGAGAACCTGTACCAAATGCTATTGGCTGAGATCGAACCGCCGCTGATCGAAGAAATCCTCAAATGCACCGGCGGCAACCAGTCACGGGCGGCCGATATGCTCGGTATTACCCGCAATACACTGCGCACCAAGATGCAGCGTTATTCGATCAGGCCGCATTCGAACAAGATAGTCCGGCCAAAACGATGACAGGAGCCCGGTCCGGTCTTTACCACGTAGCCGTCACGCTCCCTTCAGTTTGATACCAAGCCATTACGCAGAGCCAAACATGCCTTCAACAAAAAAGTTAGCGCTGATCAGCGTTTCAGACAAAACCGGGCTCTTGGAATTTGCCCGGAAACTAGTGGACCTCGGTTTCCATCTGCTCAGCACGGGCGGCACCCATGACGTGCTCAGCGACGCTGGTCTCAAGGTAACCGGCGTAAGCGAGCATACCGGTTTTTCGGAAATCATGGACGGCAGGGTCAAGACCCTGCACCCGCGTATCCACGGTGGAATCCTCGGCCGGACCCAGGACGAGGAGGTCATGCAAGCGCAGGACATCCCACCCATCGACCTGGTGATCGTCAACCTGTATCCGTTCGAGGCGGTCAGCGCCAAGGAGGGATGCAGCCTGGCCGATGCCATTGAAAACATCGATATCGGCGGTCCGACGATGGTCCGCGCGGCAGCGAAAAACCACGCCCGTGTTACGGTGGTCGTTGATCCCGGTGACTATTCGGATATCGCGACTGAGCTGGAAAACGACGGCGCCGTTTCCGCCGGCAAACGGTTCATGCTGGCAACAAAGGCATTTGCCCACACGGCCCGTTACGACGGCCTGGTGGCGGCCTATCTCAGCTGCAGAAATGCCGACGGTGAGTTGACCCGTGTACTTCCCGAATACTTCACGCAGCAATTCCACAGCCGGCAGGAACTGCGCTACGGCGAAAACCCCCATCAATCGGCTGCATTCTACGTTGAAACCGGAGTCGCGGCGCATGGTATCGCCGCCGCTGAACAACTCCAGGGCAAGGAATTATCCTACAACAACATCAACGATGCCGATGCCGCACTGGAATGCGTCAGCCAGTTCGACCCGCGTCCCACCTGCGTGATTATCAAGCATGCCAACCCCTGTGGCGTCGCCCAGGGCAGCAGCAACAACGAAGCCTATCTGAACGCGTTTGCCGCCGACCCGGTTTCCGCCTTTGGCGGCATCATTGCATTCAATCAGCGCGTCCACGGCGAGGTCGCCACCCTGATCATGGAAAAACAGTTCGTCGAAGTCATCATCGCGCCTGATTTCAGCGACGACGCGCTGTTGCGGTTCGCTGAAAAACCGAATATCCGTCTGCTGCGTTGCAAACCGGAAAAGCAGGCGCTGGAACTGCACTATCAGCGCGTGTCGGGCGGCTTGCTGGTGCAGCAAAAAGACGCTGACCGGGTCAGCAAGGCTGATTGCTCTTGCGTGACGCTCCGCGAACCCACGGAACACGAGTTGATGGACATGCTGTTTGCCTGGAAGGTTGCGCGCATGGCCAAGTCCAATGCCATTGTCTATGCCACCGGCGGCCGCACACTCGGCGTTGGTGCGGGCCAGATGAGCCGTGTCGACTCGGCCCGGATCGCGCGCTGGAAGGCCGAAGATGCCGGACTCAACCTCACCGGGGCGGTCATGGCGTCCGACGCATTCTTCCCGTTCAGGGACGGCATCGATACCGCTGCCGCCGCCGGTGTCACGGCCGTGATCCAGCCCGGTGGCTCAATGCGCGATGAAGAAGTCATTGCCGCGGCCAACGAACACGGACTGGCCATGGTGTTTACCGGCGTGCGTCATTTCCGCCATTAGCGGCCGTTGCGCCTGGCAACCCCGGGACAGGTCAAGCACTGGCCGGGCCGGAGGTCCTGCGCACCCGCCGGCAATGACAGTCTTCCCTGCAGGCTGGAGCGTTCGGGCCGGAATGCGTGGTCTGGACCCCGTCCGCCGGAACCGTGCGGTGCAAAAATTGATTTGACAGGACATTGGGTAAATCTATGAAGGTACTTGTTATTGGAAGTGGCGGCCGTGAACATGCCCTGGCATGGCGCGTCGCGCAGTCGGACAAAGTGGCAACCGTTTACGTCGCCCCGGGCAACGCCGGCACCAGCCTCGAAGCAAAAGTCGAGAACGTGCCGCTGGCGAGCGACGACATCGATGCGCTGGCCGGCTTTGCAAAGGAACGGCAAATCGACCTGACCATCGTCGGCCCGGAAGCGCCGCTGGTGGCTGGGGTCGTCGACCGTTTCAAGACGGATGGCCTGGCCTGTTTCGGTCCGACCGCCGCCGCTGCCCAACTCGAAGGGTCCAAGGCTTTCGCCAAGGACTTCATGGCCCGCCACGGCATCCCGACCGCCGCGTACGGAAAGTTTACCGACATCGCTGAGGCGGTTGCATTCATTCACAAACATGGCGCACCGATCGTGGTCAAGGCGGACGGCCTGGCCGCCGGCAAGGGCGTCATCATCGCCAGAACCGTGCAGGAGGCGGAAACGGCGGTCAGGGACATGCTGGCGGGCAACGCGTTTGGCGAGGCCGGTCACCGCGTGGTCGTCGAGGAATTCCTCACCGGTGAGGAAGCGAGCTTCATCGTCATGGCCGACGGCGAACATATACTCCCCCTGGCCACCAGCCAGGACCACAAGGCCAGGGATGCAGGCGATCTCGGTCCCAACACCGGCGGCATGGGCGCCTATTCGCCGGCCCCTGTCGTCGACGCAAGACTGCACAGGTCCGCCATGGAGACGGTCATAGAACCGACCATCAGGGGCATGGCTGCCGAAGGCATGCCCTTTACCGGCTTTTTATATGCCGGCCTGATGATATCGCCAGCCGGCGAGGCCAGGGTCCTCGAGTTCAATGTCCGTTTTGGCGATCCCGAAACCCAGCCCATCATGATGCGTCTCAAGTCCGACCTGGCCGAACTCTGCCTGGCGGCGGTCAATGGAACACTCGACCGGGTGGAAGCGGCCTGGGACCCGCGGCCCGCGCTTGGCGTGGTCATGGCCGCGGGCGGCTATCCCGAGGCCTATACAAAGGGGCACGTGATTACCGGCCTGGATGATGCGCAGCGCACCGGAAGCCGGGTGTTCCATGCCGGCACGGAATTGCGCGACGGTGACATCGTGACCGCCGGCGGACGGGTATTGTGCGTCTGTGCGATGGCCAACAGCGTGGCCGAGGCGGCACACGCCGCCTATTCCGGATGCGATCGTATCCACTGGGACGGCGCATTCTACCGGCGCGACATCGGCTACCGCGCGATCGCCAGGGAACGGCTTTCGAAGACCGGCGGAACCTGATTTAGATGGATGTTTCCCACCTGCTCGTCGAGCTCAACGAAGCGCAGCGAAAAGCGGTTACCACGGCTTCGCAGAACACGCTGGTGCTGGCGGGGGCAGGCAGTGGCAAGACACGTGTGCTGATCCACCGCCTGGCCTGGCTGATCCAGGTCGAGCATGTCTCGCCACTGAGCATCATGGCGGTGACATTCACCAACAAGGCAGCCGGTGAAATGCGTGAGCGAGCGCAAAACCTGTTGCAGGTCCCCGTGCGGTCGATGTGGATCGGAACCTTCCACGGTATCGCCCACCGCCTGCTGCGCATGCACTGGGCGGAGGCGGGCCTGCCGGAAAACTTCCAGATCATCGATTCGGACGACCAGCACCGGATCCTGCGGCGCCTGATCAACGAGGAAGGTCTGGATGAAGCCCAGTGGCCGGCGCGACAGGCCCAGTGGTATATCAATGCCCGCAAGGACGAAGGCCAGCGCCCGGACGCCATCGAACACATGGGCAACCCCGTCACCGCCCAGTGGGTGCGCATTTATGAACTGTACCAGGCCAATTGCGACCGTGCCGGGCTGGTCGATTTTGCCGACCTGCTGTTACGCGCCCACGAACTCTGGCTGAACCACCCTGCCCTGCTGGATCACTACCGCAAACGGCTGAGCCATTTGCTGGTGGATGAATTCCAGGATACCAACGCCATCCAGTACGCCTGGATACGCATGCTGGCCGGCGATACCGGCAGCGTGCTCGTCGTCGGCGACGATGACCAGTCCATCTATGGCTGGCGTGGCGCGCAGGTGGCCAACGTGCAGCATTTCCGGCGTGACTTCAGGGACGTGCAGGTCATCAAGCTGGAGCAGAATTACCGTTCCACCGGCACCATCCTGGAGGCCGCCAACGCCCTGATCGCGCACAATGAAGACCGCATGGGAAAGAAGCTGTGGACCGCGGATGACAAGGGTGCGCCCATCACCCTGTACTCGGCCTTCAATGAACAGGACGAAGCCCGCTATACCGTGGAGCAGATCGAGCAATGGCTGGCCACGGGCCGGCGCGCCGAAGAGGTCGCCATCGTGTACCGCACCACCGCGCAATCCAGGTTGTTCGAGGAATACCTGCTGAAGGCATCGATCGCCTATCGCGTGTATGGCGGCCAGCGCTTTTTCGAGCGCGCGGAAATCAAGGACGCACTCGCCTACCTGCGCCTGATCCAGAATCCGAATGACGATGCCGCGATCGAACGCGTGATCAATACACCCACCCGCGGAATTGGACAAAAGACGCTGTCGACCCTGCGTCTGCAGGCGCGTGAAAGCGGCCTGCCGATGTGGCAGGCCGCCCAGGAATGCATCCGGCAGAACCTTCTGCCCGCGCGCGCGATGACGGCGCTGCAAGGCTTCATGGACCTCATTTCCGGTATGCATGAACGCATGGAAAACTGGACGCTTGGCAACAAGGTCCAGGGCCTGATCACCGACAGCCAGCTGGTGAGCCACTACGAAAAAGAACCTGTTGAAAAGATGGAGTCGCGGGTCGAGAACCTGCGCGAACTGGTCAATGCCGCAACGGCCTTTATCATCCCGCCCGAAGACGAGGACGCGGGTATGACCGAACTGCAGTCATTTCTGAGCCATGCGTCACTGGAGGCCGGCGAAACCCAGGGTGAGGCCTGGGATGACTGCGTGCAGTTGATGACCCTGCACTCGGCCAAGGGTCTCGAGTTTCCACTGGTGTTCATCGTCGGCATGGAGGATGGCCTGTTCCCGCACCAGCGCAGCGTCATCGAAGCGGGCGGCCGGCTGGAAGAGGAACGCCGGCTCTGTTACGTCGGCATCACCCGGGCGCGCGAACAACTCTGTCTGAGCCACGCCGAAGTCAGACGCATGTTCGGCTCCGAGAGTCATTGCCGGCCATCGCGCTTCCTGAACGAGATTCCGCCGGGTCTGATCAACGAAGTCCGGCCACGCATGCAGGTCCAGCGGCCATGGGTTGCGCCGAGGGCGCCGCAGTATCCCAAATCCGCTTCGGGCATCAAGCAGGACTGGCCATTCCGCCTCGGCGAAACCGTCAGTCACAAGAAGTTCGGCATCGGCACGGTCATCAGTTTTGAAGGCTCCGGGGAGCACGCCCGCGTGCAGGTCAATTTCCACCGGGCCGGCGCCAAGTGGCTGGTCCTGGCCTACGCGAATCTCAGCAGTTCGTGAAAGCGGCAGCCAGGGAAATACACCTCCCGTGGGGTACGCTGAAAGGCCTGCATTGGGCCCGGCCGGGGGCGCCGAAAGTACTGTGTCTGCATGGCTGGCTGGACAATGCCGCATCTTTCGTGCCACTGGCGCCCTGGCTCGGAGAATTCGACCTCCTGGCGCTCGATATGGCCGGTCATGGCCTGTCCTCGCATCGCCCGGAACACAGCCGTTACTATTTCATGGACTACCTGTTCGACCTCGACGCCGTGCTGCAGGCACTCGAATGGCAGCACTGTCACCTGGTCGGCCATTCGATGGGTGGCGGTATCGCCAGCTGCTACGCGGCGGCCTCGCCGGAAAATGTCGATCGGCTCGTACTGCTGGATTCCCTGGGCATGATCACGCTGCCCGCGGACCAGGCCGCGCAGCAATTGAGGCTGTCGTTGGCGTCGGTGCGCAAGAGCCGCAGCTTTTTAAGGCCTTACGAGTCGGTGGAAGCGGCCATGCGCGCACGGCAAATGAAATCACCGTTATCCGATGACGCCGCACGTCTGCTATGTGAACGCGCCCTGGCGCGCTCCGGCAGCCATTATCGCTGGCGCACCGACCCCCGGTTGAACTGGCGTTCTCCGCAACTGCCCGGCGATGGACAGGCGCTGGACCTGCTGGCCGCGATTCGCGCGCCAGCCCTGGTGATGACTTCGCAGGAAATATTGAAGTATTTTGGCGAGGAGATGATGCGCAAGCGGCTTGCCGCAATCGCCGGGTGTACACAGGTCATGATCCGGGGGCATCATCACTTCCACATGGAAGACGCGGAGAACACGGCGCGTCTTATCAGCGAATTCCTACTTCAACACGATCAAAGCCAGGAGGCCTGTCATGCCGACCGCTAACACACACATTCCAAGCCGGGAGCGTCTGATCTTCGCGCTCGATGTGCCAAGCCTCGAGGAGGCCCGGGCGCTGATCAGCCGCCTCGGCGATTCGGTCGAGTTCTACAAGCTGGGACTGGAGGTATTTTTATCCGGTCACTACTTTGAACTGATGGCTGAACTCAAGGACAAGGGTAAAAAGGTCTTTGCCGATCTGAAACTGTTCGATATCCCCGCCACGGTAGCCGCGGCGGTGCGGCAGCTGGCGCTGCACGAGGTCGATTTCTGCACGGTGCACGGCAACGACGGTATGCTCAAGGCCGCGGCCGACGCCAAGGGTGGCATGCGAATACTCGCAGTAACGGCATTGACCAGTCTCGATCAGGGTGACCTGGATGACCTGGGTTTCCAGTGCGACGCGCGCACGCTGGTGCTATCACGCGCCAGACGCGCGCTGATCCTGGGTTGTGACGGCGTGGTCTCGTCCGGCCTGGAGGTAGGGGTTTTGCGGCAACATGCCGAGCCCCGGCTGATTACCGTGTGTCCCGGAATCCGGCCGATACACAACGACGACGACCAGCAACGTGTCATGACGCCATACCAGGCCATTCGCGACGGCGCCGATTACCTGGTGGTTGGCAGGCCGATACGCACCGCCAGCGACCCGGCTGCGGCCGCGGAATCGATACAGTCCGAGATCGGCCGGGCATTGGCGGATACCTGACCGGCGGCGCGAAACTTTACATTTAACGCGTTTAGTCGTACAAAGAACTCCGGGTTTTCAATAAGAGTGTTGACAATTGTTAATGTTTAACATTACGATACACGCATAACTAACTAATAGATTAATAATTTTTAATTTCAATCTGAATAAACGATCCTCTCCGGCTCTGCCGGATTTTCCGGGCTGACCTCGTGTCCAGCCCGGATTTTTTATGCCTGTCGATAAATCCAAGCTAGAATAGCGCCCTTCAATACAAAAACGAAGCCATGGGCAAGCCAGACAGCAAACTTAAGCACCTGACCACCAAACTCGAATTGCGCTGGTACCTGCTGCTGCGATCCATTCTCAATTTGTGGGTCAAACCCCGCATCAAGTCGGATCCCGATGGTAAAACCGGCGGTGACGGTGGAAAAGCCGTCTGCTACGTGATGGATTCATACGCCCTGTCCTCGGTTCTGATCCTGGACAAGTATTGCGAGCAGCAGAACCTGGCCCGGCCGTTGTTGCCGTTGAGTGGTATTCCGAATATACCGGCCCGCTCCTATGCCACGCTGAAACGCCTCAAGGGCATTTTTATCCGCAGGCCGGATCCGCGCCGGCACTCTAAAATGCTGCAGTTGCTGATCGAAAAAAGCTGGGCGAATCCTGAACTGGATATACAACTGGTGCCGGTCACCGTGCTGATCGGCCAGAGGCCGAGCAAGGACAGCGGTTTGACCCGCGTCATTTTCACGGAAAACTGGGAGATCGGCGGACGGCTGCGCCGCTTGTTCAGCACACTGGTCAACGGGCGCAAGACCTTCATCCAGTTCAGCCGGCCCATCTCGCTCCGGGACCTGGCTGCCGAAGGCCTGGAGTCGAAGGTCGCGTTAAGAAAGGTGTCGCGCATATTGCGCTTGCATTTCAAACGCGTCAGGACCGCCGCCATTGGACCGGACCTGTCGCACCGGCGGACCATGGTCGACCAGGTCATCAATTCACAGACCGTGCGGGCCGCCATCGAAGAGGAGGCGCGGCGATCCGGTATCACGCGCGAGGCGGCACGCCGCCAGGCAATCAAATACGTACGTGAAATCGCGGCCAATTACTCCTATTCGGCCATCGTCATCGCGGAAATGGCCGTATCCTGGTTGTGGAATCGTATTTATAACGGCATCAAGGTCAGGAATTTCGAAAACCTGCAACACCATGCCCTCGGTCACGAGGTCATTTACGTACCCTGCCACCGCAGCCATCTTGACTACGTGCTGGTCTCGTACCTGGTCCACGAGCAAGGTTTCATTCCACCGCATATCGCGGCCGGCCTGAATCTGAACCTGCCGCTCGTCGGCCCGCTGATGAGGCGTTGCGGCGCGTTCTTCCTGCGCCGCTCCTTCCGGTCACAGAAGCTGTATTCGACGGTATTTTACGAGTACCTCAGCATCATCCAGACCCAGGGTGTTTCGATTGAATATTTTATCGAGGGCACACGCAGCCGCACCGGCCGGTTGTTGCCGCCCAAGGCCGGCATGCTGGCGATGTCGGTCCGAAGCTACCTGAACGCACCTGTCAGGCCGATCATGTTTCAACCCGTCTACATCGGCTATGAGCGGCTGGTCGAGGGCGACAGCTACACCACGGAATTGTCCGGAAAAGCCAAGCGCAAGGAGCGCTTTTCTGACCTTGGAAAGATTTTTGGCATCACCAGGCATAATTACGGCGAAGCGCATGTGAGTCTCTGCGAACCCATATTCCTCGATGAACTGCTCAAGCAGCAGGACCCGCAATGGCAGGAAACGATCCGCAAAAAGGCACGGCGGCCCGACTGGCTGAACACGGTCATCGAAGACCTCGGCCAGAAGATCATGACCAACATCAATGCCAGTGCCGACGTGAATCCGATCAACCTGCTGGCGCTGGCGCTGCTGGGTACGCCCCGGCACGCGATGGGTGAAAAGCAACTGGCGCGGCAACTCGAGCTGTACAAAACCCTGTTGAGCAGCAAACCGACCCCGGAACGGGTGACGGTGACCGGCAAAAGTGCGGGCGAAATCATTGCGTATGGTTTCGAGATGAAAATCCTGCAACGCCAGGAACACATACTGGGCGACGTCATCTCCCTCAAGCCCGACCGCGCCGTGAGCCTGACATTCTTCCGCAACAACATCGCGCACCTGATGGCATTGCCCTCGCTGGTTGCCGTCTGCTTCCTGGAACACCGGCATTTCCTGGTCAGGAACCTGCACAAGTTCGCCATCGTCATACAACCCTTCCTGCAGGCCGAACTGTTCATACCATGGGGCCAGCGCCAGATCACCAAAGCGCTGGATGATTCCATCGAACAACTGGTCCAGGCCGGTCTGTTGTATCGCAAGGAGGACGGCGAAACGCTGTCACGCGCAAGGGACAACCCGGAAGCCGTCCTGCAGCTCAATATCCTTGCGCACAGCCTGCTGCAGACCATACACCGTTACCTGATCACCATCTCGATCCTGGCCCGCTATGGTTCGGGGGCGCTGACGCGCGCGGAACTCGAGAACCTCTGCATTCAGACGGCCCAGCGTATATCGATGCTGCACGAGTTCAACGCGCCGGAGTTTTATGACAAGGCCCTTTTCAAGGAATTTATCGCGGAACTGCGCAAAACCGGTTACCTGTCACCCAACAAGGACAACAAGCTGGTATTTGACGAGCGACTGGAGAAGATCAGCAGGGAAGCGAGGTATATTCTCGGCGAAGAAATCCGCCTGGAGATCGAACGTCAGACACCCGTCGGGGAAGCGGTCGAACCCGCCGTCTGAGGCGCAGGCCGGTGCGAGATGCGGGTTAAGCGTCGATATCCGGGATCAACTTGGATTCAAGCCGGGTGATCCAGTCCTTGAGTTTCAACTTGCGTTTCTTCAGACGCCGCAAATGTAACTGGTCCTGACGTGGATCCGTGGCCATGCGTGCAATTGCCATGTCGAGGTCCCGATGCTCTTGGCGTAATTCGATGAGCAATTGCCGTATCTCAGAAGTATCGTCCGATTTCATGAAGTTCCGATCTGATATAGACTTCCGGGATTCACTATAACACTTAGTATGCTGCAGGGTAATTATCCAGCGACACGCCGGGCGCCCGATTTACACCACAGCGGGAGAAACTGATTCATGGATCGACGAAAATTTGTAACCGCAGCAGGCCTCGCAGGCGCGACGGGCTTGCTGGGCGCGTGTGCAAAACCAACCGGTACGCAGGCCGGTTGTGAAAACCAGGACGCAAATCAGCGTTTCGAATGGAAAATGGTCACCGCCTGGCCACGTGACTTCCCGGGACTTGGCACCGGCGCCAAGCGCCTGGCGGACTCCATCGGCCAGCTCAGCAATGGCCGGCTGACCATCAAGGTCTACGGCGGTGGTGAACTGGTGCCGCCATTCGAGGTTTTCGACGCGGTCCAGCAGGGTACTGCTGAAATGGGTCACAGCGCCGCGTATTACTGGAAAGGCAAGGCGCCGGCAGCGGAGTTTTTCACGGGCGTTCCTTTTGGCATGACCTCCCAGGAGTTCAATAGCTGGATCTATTACGGCGGTGGACTGGAACTGTGGCGCGAGGCGTATGCACCGCATGGTCTCGTCCCTTTCCTCGCCGGCAGTTCGGGTCCGCAGATGGGTGGCTGGTTCAACCGCGAAATCAACAGCATCGACGACATCCAGGGTCTCAAAATGCGCATCCCCGGTCCCGGCGGTGAAATCCTCAAGCGGGCCGGCGGAACACCCACGAACATCCCCGGCGCCGAGTTGTTCACGGCATTGCAGACCGGCACGATCGACGCGGCAGAATGGGTCGGTCCTTATAACGACCTCGCATTCGGTCTGTTCAGGGCGGCGAAATACTATTATTACCCGGGCTGGCAGGAACCCGGCTCCGGGCTCGAATGCATAATCAACCAGGCGGCCTGGGAAGCATTGCCGGAGGACCTGCAGTCGATCGTCAGCGTGGCCTGCCAGGCGGCCACGCTGGATACGCTTTCCGAGTTCACCTACAACAACGGCGTGGCCTTGAAACAGCTGATCGACGAACACGGCGTCCAGCTACGCCGCTTCCCCACCGAAGTCCTGGACCAGCTGAGCGCGCTATATGATGATGTCCTGCGTGAAATGGCGGCGGAATCGGAACTGGCGGGGCGTATTTATGCCTCTTTACAGGCCTTCACCGCTGTGGTCCGGCCGTGGACCGAGATATCGGATCACGCCTTGCTGAACCTGCGTCCGCAACCCTAGGCAGGCTGGACGGAAGGCTGCGCCTTGTCAGCCGGGATAAAGTTCGGCGGGCAGCCAGGTCGCCAGTGCCGGCCAGAAAGACAGCAGGCCCAGCATCAGCAACTGGATGACGATGAACGGGATCACCCCTTTGTAGATCGACGTGGTCGCGACTTCCGGCGGCGCGACACCGCGAAGGTAGAACAGCGAAAATCCGAACGGGGGCGTCAGAAACGATGTCTGCAGGTTGATTGCGATCATGACGCCCAGCCAAACCGGGTCAATACCCATGGCCAGCAGCACCGGCCCGACGATGGGGACAACCACGTAGGTGATTTCGATAAAGTCGAGGATGAAACCCAGCAGGAACAACACCAGCATGACGATCAGCAGCGCCCCGGCCTCCCCGCCCGGCAGAGCGGTCAGCAGGGACTGGACGTACTCGTCACCGTGATAGCCACGAAAGACCAGGCTGAACAGCGACGCGCCGATCAGGATCATGAATACCATGGCGCTGATCCTGGCCGACTGGTACACGACCTCCCGCATCGTATCGAGCGTCAGCTGCTTTTGCTTCGCCGCGAGCAGCATGGCGCCGGTTGCGCCAACCGCGGCCGCCTCGGTTGGCGTCGCCAGGCCCGTCAGTATCGATCCAAGCACCGCCACGATCAGCAGCAACGGTCCGGCCAGCAGGTTCAGCAGGTTGAGCAACGAGACGTCCTGGTGCGCTTCCTGTCTGACCGCGGGCATGGCCGATGGTCTGAAGAATGCCAGAATCGCCAGGTAGAGCATGTAAAGGGTAACCAGCACCAGCCCCGGTAGCAGGGCGCCGGCGAACAACTCGCCGACCGAGATGGTCTTCGGACTGAAAATGCCGAGTTGCAGCTGTGCCTGCTGATAAGCGTTGGACAGTACGTCCGCGAGCAGGATCAGGACGATTGAGGGCGGGATGATCTGGCCGAGTGTTCCGGCCGCGCAAATGGTGCCCGTGGCAATCGCGGGTGAATAGTTGTTGCGCAACATGGTTGGCAGGGATAGCAGCCCCATGGTAACCACCGTCGCACCGACGATACCAGTGCTCGCCGCCATCAGTGTACCGACCAGCATCACCGCCAGACCCAGCCCCCCGGGAACCCTGCGCATCAACTGCGCCAGCGCCTGGAGCAGCTGGTCGGCCAGCTTCGAACGTTCCAGCATGACGCCCATGAAGACAAACACGGGTACGGCGATCAGCGTTTCATTTCCCATGATGCCGAATATGCGACTCGGGAACGCGGTCAGAAACGCCGGGTCAAAGATACCGGTCAGCACACCGATCAATGCAAAAACAAGCGCAACACCCGCCAGCGTAAACGCGACGGGGAAACCTGCCAACAGCGACAGACCCGCCGCAACGAACAGGCCGAGCGACATCAGCCCGGACATATCGGCGAATCCATGCAATCGGCGCTTCCCGCCAGCGTGTTTTCATACATATAAAACGCACCATTGTTCCTGAAAACCCGCCAGCCACGCTCCCGTGCCCCGTTTTTATGCACAGTCAACGTCATAAAACAAAAAAACAGGGGCTTAATGCATTTGTTGAAGCAATCATTGGCAGAATATAATTTAAATTATTGTTTTTTATGATTTTTCATACCCAAGGCTTGAACATGAGGTTGCGCGCAATCTTAGCACGCTCCACCATGGATGCGCCCCACCGGATTTTACTCACAGAGTTATCCACAGCAAGACAACTTTTTACACCTCGTGCAAAAAACCGGCGAAAATACAATACGGAGAGGCAATCCGGGCGTTCAATTTATCACTGTCGGGCAGCACCAATCGTTTTCAGAGTTGGTTCAAACGTTTACAATAGCTTCCTTTCGTGTTGTCGTTGCACAACCGCTATTGGACTTTTCATTTGAAAGCACACATTGAAGAATTATTGATTCAGGCAATCTTGCACCTGATACGGGATGGCGTATTGAGCGCGGACTGCGAGATTACCCCGCAACTGGAGCGCACCCGTTCGCCCGACTACGGTGAATTCGCTTCCAACGTCGCCATGGTGCTCGCCAAGCGCGCCGGCATGCCCCCCAAGGAACTGGCGCAACGCATCATCGACGAATTGCCGCGCTCACGCCAGTTGCATCATGCCGAAGTCGCCGGACCGGGCTTCATCAATTTTCATATGAACCAGGTCGCCCTGACCACCGTGGTCAAGGACATCCTCTATCACGGAGACAGTTACGGCCATGTGCCGACCGACCCCAAGCGCGAAATAACCGTCGAATTCGTGTCCGCCAACCCGACCGGTCCGTTGCATGTCGGCCACGGCCGCGGCGCCGCCTATGGGGCCAGCCTGGCAAGCATCCTGCAGGCTTCCGGCTTCCGGGTGCAGCGCGAGTACTACGTCAATGACAATGGCCGGCAAATGGATATCCTCGCCGTCAGCGTCTGGTTGCGCTACCTGGAGTTGTGCGGCGAGCAACTGCGCTTCCCGGAAAATGGATACCGCGGTGATTACATCTACGATATCGCCCGCGAAGTACGCAAGGAAATTGGCGATAAATGGCGCTTCAAGGAGCGCGAGGTATTCGACGATCTTGCACCCGATGAAGACCATGGGGGCAGCCGCGAAACCCATATCGACGCGCTTGTGGACAGGGCCAGGGACTTGCTCGGGAACACGGGCTACCGGGTGTTTTTCGATACTTCGGTCGACAGCATCCTTAGCGACATACAAAAAGACCTGTCGGAGTTCGGGGTCGATTTCGACCACTGGTTTTCAGAAAAGGAACTCGAGGACAGCGGCGCCATCGAGCGCGCCATCGCACGGCTCGAGAAAAATGGACACCTCTACATCCAGGATGGCGCGACGTGGTTCCGCGCTTCCGAACTCGGCGATGAAAAAGACCGGGTCATCATCCGCGAAAACGGCCGGACGACTTACTTTGCCTCCGACATCGCCTATTTCCTGAACAAGATGGAACGCGGTTTCGAAAAGGCGCTGTACATATTCGGCGCCGATCATCACGGCTACATGGCGCGTTTGCGGGCGGCCGCCCTGGGCCTGGGCGAGGATCCCGACCGTCTCGAAATCTTGCTGGTACAGTTTGCCGTCCTTTACCGCGACGGTGACAAGGTCCAGATGTCCACACGCTCCGGACAGTTCATCACGCTGCGGGAGTTGAGGGAAGAAGTCGGCAGCGACGCGGCGCGGTTTTTTTACGTCATGCGTTCGCATGAACAACACCTGGACTTCGACCTCGACCTGGCCAAGTCGCGGACCAATGAAAACCCGGTGTATTACATCCAGTACGCCCACGCGCGTATCTGCAGCGTGTTCAGAACACTTGAGCAAAATGACGAAACACACAACCAGGCCATCGGCGAGGCGGCCCTGCACCTGCTGACCACAAGCAATGAAATCAGGCTGCTGCGCGTCCTCGGCCAATACCCCGAGGTCATCGATTCCGCGGCGCGGATGCGCGCACCGCACCAGCTCGCCCATTACCTGCAGTCGCTGGCGACCGAGTTTCACGCCTACTACAACTCCGAACAATTCCTGGTCGAGGATGAAAACATCCGCAACGTGCGTCTGAACCTGATCATGGCGGCGCGCATCGTGCTCGCCAACGGCCTGGGAATCCTCGGAATTTCCGCACCGGAAGCGATGTAAAATGCCGGTCAAGCGAAAATCGCCCGGCAACCGCCGCGGCACAAGGAAAAATGGCTCCGGTGGGATTCCCGCGTGGTTTTGGCTGATTGGAGGCATTTTGATCGGACTCGGTGTTGCCGTGGTATTGATGGCCAGGGGCTACCTGCCTGAGATCAGGCAGCACCTGCCATCCGTCGACGCCAAGCCCGGAGCGTCGGACGCGAGCGCGCCATCGGGCGAGGAGATTGCCGAGCCCAAAAAGCCGCGATACGACTTTTTTACGGTCCTGCCTGAAATGGAAGTCGTCGTGCCCGAGCAGGAACTGAGCCGGAAGGCTGACAAGACCGGCCCGCTGACCGACGTTCAAAACGACGGCGCCCAGGACAGCTACATACTGCAGGCCGGTTCATTCCGCAACGCATCGGACGCCGAGCAACTGAAGGCCCAGCTTGCTTTGCTCGGTTCGGTGGCGAACGTGCAAGAGGTGACGGTCAATGGCCAAACCTGGCACCGCGTGCGCATCGGTCCGTTCAAGGGCGCCCGCGCAGCCAACGAAATGCGCCGCATGCTGTCCGATAACCAGATCGAAACACTGGTCATGAAGGCCAACCCCTGAGCCTCCTCCCCTGGTCGCCCGCGCCAGTCCGTTTAATCGGTTTTAAGCGGAGATTAAGCAAAAATTTAAATTGATTTAAGCCGTGGTTAAGTTGGCCGGGGCTATCGTAAATCCGTGTCACTGAACGCTGTTGTACCACCGGAATTATCTCATTCGAGAGCAAACCAAACCCCTTTCCGGGCCAATGGCGATTCAAGCATTCACCCTTTCCGTGCGCAGGAGAACTTGACGGGGACGGGCCGCTGCCGGGCAACGATTACCGCTGGCGGCCGGTATGTTGGATACCGATGTATCCATTACTTTTTGTTTGACTCAGGAGACAATCAAATGAAACGATTCTTGATACCAGGTTTGCTGTTCCTCGGCGTACTGTTCTCAGCGCCCGCGTGGTCCCATCACGCAGCCGAAGGTATTGTTTCAGATGACATATGGCAGATGATAGACGGCCTGCTCGAAGACGCAGACAGCCCGCATCTGAGTATTGATTTTGACGATGTCATGGATTCCATGGCCGTCGCTGCGGCGCCTGGCGGCAGCGGTGACTGCAGCGGCAATAACGACTGCAGCGGCAGACTGTTCCTGGTAACCAGCATCGTGGTGCCCACCGAATATGTCGACGACTACATGATATATGTCGACTTCGCCGTGGCTGACTGGAACCGTGTGCCTGCGGGTAAGACGGGCAGTGGAACCGCGATCGTACTTGGAATAGACATCTCCGACTTCGGAGACGGTTTGAGCGAAATCAGCCTGATGGAACCCATCGGCACAGGACAACCGCTGGATAACCTGTCCCCCGATTCGGCAAGGTAGCCAAACCAGTCAGGCCAATGGGCCGCGTTGCCCGGTTGCAACGCGGCCCGGTGCGTGGGCCCGGCACGCCTGGCGGGCGCCGCCGGTCAGCCTGCGTACAGGTCCGGTTTGTCACTCACCGTGGTGGCCTGTGGCCGGTCCGCAGCGGTCCGCCATTGTTTGAAAGCACGCCACAATGACTCACCCTGCCATGCACCGGCGCGGCGGTCGTTGAAACCGCTGGTATCGAGCTCTGCGATTGACTTCTGCAAGGCGGCATGCCGGCACGCGGCGCCGAAGTCGCGCATGCTGCCACGCAGTTCCGGTGGCGCATAATTCCGAATCCACTGCGACAGGTTGCTGCGCGCCGAGGAGGCGTCATTTGCCTGGCAGGCCTGCTGCAAATCCCTCAGCAGTTCCTTTTCTCCGGGTGAGGAATATCCGCTCTGCTCCGCCTCACCGGCGCCGCGCCGGGGACGCCGGAAATACACTGCAAGCGTCAGCAGCCAGAGTGCGGCAAACAGCGCGGTGCCCGACTTCCACAGGATCGCGTTGCCGGCAGTCGGGGCGCCGCGGCCGGATACACCCGCAACCGGAGCGCTTGCGTCGACCACGCCCTGCGGCGGCAAGCTGACGGAAGCATTGATTTCCGAAGGCAGCACCTTGACGGTATGTCCCGGCAACATTTCCGTGCGCTGCTCATTTCTGACCGTATCCCACCAGTCCAGGCGTATTGCCGGCAACCTCAGGTCGCCGGCCTGCTCCGGCACGATGGCGTAACGGAATTCCTTGTGGCCCAAAACCCACTCACCGTCATCACGGCTGATGCCCTGGGGCTGGTCGGGGTAGATGCGCGCTTCGTCCATTTCCGGCCACACAGGCTCTTCGAGCATGTTTTCTTCGAGGCCCACGGCATCCACGATCACCGTGCGTGTGATCGGTTCGCCAACGTGCAGGTTTTCATTGTCGGAAATCTGCTGGGAAATGGTGATGCGGCGCGCCGGCAGCCAGAAATCACCACTGTACGACGCCGGTCGTGGACTGATCTCCAGCGTCACCGGTTCGCTCTCGACCTGCACGCGCCGGCCACGCACCGTCGGCTGCCACAGGCGGTCCGAGGGCCGCTCGATCAAACGCCCGCTCAACTGCATCGCAGGGATCGTCAAGGTGCCGGAACGTTCCGGGAATATGGCATAACGTCTCTCCAGCACACGATAACGCTCGCCATTGCGGTCGGACTGGTAGGGTATTTCGTCGAGCAGGCGCACCGAGGCCTGGGAAGGCGAAGGCGGGTTGATGGCGGCTTCGGTCAGGTTGGCCTGGTAGAAAATCCTCACCGTCAGGCTGATCTGCGAAAGCACATAGTACGGGCCCGTCTCGGGATCAATCGAGACCTCGATAAAGACCGGTTCGGCTTCGCCGGGCGCCAGCGCCGGGGCAGCCGTGACTTTCAGGATAAGCGGATTGGAGGTTGCGCCGGGGAACTTCAGGGCCGGGATGCGCAATTCACCCTCGTGTTTTGGTTCGAGGGTTATCACCAGCCGGACGCTCGCGTTCTGGGTTCCGTTCACGAATGACATCTGCGTTTCGGAACGCCGGTTCAGGACGTCGAAATCCGCTTCCAGCACCGAGAAATCGGCATCCAGGCTCTGGTCGGTGTCATTCGTTTCCAGCACCAGCGTGACCGTTTCACCGACCACGGCGCTGTTCCGGTCGAGTGTGGCCGTAACACCGGCGGCGTGGGCCGGCGAACCAACCAGCCACAGGATGACGGCCAGTGTCAGGAAGCCCTGCAACGGGCGTGCGCGACTAAAAACCATATCTGTGATTCCCGGTTACCATGTCTCTTTTTCATCAGCAGGCGAACCCCGGCGCTCATGCTGGTTGCGGAATTTGCGTCTCAGCAAGCCGCCCGGATCATCGGGAATGCGCCGCAGCCATTGCTCCATGGCCTGTGCGTCTTCCTCTGACCAGTTCCGCTGCATTTCGGCTTGCGAAGGCTCGCCGGTCTCTTCACCCTGCTGTTGCTGATCGGCTTCGTTCTCGTCCTGGTTGCCAGCCTGCTGATCTTCGGAGGACTGCTCGTCGCCCTGCTCCCCCTGTTCCGATTCATCGCCGGACTCCTGCTCCTCGGAGTTGCCTTTCGAATCGTCCTGGTTCTGTTGCTCCTGCTGCTCTTTTTGCTGCTTCATTTTCTCCACCAGGTCCCGGTTGAAGGCCGCATCCTGCATATCGGGATCGAGCGCCAGGGCGGCATCGTACTCGGCGAGCGCGGCGTCGAACTCGCCCAGCTGGGCGAGCGCGTTGCCATAGTTGTAGTGGCTGTCTGCCTGGTTCTGCTGCGACCAGGAGCGGCCGGCGTTGGCGAAGTCACCGGTGCGGTAAAAGGCCTCGCCGGCAATCGCGGGGTCCCTGGCGAGCACGGCGGCATCGGCCGCGCGATCCTGCGCCAGCGCCGCTTGCGCCTGCTGGTCCCTCCTCGCCCACAGGTCGTCCCAGAACCCCGCCTGCGCATTGTTGCTGACCAGCAGGCCGGGCAGCATGAACAACGGCAGCATGAACAGCAGGCCACGACGAAAACCGAATGCCACCAGCGGCAACAGCGCCAGTACCAGCCACGGCCCAAGATCCTTCCAGCGTTCACCCAGGGCGTCATCCTTGCGCGCAAACTCGCTGCCCGCTGCCGAAGCCCAGGGTGAATTTTCAGCTTTGCCGACGGACAACTCCGAATATTTTCCGCCACCGGCGCGGGCGATCGCCTGCAGCGCGTCACGCTCGAGACGGGCGACGACGATATTGCCATTGCTGTCGCTGACGAAGCCGTCACCACTGGGGATCGGCGCGCCCTGCACGGTGCCGACCGCCAGCACCGAGGTGTAAATACCCTGACCGGCCAGGTCGGCGGAGACGCTGGCGGCGGCGCTGCTGCCACTGTCGGCGACCAGCAGGATTTCACCCTTGGGCATGCCGGACCTTTGCAGTAGCTCGGCGGCCATTTTCAACGCCCGGTCGGGCCGGCTCCCGGATACCGGGATCACGTCGGGACGCAAGGCCGGCAACATGTTCCTGATGGTATTGGTGTCATCGGTCAACGGCGAGACGACGAATGCGTCCCCGGCGTAAGCCACCAGGCCGGTCTGACCCTCGGTGGTGGCCTCGAGCATGTCGGACAGGCGGAAATTGGCCTGCGCCAGGCGGTTGGGCTTGAGGTCTTCCGCGAGCATCGACATGGACAGGTCGAGCACCAGCACACGTGCATCGCGGGAGGTGAAGGAACTGTCCGGCAGTTTTTGCCAACTTGGCCCGGCCAGGGCCACGGCGGCGATCAGCCAGACCAGCCCCGCCAGCCACAATCCGGACCGGGAAGGTTTTGCCGCGGCGTTTCCAACACTCAACCAGCGCAGCAGGTGCTCGTCACAGACCTTGCTCCAGTCACCCGACGGGCGGCGCAAACGGCGCCACAACAACGGCAGAATCACCGCCAGCGGCAACAGTGCAAGCCACAGCGGACGAATGAAATGAACCGACAGAATATCCATCATGTCGCCATCAAACGCAGCTTGAACGGACGGATCGAAAGCAGCGCCGTCAACAGCGCCAGCACATAGGCCAGACCCAGTGGCCAGTAAAACAGCTCGTCGATCGGTCGAATGGTTTCGACATCGCTCTCGACGGGTTCGAGTTCATCGAGGATTTGGTAAATCTTCTCCAGGCTTTTCGCGTCCCG
>Ga0210074_1000220_pt1 | contig 22474 bp, 19 predicted proteins | sample China_Galinas_Co_FD_184860 | JGI IMG/M metagenome (GOLD analysis project Ga0210074, IMG submission 184860) | Wetland microbial communities from San Francisco Bay, California, USA, that impact long-term carbon sequestration -... | ecosystem: Environmental > Aquatic > Marine > Wetlands ... | reverse complement strand
TAGATTTTTGGGCAGTCTGGTGCGGACCCTGCAAATTGATTGCACCTATCGTGGAAGAATTATCAACTGAATATGCAGGCAAAGTTAAAATTGGTAAACTTGATGTTGATTCCAATCAACAAACCTCGATTAAGTTCGGAGTTCGTAGTATTCCAACTTTACTTTTATTTAAAGATGGAAAACTTAAAGACACTATAATCGGTGCCGTACCTAAAAGTAAAATAGTTGAAAAGCTAAACGCAGCTATTTAAAAAATCTTATCAACCTTAAAAATTAATTTTATTCGATGAAAAAAATCCTGATCAGTGATTCCGTTGATGAAAAATGTACGGAAATTCTGAGGTCTGCCGGATTTGATGTTAAATACAAAAATGATTTCTCAAGGGAAGAATTATTGTCGGCGATTCCTGAATATAATGCACTCGTAGTGCGTAGCTCGACTCAGGTTGATGCAGAATTGATAGAAAAGATGTCTGATATGGAAGTTATCGGAAGAGCGGGTGCAGGAATTGATAATATTGATATAAAAGCTGCAACGCGTAAAGGTATTCTTGTCATGAATACTCCGGGAGGGAACACAGTATCCGCTGCTGAGCACACGATTGCACTAATGCTTGCTGCCTTAAGGAAAATTCCACAGGCCAACATTTCTCTTCATTTAAAAAAATGGGACAGGAAAAGATTTCAGGGTAGTGAACTGCACGGTAAGACTCTTGGCTTAATTGGTCTCGGAAAAATCGGGAAAGAAGTTGCAGTACGAGCGAAAGCTTTTGGAATGAAAATAATTTCTTTCGATCCGATTGTATCTGCTGAGGCAATATCGGGATTGGAGATTCAGCTGGTAACACTTGAGGACATCTGGAAAAATGCAGACATAATTTCAGTACATACTCCACTAAACGATCGAACAAAAAATTTAATTTCTTACAACGAATTATCAAAGTGCAAGCCAGGTGTTGTGATCATTAATTGTGCACGCGGTGGTCTAATAAATGAAATGGATTTGCTCAAAGCTTTAAAGGAAAACAAAGTTTCAGCAGTTGGACTGGATGTTTTCGAAACAGAACCTCCTGATTTTACTTCAGGATTAATTCAACATCCTTCAGTTGTATCAACACCGCATCTTGGTGCTTCAACAGAAGAAGCTCAACAAAAAGTTGCAATCCAGATCGCGGAACAAATAGCTGGATATTTTAAAGAAGGAATTTCACCTGGGAGTGTGAACGCTTCTGCATTAAAAGATGTTTCAAATGATGTTTTAAAATCATTTATAAAATTAGCTGATGTATTGGGGAAACTTATTTCCCAGGTAAGAAAAGATAATCTAGTCAAAATAAATATTAGTTATCGTGGTGAATTACTAAGCAGTTATACAAAATTATTGTCCACATCACTTTTAAAAGGATTTCTCTCTGAAGAACTCGATACACCAATAAATCATATTAACGCACCTGTTTTTGCAGATGAAATGGGAATAGTTTTAGAAGAAACAGTTTCAAATGATCATCGGGATTATTTGAATTTGATTGAAGTAAAAATGATTACGGCCTCCGGAGAATGGAAATTTGCAGGCTCGGTATTCGGTAGCAATGATTATAGGATTGTTGAGATAAATGATTATCCGGTAGAGTTCAAACCAGAGGGGAATATTTTGATTTATAAAAACATTGATAAACCCGGAATGTTAGCATCAGTCAGCAATGAATTATCAAGGTCAAATATTAACATTGCAAGCCTTTCTTTAGGGAGAAAATCTGAGGGAGATCTTGCGTTGACTGTTGTGAATATAGATAACTATTTATCTCAAGAATTGAAAAAGTCGATTTCGATGATAAACGGAATAGAAGATATTTTTACGGTTCGTATCTGATTTTAGCGGAAAATTTGTTCTCTTGACATTTTTCATAAAAAAATGTATCTCTTAAGCAAGAAATATTTAATTAAACAGCGCTTGACTGAGAAAATCAGGAGTGTTATTTTATAATAGTAAATTAAATTTAACATAAATTTAATATTAGTAGCATATATCTCAATTAAAAATTGAATTCTAAACAACTCTATTCTTAAATAATATAAAAGGAGTAAGTTATGGTCAAGAGACTGACTATTTCATTAATTGTTTTGACGATGATAGGTTCACTATCATTTGCACAAAACAAAAACGTCGTAAAAGAAAAATGGGTAATGCCATCAAATCAAAACACGACTGTAAGTTCTAGTTCAAATTACGATTCTCCTGCAGTAACTCCTGGGGACGAGTTATTTCAAACTGAATATGATTATATGCAAAACAATGCCATTGGCAAAATGGTAGATTTAATTGACCTTGATGCTGATGGAGTTCTTGATCCGTTAATGACGGGTATGCAGAGATTTTCAACCGGCGCACAAAGAACTGTAAGATTTGCTTATAAAGCTTTTAGTATCGTCGATAATTTTTCAGCATTTGATGAAACAATTACAACCAGTGGCAGTGATACATATGGCTGGGGCAATATGCAGGTTTGTGTTGGTGGAGCTTTTGATGGTAACGTGCTTATGATGTCACATAGTAACGGTAATTCATATTCTTCAGTGATTGATTTAGCAAACTTTCAACCTGTAACTCCATTCTCAACAAGTTATTTTCCAGGCAACTTCCCATCATTTGTTTATTTGATGGATGGTACTATTATAGCAACCAATACTAATTTTGTATTTTTTGCCTCAACAGATTACGGAGTAACTTATGACTCTCTTTTCTTTATTGGAGATGGAGATCCTGATTTCGTTTTCTCATCTGCAAATACTCCTTCTGAATTACCTATGATGAAATCTGATGACGGTATGACAATAGCTACCGTTGGTGGTTTTGATGGAGTTTTCCAAACAGGAAATCCTGATGGAATTTATTGGTATGGATCAACTGATGGTGGAGCAACATGGAATGGTTTAGCTGCTGGTAAGGGTTCAGGAACCAATCCTGAATACGGACAGGTAATCAATAGAAATTACGCTCCTTATTTTACAAATTTTGCACAGCTTAATTTTAACGTAAGTAATGATGGCGTAACTCACATCGTATGTAATGGTTACGGAGAAGGTACTCTTCCTGGAACAAGTGATACAGTAAACACATTTCCAATTTATTATTGGAACAGCAATCATCAGGATTGGATAGCAATTACAGATCCTTTAACTGAAGCTCCAGATGATGGTTTTGGAAACTTTGTTACCGGCGGTACAACCACAAGATTGTATTCCGGAAATGGAATTGGTCAGGCATATCCAAACGTTGCAACATCTGATGATGGTCGTATAGTTTTTGTTGCTTGGGATGGATTTGAATATACTGGTGCAATTGGAAGCAGTGCATGGAACATTTATCCTGGTGATGGTGGCGCTTTTACTGGTCCAATTTACTACACTGATATATATTATGCTATGTCAGAAGATTTTGGTGAAACATGGTCAGCACCCGCAATATTAAAAGGCGACGCAGATGTAATGGAACAATATCCATATTTAGCTCGAAGAATTGCCTTCCAGGGTGATCAGGCAACCGTTCACTATATGTATATGGAAGATGCAGTACCTGGTGCAGGTATTTTTGGTACCCAGGTAGCTGGTCAGAATAGCTTATCTGATGATACCAGATGGTTGTATGACTCAATGACATTTACAGTTTCAAGCAATGATGATGAGATTATTGTAAACAACTTCACTTTGGAACAGAATTATCCAAACCCATTCAATCCAAGCACTACTATCAATTACTCGCTTGGCGAAAGAAGCAATGTTTCATTAAAGATTTATGATGTTCTTGGAAACGAAGTTGCATCATTAGTAAACACAACACAGGAAGCCGGAAAATATGATATTAAATTTGACGCATCCGGATTATCCTCAGGTCTTTATATTTATAAACTAAATGCTGGTAACTTTACATCCTCAAGAAAGATGATGTTACTTAAGTAAGTTAGTGATGATGTTATTATGAGAACGGGTGGGTTTATCAGTTTTAATTGATAAATTTGCCCGTTTTTTTTACAACTTTTTTTGTTCTTAAAAAAAATTGAAATTAATTCAGAAGATTATTTCAAAACATTTCGTGGAGAAGAGATGAAAAAAATATCTACAAATCTTCTGGCATTTTTAGTATTTCTTATTGGCTCCGCCGCCATTTTTGCACAAACGGGAGTTGGCAAAATAAGTGGTAAAGTTATAGATGCAGATACTAAAGAACCCTTGATTGGTGCTAATATCATTCTATTGAACACCAACCTTGGGGCTGCCACAGACATCGAAGGAAATTATTTTATATTAAATATTACTCCCGGTACCTACAATGTAAAAGTTAGTTATGTAGGTTATGCCCCTAAAACGTATGAGGATGTTAGAATTGTTGCTAACCTCACCTACGAATTAAATGCTGAACTGAGTACGGACTTCACCTTACCTGATATTGTAGTAATCGATAAGAAATTCTTTGAAGCAAAAGCTACAAACACCGTTAAGGTAATTGACTCAGATCAAATATCTAGACTACCTGTAAGAGGGGTTCAGAATCTGGTTTCCTTGCAGGCTGGTGTTGTTGTTCAGGAGGGAAGCGGAGGTCAGGATGGTAACGCTTCTATAAACGTTCGCGGCGGTAGAAGCAGCGAAGTTATGTACATCGTTGACGGTATTCCGCAAAACAACCTCTACAATAGACAGACAGTTGCACAGGTAAGTAATTCGGCTATTGACCAGATATCTTTTCAGGTTGGCGGATATGAAGCCAAATATGGTCAGGCACAATCTGGTATTGTTAACGTAACTACTAAATCAGGCCAGCCGTATTATAATATTTTTGCAGATGTACAAGCATCTGGTTTTACAGATGATTACGGTGCAAATATTTATTCTGGTTCAATCAGTGGTCCTATTATCCCAGGAATTCCAGATTATACAATATTCCTTTCCGGTGAAAGAGGCTGGTGGCTAGACGCTGACCCTCCAGCAGTTCCGATTCCAATCAAGACTAATGAACAAGGAGATATTCTTGATGATCCTATTATGCTTGACCGAATTCCGAACAACCAATCCGGAGTCTGGAGATGGAGCGGTAAAATTGCGTCAAGATTTGACAATTGGAATGTTCAATTATCTGCTTTGGTGAATGATAGAAATTATAAGAATTCAACGGATCTTACTGCTTTAAGGCAATATAAAAATTCCTCACAGTTCATCGAGCAGATTGAGGAACAAAATTATTCTTATAGTGCAAGAGTTTCACAAACAATAAGTAACAACACTTATTGGAATCTTAATGTTGGTTATAGAGATTTTGAATACCAGAGATTCAATCCCTTTCTAAAGGGTGCGACAAATCAGACTTTATATGGCGATAGTTTATGGTGGGCAAATGAATCAGGAATGGGTGTTACTTTGTTAGGTGATGGTCAGAGAACAAAAGCTGTTGATGCCAATGAAGTTTACCGACCTTATGGATGGGCAAGAGGATTGTTCCAACAAAGACAAGATGCTTCCTGGAGTTTTGATGGAGATTTGACTTCGCAACTGGATAATCACCTTCTTGAATTTGGTATTGGTGGTTCATGGCATACGGTTAGAGGATATGGTAACTTTGCTTATACGTTAGCTGCAGTTGTAGTTGACCCATCATCACCATATTATAGTGATTACTATAATGATCTTCTGTTCAGTCAGAACCAACCCTTTGTTTTTGGATATGATCCTTCAGGGCAAAAAACTAACTCGGATTATCCTGCAAGTCAGGATTGGCTTTCAGATCCTAGTATTGGTTCAGATCCCTCAATGTCAACATTCTTCCGTCCAAGACAACCATTCATTGGTTATGTGTATATGCAGGATAGATTTGAACTGGAAGATTTAGTGTTAAATCTTGGAGTAAGGATGGATTACTTCGACATAAAATCTTATGAATTAGTAAATCCTGATCTACCGTACTACGGCGGTAGTAATCCAAATGCTTTTGATATTGGCGATTTTAAATTAAAAGATATTGAAGTACAATTTTCACCGAGAATCGGATTAGGATTTCCAGTAACTGAAAGTACTGTTTTTCATGCTCAGTATGGTAGATTTATCCAGATGCCTGAACTTAATGATATGTATGGTGGACCATTTGATTACAATGCATATATTACTATGTCTCCTCAGAGTGGATTTAACGGAAGTATGCTAAGTGAGCAGACGACTCAGTATGAAGTTGGATTCAAACAACTAATTGGAAATAATTCTGCTCTGCAAATCACAGCATTCTATAAAAATACAAAAGCTCTTGTGGACCAAAAGCAGAGTCAGTATCAAAGAGTACCAGATGGCGAACTAATTAATGCCATTGGCCCTCAAAATACGGACTTTGGAACAGTTAAAGGCTTAAACTTATCACTTGAAGTAACCAGACTAAGCTATATCAGTTTCTCCTTGCAGTATACACTTCAAAATGCTGAAGGAACCGGTTCAGCGACTAACTCAAGCTTTACATCAGTATTCAGAAACCTTGATAATGAACCACCTAAAGTTATTGCACCATTGGATTTCGACGTAAGACACACAGGTGTAGCTATTGTTGATTTTTATGTTCCTGAAGGTGAGCTTGGAGGTTGGGAACTATTGAATGCAAACTTTATCTTCTCATTCAATAGTGGAAGACCTTATACACCGGTTGATCAGTGGAATATCATCGGTGATAATGGTTTGGTTGCAGACAATACAGGTTATGTTAATTCTGCATATGGTCCAAGTAGTTTCAGAATTGATCTTAAAATTGAAAAAGGGTTTAAAATTAGTAACTTTTATATCACTCCCTATGTATGGATTCAGAATCTCTTAGATGTTCAGAACGTAAATGACGTTTATCGTACTACGGGAAGTGCATATTCAACTGGTTGGTTAAATGACCCGGATGCACAGGGACAAATTACTACTGTTGGACAAGGTTACGTCGATGACTATGAGTCTCTCGAATTAGATCCTCGAAATTTTGGAATTCCAAGACTTATTTATCTTGGGCTTAAGTTAAATTTTGATAGAATAAACTTCTAACAAAAATTTGATTTTAATTATAAACAGGATAGTAAAATGAAAATATATATTAGATATAAATATAAATTGCTGCTTCTGTTTTTAGGAGTGGCATTTATTACATTTGGTTTTTTAGGAGATGACAAGAACGGTCAACAATCTCCTAAACCAATTTATAAAGTAACTGAATCCCAGTCATCAGGAAAGCAAGGTGACGCTTATGGTATGAATGTTAACAACATTTGGCTGCCTATCAATAATAAAGGAATAATTGCTGCAGTTAATGTGCAGCCTAATGGAAGCGGCGGTCAATACGCAGGTAACGTATTTCTTTTTTCCTCAGGATTCTTTCTTAGTGGATTTAGTGATGGAACAATGTGGGCCAACGCTTGTGCTTCAGCAAGCCTTGTCGAAGATTATCTTCCGGGCCCTGTTGGACAAACCGGTAATTCAAATGCTGTAATTTACGTTGTAAATTCCCAGGATGAGCCTTTTGGACAAAGCTGGCAGGATTGGTCAGATGCTGTAGACTTAGGTGCAGACTTTTATGATGGCAATGGTGATGGCGTATATACTCCTGAAAATACAAATGGTATTCCAGGATGGCAGCCAGATGAAGATATGCCGGACCTTGTTGGTGATGAAATGGTATGGTGCGTTTATAACGATGCTCTTCCGGTAGCACAAAGGAGATGGAATACTACAATCCAGGTTGGCGTCGAGATGCGACAATCTGTATTTGCTTTTGCCTCTGCCGGCGCCATTGGAAACCTAATTTTTGTTAGGTATCGCGTTGCTTATCAAGGACTTAATGAGTCCTCACCCGATACTCTAAAAAATGTCTACTTCGGTGCTTGGGCTGATCCGGATGTTGGAGAATCTACTGATGATGTTGTTGGAGTAGATACTGTAAGGAATGCTGGCTACACTTACAATAATACACCTGATCCACTTTATGGGAACCAGGTTCCTTGCTTTATGATAGATTTCTTCTCAGGCCCTCGTGCTTATATCGCTGGTGAAACCTATGTTGACGTTGACGGCAATGGGATTTATGAAGAAGGAGTTGATACCCCTTTGGATACAGCATATTCAGTTCGTGGACAAATTATGGGCGTAGTTGAATTTCCTGGTGCTAAAAATCTTCCAATATCATCTTTCGTTTTTTATATCAATGGAGTTCAGGGAATAAGTGATCCTAACGATAAAAATGAAGCTAGAAACTATATGTTAGGTATGACAAGTGACGGTGCTGAGGTAGATCCTTGTACATTCGCTTATGGTGATGTCAAAGGTGGTGTTGATTGCAGCCTGGTTGATCCTAGATTTTGGTTTTCAGGGGATCCTGTTACTGATATTGGATGGATTTGTAACCAGAATCGGGATATGAGACAAATGACGAACACCGGACCTTTTGTTTTGGTAAAAGGTGAAGAAAATGAAATCGTTTTGGCGTACGTTGTTGGAAGAGGGGCCACACCATTGGGTGGTATTACTGCAGCAAGATCAATTGATGATGGTGCACAGACCATTTTTGATTTGAACTTTCTTGCACCTTCACCACCACCTGCACCACAACCAACATTCTCATCGAGTGATAATTTTATTGATATTAGCTGGGACACACCCAAGCAGGTAACTTATGTTAACGCCAACCCATCCTGGGATATAAAATTTGAAGGTTACCAGGTGTGGGCTTTCAAAACAAATATTAGTGAAGATTTTGTTTCAGGTCAACCAAATTCAGTTCTTGTGGCTTCATATGATTTGGACGACTTTATAGAAAATATATATTATGAAGATCCGGATAACGGTGGAAAATTTTTGTTATTCCCGGAAGGCAATCAACTGAATTATGCACTTTATGCTGATCCTTCAACCGGAAGGATAAGATTTAGACTTTATGATGATCCGTTTGTAGTCAATCAAGCAATAACAAAAGGTAAACCTTATTACTTTGCAGTTGTAAGTTATGCTGTAAATTATGAAGCATTAATTCCTTACAGCGGTCAAACTTTTGGAGAGCCTGGAGATTATTACTTATCATCAGCTGCATTTGCACAGGAAGCTGTAAATATTCGTACGATTAACAGTATTGTAGCAGGTGTAGATGAATACAATCCTCCTGTACCTGTTCAAAATACAAATCTTATTAGCGGACCTGCAGTTGGAGACGTTGGATATGATGTAATCGATAACACTCAGTTAATTGGCGATACTTATGAAGTTTCATTTTTCCAGGATAGTTCACAAACCTTGTATACTATGCTCTGGCAATTGAAGAATATATCTACAGGTGCAGTATTAATAGATTCTGCTGATTATTATACATATGGAGAAACGAGCGTCGCACAACCCGTAACAGATGGCTTCATTACAAGAATTTCTGATGAAACACCGGCACTTGGAACAAATACTGCATCTCTCAGCGGATTTAACATGGAATTCGATACATCTACTGAATGGTACGATACCTCTGCCACAAAATTCTATTATCTTACTGAAGATATAGAAGGCGGCGGAAATCTACAGGAGATAGGTGGTGCGTTGGCTCCTTTAACTACTGATATTATAAATGCGGGTAATATAAGAAGAGTTGAGATCAGATTTGGTCAAACAAGTAAAGCTTATAGATATCTACAAGGTTATGTAGGAGCTGCTCCTCCATTACAAAGGTCAACTTATGTTTATGCAGAAGGAGTAACCCCTGCCAATCCAAATGTAGGTGGCTCTACAGCTGATATTGGAATGCTTGGTGAAGGATTTGTAGATGTACCTTTCTCGGCGTGGATTGTGGATCCGGTATATAATGTTGAACAACAGCTCGCAACTGGCTTTCTAGAAAGAAAATCCGGATCTCCGTTAAATGGTAATCCTGATGGAATCTGGGATCCGGGAACCAGCGTAAGCACAAGTGGTGAATTTATATTTGTATTTAACGAAAATTATGACCCAACCGGAAGTCAGCAAGTTTACAAAGGTAACTTCCCTGCAAGCACAACAGTATGGTCAGATTTAAAAGGTTATGTTATTCCTCCTGATGCACAGGCAACAGAAAATGATAGAACTGTGGCTGCATCGCCATACTTCAATATATTATACGCAGTTGGAGTACAACAGCTTGATACTACTCAAAACTATCAGGATGGTGATGTATTTACATTACCAGTTGCAGCTTATGGCTATACAAGCTCAAATATTTACCAGTGGAGTACACTGGATGGCACAACTGTAACATCCCAACAAGAACAGGATTTATGGAATAGTGTTAATGTTTATCCAAATCCACTTTACGGGTATAATCAGTTGACCCAGTATTACACAAGTACTCCTGATGAACCCTGGGTAACATTTACGAACTTGCCAGAGCAGATTACAATCAAGATTTATTCATTATCTGGTTCACTTCTCAGAACGTTAACGACGGATGATAAATCAGCACCAACTTCGCCCTTCCTGAACTGGGATCTGTTGAACGAAAGTGGATTGAGAGTTGCATCAGGAATGTATTTAGCTATTGTATCTTCACCAATTTATGGTGATAAAACATTGAAGTTAGCAATTATAATGCCTCAGAAGCAGATACAGAGGTACTAGAAAATTAATGATTGGCAGGTTTAAATTGTCAACCTGCCAGCTATTTTAAGTTAAAATAGTGGAGTTTAAAAAATGAAAAAAATAATACTTATACTACTACTGATTGCAACTTCAATCTATGCAGGTGATGTTGCAAGAAAAGGTACATCAGGGGCTGAAGAGGTTCTAATACCTGTAGGTGCGCGGGGAATTGCCACCGGAGGTGCATTTATCGCTAACATGACAGGATTAGAATCATTGTTTTATAATCCGGCTGGCTTGGATGTATATCCACAAACCGAAGCGATGTTTAGTTATATCAATTACCTGGCTGATATTAATATATCTTATTTTGCAATAGGTACCAGCTTGGGTGATTTTGGATCTCTGGCTTTTGATCTGAAATCATTGGATTTTGGTGATATTCCTGTTACAACAATTGAATTTCCAGATGGAACGGGTGATACTTATTCACCTTCATTTATGACATTTGGATTAACCTATTCAAAAGTGCTAACTGACAGGATTGCAATAGGCACAAACATGAAGTTAGTTACGGAAAACATAGGTAATACGAGTGCTACTGGTTTTGCAGTAGATGCCGGTGTTCAGTACAGATTCTCACAAGAACTTATGATTGGTGCTGCAGTAAAAAATATCGGAACGAACATGGCTTATTCTGGCGATGATTTAAATGCCAGGACACCAATACCCGGATCATTACCCGGTGCAACAACAGGTACTTATGGGATAGTAACCGAGTCGTTCCTTATTCCAAGCTCCTTCCAGTTAAGTTTGACCTATGCACTTAATTTCAATGAACAGAATAAGCTTCTGTTTGCAGGTGCATACACAGCAAATAACTCGTATGAAGATGTAGCAAACTTCGGACTTGAATATGGTTTCATGAATAACTTTTTCGTTCGAGGTGGATATAACTATTTAGTTCAAAATCAGGATAATTCCATTTATGGCTTAACATTCGGCGCTGGTGTCAATTATGAGGTTGGTGCCGGAGTAGGGATTGTTTTCGATTACGCCTATAGAGCTGTTCAGGAATTTGCGAATGCGAATCAGATATTCACCATTAAGCTTACATTTAAATAAATCGATTGTTTAATATTAAAAGCGTCTATTGAATTTTCAATAGACGCTTTTTTATTTTTGTATTAGAAATATTCAATTTAAGCAATGTATAAATCTGTACTAACATTTTTTCTCCTTATTCCATCCATTTTATATTCACAGAAAATAAATTTTGAATTTGATTACGCGCAGTTTGCCTATGACTCAATTTCGAATTATGTAGAATTCTATTATTCTTTTGAACAAGCCAGCCTTAATTATGTGGACACTGACACAACAGATTATGTTAGCGGCATATTGCATCTTGAAGTGATCGATTCTTTAACATCAGAAAAAATAATTGACAAGCACTGGATGGTTAATAACGAAATTCAGGATTCCAGTGAATTAAATAAAAGTCTTATAGGAACTCTTGGATTTGTTATTAAGGAGGGTCTTTATAATATAACTGTTACCGGTATTGATGCTAATAACACTGCCAATTCACAGACTATATCGGAATTTACTGAAGTTATACCTTTCATAGACACAAGTATTGCTTTAAGTGATATCCAACTTTCATCGAACATAATTCCAGGCAGCGAGAATACTTCTTCTATCTTTTATAAAAACACCTATGAGGTTACACCACTCCCGGCCGCATTGTGCGGGGAGAATCAACCAGTATTGTTCTATTATGTTGAAATCTATAATATACTTTTTAGTCAACCAGATTCGGAACTAAGGTATGATGAGTTGTTAGTCAACAGTCGTGGGCAATTACTCAGCTTAAATTCTAAAAAAATTAACAAATCAGTTGATGCAAGAGTTGAAGTTGGTAAAGTAAATGCTTACAAGTTTCCAACAGACACTTACACTTTAATAATAAATCTAGTCGATAGTCTCGCAGATTATGGTGTATCTTCAAGAAAAAGATTTTTTGTTTATAATCCGTCAGTAGTTCCTTCCGATACTCTTCAGACAACAGTTACACCGGTACTAAGTACAATGTTTGGTTCTATGTCTATAGAAGAACTTGACGATATGTTTTCGAAATCTAAATACATTGCTTCTGAAGCTGAGAAGGATAAGTATGAAGCTTTGACTACTGTTGATGCTAAACGGGAATTTATGTATACATTCTGGAAAGCCCGTGACGAAAACCCATCCGATGATAAAAACCAGTACTTTCAGGATTACTTAAAAAGGGTATATGAAGCTAATGAGCGTTTTACGGCCGGCAAGAAAGAAGGCTGGAAAACAGACAAAGGAAGAGTATATCTCATCTATGGAAGACCCAGTGAAATTGATAGATATCCGAACCAAATCGAAACCAAGCCGTATGAAATATGGCGATATGAAAGTGTTGAAGGGGGAGTAGTATTTATTTTTGGTGATATAACAGGTTTTAATGATTATCAGCTTTTACACTCTACAAAAAGGGGAGAACTTAGAGACGAAAGTTGGCAAAGAAGAATAATGGTTCAATAATCGAATTTAATTTCCCACTTCTCCAAAGTCCAACAAATCTTTTCACCTTTCTGACAATCTTTGGTTATTTTTACTATAAATTTTAATCCTTTTGATGAAGAACAGAATTGAATATATCATATTTAGATTGTTTAATTTCGGGTTTGGCCTACTCGGTCTTAAAATTTCCAGAAAGATCGCACCTGCATTAGCATTCATTTTCTATCATCTTATTCCAATCAGAAAAAACGTTGTAATCGATAATTTAAAAATCGCATTTCCTGACAATGATTTAGAGACAAATAAGAAGCTGGCTTCTAAAATTTATAGAAGTTTTGCAATTACGCTAGTTGAAATAATGTGTTTGTCCTTTCTTAAAAAATCTGAGCTTGTACAAGCAGTTGACTGTGCCAATCCGGAACTTATTATAGAAAAATATAAAGAAGAGAAAGGTGTGATTCTACTTTCCGCACATTTTGGTAATTGGGAGTTCGGTGCTATTTCGGTTGCTATACAAATTGAGTTTTCGCTTTCAGTTGTTGTTAAACCGCTAAGAAATAATCTTGTAGATGCTTGGATGAATGAAGGTCGCACTAAGTTCGGCAATGAAGTTGTCCCACTCGGTGTTTCTATAAGAAAAACATATCAAACATTAAAAGAAAAAAAAATAGTCGCAATGGTTGCCGACCAGCGTGGACCGGCTGAAGGAGCCAAGGTCGATTTTTTTGGCAGGAAAGCAGCTATTTATACCGGACCTGCGGCACTTGCTCTTAAAACAGGTGCACCAATACTATGCGGAATACCCATCCGTGATGAAAATTTTAAATATAAAATGACTCTTGTAGAAATACCCATCGATAATCTGCCCGAAGGTGAGGAAGAAAAAATACTTGAGATCAGTCAGAGATACACATCATATCTTGAAAAAATAATCCGTCAATATCCCGAACAATGGTTGTGGATGCATAAAAGATGGAAATATTAATTTATGATTGATGCGAAGAAAATTCTTGTAATTCAAACAGCTTTTCCGGGTGATGCTATTCTCACACTTCCATTTATTCAGGAATTGAAAAAGAAACACCCAGGTGTAAATATAGATGTACTATGTATACCTTCAACCGTAGGAATATTTTCAGCATCACCTTCTGTTACCAGTGTTATTATCTTTGATAAGAGGGGAAAACAGAAATCATTTCTCAGCTTCCTGAAATTTGTCAAAAATCTTAAACATATCGAATATCAAGTTGTTTATTCTCCCCATCGATCTTTTCGTAGTGCTCTTATCACTTTGCTTCTTTCACCTGAAAATTCTTATGGTTATGACAATAGCAGTTTACCATTTGTATTCAGGCATACAATAAAATATGAATACTCGGTTCATGAAGTGGCAAGAAATTTAAAGTTTATTGACACTGATTACAGCGGAGATAAATGGAAAATTATCCCGGAAATAGAAATTCCTGAAGAGTCAAAAATAAAAGTACAGGAATATTTAAGTTCAAATAAAATTAACAAATTTGTTGCAATTGCGCCGGGTTCTGTCTGGGAGACAAAGAAATATCCAACTGATTATTTTAATAAAATCATTGACTACTTTACCGATTCAAAATATCAAATAGTGTTGATGGGTGGAAAAGAAGACAAAGAATTGTGCGAATCATTAACAAAAAATGATAGTAGTGTTTTTATATCAGCAGGTAATTTTTCATTCATTGAATCTATTGAATTGCTAAAACATTCATCATTGCTGATATGCAACGATAGTGCGCCAACCCATTTGGGTATTTGTGCTGACATTCCAGTGCTTACAATCTATTGTTCAACCACACCGGATTTTGGCTTTTATCCTTATAATTTAAAGAGTGATTATTTAAGTTATGATGATCTTAATTGCAAGCCTTGCGGAATTCACGGCTTTGAAAATTGTCCGTTAGATCATTTTAATTGTGGGAAATTATTATTACCGGAAGTAGTTATTAAAAAAGCAGAAAATTTATTAACCAATGCTCACTGAGCAAAAAAAAATAATAAACATTGAAGAGAATCCTAACTCAGCTTTGATACTTGCTGCTGAATTATTCCAGGCAGGTAAAATATTTATTTACCCGACAGATACTATTTATGGAATTGGTGGAAATCCGTTTAATGAAAAAGTTGCTGATAGAATCACAAAAATCAAAGGCAGGGATGAATCTAAAAAATTTATCTGGCTGCTATCAGATATTGAAAGGGTTATGAACTACACTGAGATTTTATTTGAAAATCATATAGAATTTTTAAATAAAATCTGGCCGGCACAGGTAACTGTAGTCCTTAATCTTAATTCTCGAACAAAAGAAATATTAAAACAGAATACTGCTGCAATCAGAATTCCACAAAATGAATTTTGCCTTAAATTGCTGAATGAAATTTCAAGACCATTGATTTCTACAAGTGTGAATCGTAGTGGACATGAGCCTGTACATAGTTATAAGCAGATACCGGATGATTTTATAAATGATGTGGATGCAATTTTTCATAATTCTCTTCAGAATGTAAATATATCATCAACCATAGTTGATTTAACTTCTGAAAAGCCTATTTTGATTCGGGAGGGCGCTGTAAGGTTTGTAGAATTGTTACAGAAGTTCAGTTAAATTTGTAAAGATTAGAAATTAATATTTTATGCCAATACTCAAATATTTTAAAAACCTGAAAAGCTTTTCGGTTGTTATCGTGCCTGATGATACTTCTCATGAGTCACGTTCAAAGAAATTTACACCATTAAAAATTTTTATTTTTGCTCTTGTCTATTCGATATTCATTGCAGTGTTCGGCTATTACTTTTTTATTATCACAGGAATCGGCAATAAAATTTTCCCCGGTAATTACGTTATGACTCCTGAAAATATTGAAAAAATGGAACAGCTTAATTCAAAAGTAAATTTTCTTGCAATAGAATTACAACAATTAAAATCTTCCAACCAACGGCTAAAATATGCACTTGCACTTGGAGATTCTGTTTTGATAGATACCTTTAAAATTAAGACTGATTCGCTGGATAAGTTCTATAAAACACCAAAGGAAGGGAATATTTTTGGAGTTTTTATCAATCTTATTGAAAAACTTTTTCAACAAAAGGACGAATCGATTTTTTTCATTTTTCCGGTGAATGGATATATTAGCAGAGGCTTTGACGTTGAAAAGGGGCATTATGGAATTGATTTAGTAGTAAAAAATGGAACCCCAGTGTATGCATCAGCCGGAGGATTTGTGGTATTTTCAGGTTATACAAATAACTTCGGACATATAATTATTATTAGCCATTCAGATGGCTACTTAAGTATTTACAAGCACTGTTCTGTCATAATAAAAAAAGAAAGAGAATTTGTAAGACAGGGCGAATTGATCGCTGAAAGTGGAAATAGCGGGTTGGCAACAACAGGTCCGCATTTGCATCTTGAAATCTGGCACAACGGTAAGCCTATTGATCCCGAAACAATTTTGATAAACAACAATTAAGGAGGATATTTTGAAATCCAAACCTATGAACGGAGACTCTGAAGACATAACAGTAATAAGTAATGGTGTTAAGGTAGAAGGGAAGATATCAAGTGAGGGTAGTGTGAGAATAGATGGAAATGTTTTAGGAGATATCGATTGCCAGAGAAACATTACTATTGGTGAAAGGGGAGAGGTTTTTGGTAAAGTTAGTGGACAGTCAATTGCAATAGCTGGAAAAGTGAAGGGTGCAATTAATGCCAAAGAAAAACTGATGCTTGAATCTAAAGCCAACCTTGAGGGAGACGTGTATACAAAAATACTAGTTGTTGAAGCTGGTGCTAAATTCGATGGTAAGAGTAATATGGGAAGTTCAGGGGGAACTACAACCTCAACACAAACAGTAAATACTTAGTCAGCCATGAAACTGGAACCTGATAAAATAAAAGGTGCCAGTAACTTTTATAAAGAAATAGGCCCATATGTCGGATTAGGATTGCAGTTAGCGGCAACAGTGACCCTTTCCGTATTTATAGGTATCTGGCTTGATGACCAGTTTGAGACTAAGCCTGTTCTAACAATTGTATTTGCTTTTTTGGGTGTCTTTGCCGGCATGTACAACTTCATTAAATCTGTAATGAAAGCCGACGATGGCAAAAAGTGAGAATCACATGCTGGCGTTCAGCTCTATTATTTCACTCATAATTATTCTCATTCTCACAATCCTTTTTTTATTTTCCCAGATTTCCGAGATAATATTTAATTCGATTATTATTGGATTTTCAATACCAGCCATCAACTTTGCTTTGGGTTTTCTGCTAATTAAATATTCAATAAATAAATCAGAGAAAACATTTTTAATGACATTGTGGGGAGGGTTATTATTTAGATTGTTTTTTGGGCTTTTACTAGTATTAATTTCCCTCATTTTTTTGGAAATAAACACATACGGGTTTATATTTTCAATCCTCTTTTTTTACGTTTTTTACTTATTAATAGAAATTTTTTACTTGAATTTAGGGAGAAAAAGCCACTTTGGCGATCAGTAACAATATTGACACTTTAAATACAGTAATTGATACGCTAAAAACTTCTGGCGGATCAGATAGCGGCTGGATTTTACACCACGTTATGGATGGAGATGGAATTGAGCTTCCCTTTTTTGGAACCATGCATCTTCCTGAATTTCCAACTGTATTTGGTATAGATATTACACCCACAAAGCATATAGTTTTTATGTGGATAGTTGCGCTTTTGGTTTTTCTAACCTTTTACTTTATTGCAAGGGGTTATAAAAAGTCACTCATCCCCAAAAGACTGGCAAACTTTTTTGAAGTATTTATAATATTCATTCGCGATGAAATTGCGGAGCCGACTTTAGGTAACGCTTATAAACCTTTTCTACCTTTTTTATTAACGCTGTTCTTTTTTATTCTCTTTGGAAATTTTATTGGCCTACTTCCATTTTCGGCTACGTTTACAAGTAATATTGCAGTAACAGCCACACTTGCAATAATTTCATTTATTGTAATTCAGCTTGGAGGGATAAGACAGAACGGATTTTTTGGATATTTCAAAGGACTTATCCCACATGGTATGCCAATGTGGCTTCTTCCACTGATGATACCAGTTGAGATTCTTGGGTTGTTTACCAAGCCTTTTGCATTAGCAATACGACTTTTTGCGAATATGATTGCAGGGCATATTGTAATTCTTGCCCTTATCGGATTAATATTTTTTATGGGAACACCTTATGTTGCTCCTGTATCAATTGCATTTGCAGTATTTATCTATCTATTGGAAATTTTAGTGGCTTTAATTCAAGCTTATATTTTTACAATGCTTAGTTCCCTATTTATAGGAATGGCAGTACATCAGGAACATTAATTTATTAACAAATATTAAAGGAGTACTTAAATGGATTTAGCATGGTTAGCAGCAGGTATAGGCGCCGGATTAGTTGTAATCGGCGGTGGACTTGGAATAGGAAAACTTGCAAGTTCAGCAATGGATGCAAGTGGAAGACAGCCGGAAGCTGCAGGCGCAATCAGAACTTCAATGATTATTGCTGCTGCACTTATTGAAGGAATGTCATTTTTTGGTTTGGTAATTTGTATTCTTCTTGCTCTTAAAGCATAAATAAAAATTAATTTGAGATTTTAAATGTTAACTCAATTAACACTTGCAGTTATTGCATCTGAGGGTGGCAACGGAGGACTTCTAGACGTTAACCCTGGCTTAATGATTTGGACCGTGGTAACCTTTGTTGTGCTTCTGTTCATTCTTAAAAGAGTTGCCTGGAAACCAATCCTTACTGCTCTCGACAAGCGGGAGAACGATATTAAAGAAGCTTTGGAACAAGCAGAAAAAGCTAAAGATGAGGCCAGGCAAATTCTGGAATCAAACCAGGCAAATCTTGCAAAAGCCGAAGAGGAATCTAAAAAGATAATTGAACAGAGTCGCACTTACGCTGAGTCTCTCAAAGAGCAGATGATTAGTGAAAGCAAGGAACAGGCGAAGAAAATTGTTGACGATGCTTCATCAGAAATTCAACGGAAGAAAGATACAGCTTTTGAAGAATTGAAAGGTCAGATTGCTGAGATTGCAGTTAGTGCAGCCGAAAAAATTATCAGAGAATCGCTGGATGCTCAGAAAAGCAAACATGTGATCGATAAATATTTGAATGAGGTTACAAAGAATTAGTAATGGGTGATTTCAGAATTCTTCAAAGATATGCTGTGTCCTTGCTCGAATCTGCTCTTGAGAAAAATAATCTCGATGTAGTTACCTCGGATATTCGGACTATTGTCGGTTCAATGGAAAATAGCAGGGAGTTGCAATTGATGCTTGATAGTCCGATCATAAGACCGGAATTAAAACTTAGCATTCTGCAAGAAATCTTCGAGACGAAAATTTCGAAAGACACAATGGATTTCATTAAATTCGTTGTCGATAAGAGACGTGTGAATTCGATAAAGTCGATCGGAAAAAGATTTCTTGAATTACGCGATGAACATCTCGGTATTGCAAACGTTTTGGTTACTACGGTCACAGATTTTTCTCAGGTGCAAAAAGACGAATTGAAGAATAAGATGGAGAAAATTCTGGATAAAAAAGTTCAATTAAGCTTTAGAACCGATGCCGAACTTGTTGGGGGGTTCATTGCTAAAGTTGATGACACTTTGTATGATGCATCTATCAGGCATCAGTTGGAATTACTGAAGAAACAATTTTTAACGGGTGAAATATCACTCAATTAATTAAAGAAGTTTAAAAGGAAATAATTATGGCTGAAGTTAGACCCGACGAAATATCGGCGATATTAAGAAAACAGCTTTCCGGGTTTGAAAGTGAAGTTGATGTTTATGATGTTGGAACTGTTCTGCAGATTGGTGATGGTATTGCAAGAGTTTATGGCTTAAGTAAAGTTATGGCAACTGAACTAGTTGAGTTTCCGAACGGTGTAATCGGAATGGTTCTTAATCTTGACGAGGATAGCGTTGGCTGTGTTCTTTTTGGTGAAAGTTCACTTGTGAAAGAAGGGGACACTGTTAAGAGAACCAAGCGTGTTGCCTCAATTCCGGTTGGTAAAGAATTACTAGGACGCGTTGTAAATCCGCTTGGCAAACCGATAGATGGAAAAGGAGAAATTAAGACCAAAGATTTCTTACCAATTGAACGAAAAGCCCTTGGGGTTATTCAAAGACAGCCAGTTAAAGAACCATTACAAACAGGTATCGCAGCCGTTGATGCGATGATACCAATTGGTCGGGGACAGAGAGAATTAATAATCGGGGACAGACAAACAGGTAAAACGGCAGTTGCAATTGATACAATTATAAATCAAAAACATACACATACAGAAGAAGCAAAAGCCCTTGGTGTAAAACCTGTTTACTGTGTTTATGTTGCAATAGGTCAAAAGAGTTCTACTGTTGCACAGGTTGTTGCAAAATTGCAAGAGCACGGTGCAATGGAATATACAACTATTATTGTTGCCTCAGCATGGGAGCCGGCGCCATTACAATACATTGCTCCTTATTCAGGCGCAACTCTCGGAGAATATTTTCGTGATAACGGAATGCATTCTCTTGTAATTTATGATGACTTATCAAAACAAGCTGCTGCATACCGTGAGCTTTCCTTATTGTTAAGAAGACCTCCGGGAAGAGAAGCATATCCCGGCGATGTATTTTATCTTCATTCAAGATTATTAGAGAGAGCTTCAAAACTTAGTGATGATCTTGGTGGTGGTAGCTTAACTGCTCTTCCAATTATCGAAACTCAGCAGGGTGACGTTTCAGCGTACATTCCGACAAACGTAATTTCAATTACAGATGGTCAGATTTATCTTGAATCAAGTTTGTTTAATTCCGGTGTTCGACCAGCCATTAATGTTGGTATCTCCGTTTCTCGTGTCGGTGGAAATGCACAAATAAAAGCGATGAAAAAAGTTGCAGGTTCACTTAAGCTCGATTTAGCACAGTATAGAGAACTTGAAGCATTCGCAAAGTTTGGCTCAGATCTCGATCAGTCAACACTGAGAACTTTAAATAAAGGCGCTCGTCTTGTAGAATTACTTAAACAAGGTCAGTATGCACCAATTCCAATCGAGAAACAGATTGTAAGTATATTTTTAGGAACCAAGGGATATTTGGAGTCTATTCCAATTGCAGATGTAAAAAGATTTGAAAAAGAAGCTCTCGAGTTTTTTGAAGTTAAGCACAAGGACATCTTCGAAACTCTAAAGAAAGAAAAAGATATTTCAAAAGAGCTTGATCAAAAAATAAATAACGCTGCAAATGATTTTCTGAAAGTATTCAAGAAAACCGCATAATAATTTTTTAAATGGCTACACTAAGGGACATAAAAAACAGAATAGTTGGTGTTAAAAACACACAGAAAATTACTCGTGCAATGAAAATGATTGCCACGGCCAAACTCCGTGGTGCACAGCAACGTATTGTTGGAGCCCGACCTTATGCAAACAAAATTGGAGAAATGCTATCTCGACTTGCAGCGGAAGATTCGCTCTCTTCTAATCCATTTTTCAAACAAAGATCAGTTAAAAATGTTAGTGTAGTTGTTATCACTGCTGACAGAGGATTGTGCGGCGCGTTCAATACAAACATTATAAAAGAAGCAAACAGTTACATCAATGAGGAATTTAAAAATGAAATTGGTGTGTCCGTTTATACTGTTGGTAAAAAAGCGTCAGAGTATTTCGGCAGAAGAAACTATAAAATTGAAGGTAAATTGATTGGGCTTTTCTCTTCCCTCGAATATCAGTCAACACTTCAACTCTATGGTGATTTAATCCCGAAATACCTGGATGGAGAAATAGATAAAATAGTCCTGGTTTACAACGAATTTGTCTCTATGATTCAGCAGAGAATAGTTAAAGTTCAGTTGCTGCCAATTCCTCTTATTGAACCGGCTGAATCCGATACTACTCATTCATCAAACTATATTTTTGAACCTGATCAACTTTCAATCTTTCATTCGCTTATTCCAAAACATCTGAAGGTTCAGCTTTGGCGTGCACTACTTGAATCAAATGCTGCTGAACTTAGTGCAAGAATGACGGCAATGGATAATGCGACTACTAATGCTCAGGAACTGATTCGTTCGCTAAACCTTACTTACAACAAAGAACGACAGGCAGCTATTACCAAAGAGATACTTGAGATCGTTTCCGGTGCCAATGCACTCAAGACCAGTTCTTAATAATATCCTCTAAACTACCATGATCAAATTCGTAAAATAAGATGTTCGAAGATTTATCATTAAAAATAGAAACCGCATTAAAGAAAGTCAGAGGACAGGGTCGTCTTAACGAAAAGAATAT
>Ga0210074_1000219_pt1 | contig 22602 bp, 13 predicted proteins | sample China_Galinas_Co_FD_184860 | JGI IMG/M metagenome (GOLD analysis project Ga0210074, IMG submission 184860) | Wetland microbial communities from San Francisco Bay, California, USA, that impact long-term carbon sequestration -... | ecosystem: Environmental > Aquatic > Marine > Wetlands ... | reverse complement strand
GAGAGCGTCGACGTGGTCGTCCTGGAGGTGGAGGCGGTGGTGACGGATGGCCAGGGTCGCCGGGTCCACGGGCTCACTCCGGACGATTTCCGTCTGATGGTGGACGGGCGCGAGGTCCCGGTCGAGTATTTCGCGGAGGTCCGCGACGGCGAGGCGGCGTCGGTGGCGCGCACCGGGGACGGGGTCGGGAACCTGCCGGAGCCGTCCGCCCCGGTCGCCACCAACTACCTGCTCTTCATCGACGATTACTTCGGCATCGGCAAGCGCCGCAACTGGGTGCTCGACCGGGTGGCGCAGCAGGTGGACGAGCTGCCGCCCCAGGACCGGGTCGCCGTGGTCGCATACGACGGCGACCGCATCGAGGTGCTGGCCGACTGGTCGAGCCCGCGGGCCGAGCTCCGCCAGGCGCTCCTCGCCGCCAAGGACCGGCCGGCCCACGGCCTGCTGCGGGCCAACGAGTGGCAGCGCCGCGCGTTCGCCCCGGAGCGGGCACCGTTCGACACCCGGGCCGCGATTGCCGCGGCGGGCACGCTTCCCGGCATCCCGCGAGGCGCCGGCGGCTACGGCGAGGCGTACGCCACCGGGGCCTCCTCGCTGGCGTACCCGGCGCTCACCGGGTCGCTCGTCTCCGGCCCGATCGCGAACGACGAGCGGCGCCTGGTCGACCCGTTCCACGACGTCTGGACCGAGGACCTGGAGCTCTCCCGCGAGCTGATGGCGATCCAGGCCACCATGCGGGTGATGCCGCGGCCGGAGGGCCGGCGGGTGATGCTCCTGCTCGCCGGGAGCTGGCCGGCCGAGAGCCTGGCCGCCCAGGACGTGCTGCGGCCCCACGAGAGTGACGTCCTGCTCTCCCTGCCGTCGGGCTACGGCCGGTCCGCGCCGCTCGACGACCTGGCGATGGTCCAGCCGGTGATCGACACGGCCAACCTGCTCGGCTTCACGGTCTACCCGGCGGACGTGAACGGCTTCCGGCCGGGACCCCAGGTCGACGAGGTCGCCCGCTTCGGGAGCCTCTGGAAGCTCGCCGACGGAACCGGCGGCCAGGCGCTGCTGTTCGGCGAACGGGCCGAGACGCTGAACGCGGTGGTCGAGGACACGCGGACCTACTACTCCCTCGGTTTCACGCCCAAGCTCGACCACGACAACGCCTACCACGACATCCGGGTGGAGCTACGGCAGCCCGACCGAGTTGGACACCTGGATGTCCGTTCCCGCGCCGGCTACCGGGACTTCTCGAGCGCCACGGAGCTCAACCTGCTGACCGAGAGCGCCCTCCAGTTCGGCGGCGGTCCGGCCCGCTCCGGCTCATCGGGCTCGGCCGGCGCCGCGGCGCCCGGGACCCTGTCGGTCAGCCTGGGCACCCCCGAGCGGCGCCCGCGCAAGACCATGAAGGTGCCCCTCGCCCTCGAGATCCCGTGGAGCCGGATCACCGTGATGCCGTCGAACGGCGGCTCGTCCGGACAGTTGGAGATCCGCATCGCGGCCCGGGACCAGGACGGCGCCCTCTCCGAGGTCGCGACCGTGCCGCTCCGGCTCACCCTGGAGGACGAGACGGCCCCGGCGGGCTCCCTCCAGTGGGAGACCGACCTGGTGCTCCGCCGTGAGCGCAACGATCTGGTGGTCTCGGTCTACGACGCCCTCTCCGGCCGGGTGATGACCCGCGTGGTCACGGCGGCGCCGTAACCGGCTGCACGGCGCCGTTGCGCTGGGCCGGCGGGGCGATCCCGCTCCGCCGGCTCATCGCCTACTAGGCTGTTCTCTTCGCCACACGGACTCGGTGAGCCACACGTCGACCCTTCCGGTCGGGTTCTGCTTCTTCTCGAGGTCCCGCGGCGTCGGATGGTAGAGCTTGGCGATGAACGCCCCCGGTTGACGACGGAGAGTCCGTTCGATCAGGTGGCGGCAGCGAATGAAGTTCTCGGCGTGCTCGGCCGTGCTGTGACTGCCCATGAGCATGAACGCGCACGCCGTAGCGCATGATCGCGTCTCGCTCACGAGAGCGATACCGCATGGCGCGATCGTGGGTCAACAGGACCCACCTCTTCGCGCCGACGAGAGGGAGCCACTCCTCGTCGGGCGTTCCGTCGAGATCGGAGATCTCCGGGAACAGGTCGGCGTGGACCCTGACCGAATACCCGGCATCGCGCAGAATGCCGGGAAACCTCTTGCCGAGGTCGCGATCCGTGAAGAAGGTCAGCTCACGCAGCGCGCTCGAAGAGGATCGCGTCCTCGATCTCGGCATCCTTCAGGTCGTAGTCCGCGGCGAGCTCTTGAATCGTCTCTCCGGATTCGAAGCGAGCGGCGATGATGGAGGTTCGGATCCCGCGGCGGTTGGTCACGGGATCGCCGAAGGAGACGCGCGGGTCCAGGGCGATCGTCTTCTTCGCCCGATCTCTCTCGATCGGGAACCAGGGGAACAGCCGGACCGGTAGGTGATCTCGAGCATCGAAGAGCACCCGCTCCAGGTGCGCTTCGAAATGTTGCCGAAGCGCGAGCTGACCGCCCTGCGGAAGCTCGATCAGTGTGCCGTATTCATCGAGGAAGAGCCGACCGGGCGCGGCCTTCAGCTGCTCGTGAATGAGCAGTCGATCGATAGCGCACTCTCTCTGCGCATAGTCGAGCGCCCTACGGACAGCATGCATGGGAACCCCGTGCTTGGTCCGGAGGGCCCGGAGCACATGAGCCTCGATGAGGTTCGTGAACGACAGGCGTCCGTGCGGATCGGACGGTGGCTCGATCAACCGCGTGAACCGCCGCGCGCCATTTTCTGTCTCGTAGTCGCGGCCGAACAGCCAGGTCCGGAGCGTGGCGGCCGGCATGCGCAGGATGCGGGCTGCATCCGCGACCGTGTGCGTCGGCAGATCGCGCGGATCAGCTTGCTCCATGATCTTTGCGACGGCGTCGATGGGAATCTCTCCTGAATCATGGCGCGCTGGCGCGTCGCCACCTCCACAGCCTCACGGTACAGCAGCGGCCACGAAATGTCTACCAGGAGCACGACGAGGCATCGGGAGTCACTACTTGATCATTCCTCGCATGGACTGGCATCCGTGACCAAAAAAGTCGCCAATTCATCGCCTTGATGAGCACTTCGAACCCATTAGCGCACATCTCATCGCCGTTTCGTACACCTCATCGCACCTCCTTCACCCTTCCTCCAGCGCCTGCAGGGGGTCGACGGCGGTGGCCCGGCGGGCCGGGACGAGGCAGGCGACGAGGGCGACGGTGGCGAGGAAGAGGGCGAGACCGGCGTAGAGCAGCGGGTCGGTGGCGCTGACCTGGAAGAGGAAGCGCTCGACGAGGCGGTGGAGGGCGAGGGTGCCGGCGAGGCCCAGGGCGAGGCCGAGGCCGACGGGGAGCATGCCGCGCCGGAGGACGAGGCCGAGGATGCTGCCCCGGTCGGCGCCGAGGGCGACGCGGACGCCGATCTCCCGGGTGCGCCGGCGGACGGCGTAGGAGAGGACGCCGTAGATGCCGACGGCGGCCAGGGTGAGGGCGACGGCGGCGAAAGCGCCGAGGAGGGAGGAGAGGAAGCGCGGCGCGGCCACCGAGGCGCCGACGATCTCGCCCATGGTGCGGGGGTCGGAGACGGCGAGGCCGGGCTCGGTCCGCCGCAGGCGCGCGACGATCGCCGGCAGGGCGTCCCGCGGGGCGCCGTCGGTGCGAACGGCGAGGGCCAGGCGCCGGCTGTAGGCGAGCTGGGCGTAGGGCACGTAGGCCGCCGGGAAGGCCTCGCGGCCCAGGGAGTCGTGGAGCACGTCGCCCACCACGCCGACCACGCGGCGGCTGACCTGGTCATCGAAGCCGAGCCGGACCTGCCTTCCGAGGGGGGTGGCGCCCTCCAGGAAACGGCGGGCGAAGGCCCGGTTGACGACCACCACCGGCTCGCCGTCGGCCCGGTCGGCGGCTTCGATCGCCCGCCCTGCGACGACCGGGATGCCCATGGCCTCGAAGTAGCCGGCGGTTGCGAAGGTGAAGTTGACCCGATTCTCCGCCGGATCGACGACCGTGCCCTCGATCGCCACCTCGGTCCCCTGGCGGTCGGCGGCGAGCGGCAGCTCCAGCACGAAGCCGGCTTCCTGGACGCCGGGGAGGGAGCGCACCTCGTCGCGCAGCCGGTCGAAGGCGCGCACCCGGCCGGGGCGCTCCGGGTAGGCCGCCGCCGGCAGGCTGGTCCGGAGGGTCAGCACCTGGGCCGGCCGGAAGCCGGGGTCTACGCCGCGGAGCGCCAGGAAGCTCCGCACCAGGAGCCCGGCGCCGACCAGGAGCACCAGGGCGAGGGCCACCTCCGCGACGACCAGGGTGTCGCCCCAGCGGCCGGCCGAGCGACCGGAGGTGGCCGCCCGGCCTGCGGGAACCAGCCCGCCCCGCCCACCGATACCCCCCATCCCGTCACCGAGCAGACGGAGCGCCGGCAGGCTGCCGAACAGGACCGCGGTCAGCAGGGTGAGGCCGGCGGCGAAGGCGAGGACCGGCAGGTCGATCGCCACCTCGTGGAGGCGCGGCACGTTCGCCGGCGCCAGGCCGACGAGGAGGGCCAGCCCCCAGCGAGCGAGCAGCACGCCCGCCACCCCGCCGGCGGCGCCCAGGAGGAGGCTTTCGGTCAGGATCTGGCCGGCCAGGCGGCCGCCGCTCGCGCCGAGGGCACGGCGCACGGCGAGCTCCGCGCGGCGCTCGGTACCGGCGGCGAGCAGCAGGTTGGCGACGTTGACGCAGGCGATCAGGAGCACCAGGGCCACCGCGCCCAGGAGCAGCCAGAGCGCCGGCTCGATCGGCCCGACGATCTCTTCGGCGAGCGGCGTCACCGCCACGCTCCAGCCGGCGTTGGTGTCCGGATACTCCGTGGCGAGGGTGCCGGCCAGGGCCTGGAGCTCCGCCAGTGCCGCGGCGCGAGAGACCCCCGGCGCCAGGCGACCGACCACGGTCAGGTGGTGGGCGCCGCGCGACATCCCCTGGTAGTCGTAGCCCAGGGGCACCCAGAGGGCGGCGGACTCCGCCGGGGCGGTGCCTTCGAGCGCCATGGAGGGCGGGAAGACGAAGCCGTCCGGCAGCACGCCGACCACGCGCCGGGCGGTTCCGTCGACCTCGATCGTCTTGCCGACCAGGGCCGGATCGGCGCCGTAGCGCCGCGCCCAGAGGGCGTGGGAGAGGAGCACGGCCGGCGCCGCGCCGGGACGGTCCTCCTCCGCCGTGAAGGTGCGGCCGAGCGCGGGGGTGACCCCCAGCAGGTCGAACAACCCGGCGGAGACCCGCGCGCCGACGACCTCGGTCACCCCTTCCGGGCCGCCGCCGGCCCCGAGGGCGTAGGTGCCGGGGGCGAAGGCCGCCATGCTCTGGAAGCTCTCGCTCTGGCGCCGCCAGTCGTCGAAGGTGGGCGGCGCGGCGTACATCTTCGGCAGGTTCCACTGCCGGTTGGTCTCCCAGACCACGACCAGCCGTTCGGGCTGCGCGAACGGGAAGGGCCGGAGCAGCACGCCCCGGACGACGGAGAAGATGGCCGTGTTGGCGCCGATGCCGAGGGCGAGGGTGACCAGCGCCACGGCGGTGAGCCCGGGGCGCCTGGTGAGCGCTCGGACCGCGGAGCGGAGGTGGAAGCGCAGGGTGTCCATCGGACCTCCCCAGAAGGTGTCGTTGGCTGGTGCCCCTAGGTACGCGGCTGGTAGCTCCTAGGTTACAGGAGCGGCGTTCTCGGGAGGCGGCGGGCGCCAGTTCTCCGTAGACCTGGACGCGACGACCCAACCGCAGGGCGAGGACACGCGCGACCCGCGCACCGGGCAGCCCATGGCCCGCCGCTCGTGCCACGGCCCGCCCTACCCCCACGCGGGTGGCGGTGAGCACATCCCGGGTTTGGCGGCCCACTCACCCGGCGGGGTGGGCAAAAACCCCTCTCCTCTGACGGTGCGCCATCGCAAAAGGCTCGCTAGGGTGGCCTGCGAAAGGGGATAACTGTGAACAAGTTGATCAAGACTCTCGGCTCGCTCAAACTGGCTGTCATCCTTCTGGTCGTCACCGTGGTGGCTCTTGCGGCCGGCACGATCGTCGAGTCCGCCCGCGGCACGGACGTCGCGGGCCAGGTCGTCTACCACGCGCTGTGGTTCCGCATCCTCCTCGCCGCCCTCGGCCTGAACACGTTCTTCGCCATCGCCGAGCGCTGGCCGGTGAACAACTACCGAATCGGCTTCCTGGTCACGCACCTGTCGCTGGTCGTCATTCTGCTCGGCGCCCTGGTGAGCGAGCAGTTCAAGAAGGAGGGCTCGCTGGCGCTCTGGGAGGGCCAGCAGGGCAACGTCTACTGGGACCGGATGGCGGACGGTCCGAACGCCCAGGCAACGATCCCGTTCATGGTCCGGCTGGACTCGTTCGAGATCGAGCACTACCCGGGAACCATGCGGCCGTCCCAGTTCCGCAGCCGCGTCACGGTGACCGACCAGCAGGCCGGCATCACCTTCCCGGCGGTGATCCAGATGAACGACGAGCTCAGCTACCGGGGCTGGAAGCTCTTCCAGAGCAGCTATCAGCAGCAGGGCGGCCGGGAGATGTCGATCCTCACCGTGTCCCATGACCCGGGGCGCGCGATTGTCTACCTCGGCTACTTCCTGCTGCTCGGCGGCATGAGCACGGTCCTCGGTACGCGCATCGTCCAGCGGCGCGCGGCGGCGCGCTACCACGCCCAGCAGGCCGGACAGGCCGGAACTCCCGGCAAGGCAGGCAAGGGAGGGACGGCGCGCAAGCCGGGCGAGCGCAAGGTGCGCAAACCGGCGCCGGCAATGATCGCCCTGCCGCTCCTCGCCGCTCTGCTGGTACCGCACGCGGTCTCGGCCCAGGCGGCGCCGCCGGTGCCCTCACAGGCGGTGGTCGATGCCGTGCGCACGCTGCCGATCCAGCACGACGGGCGGGTGATGCCGCTCGACACGGTGGCGCGCGAGGCGCTCTGGAACGTGGCGCGGTCGGAGCGCGACTGGCAGGGGATGGATCCGGTCGCGGTGGTCCTGGGCTGGGCGTTCGATGCCCAGGCCTGGACCCAGCAGCCGGTGGTGAAGGTGGGCGGTGCCAGCCTCGCCGCCGCCGCCGGCCTGCCGCCGGGGACGACCTACGCCTCCTTCGCCGACCTCGCCGGCAGCGACAACCTGCACAAGCTGTTCGACCAGGCGCGCCAGGCCTCCGGCGGCGACGCCAAGCTGCCGCCCCACCTCGCCGCTGCCCAGAAGCTCGAAAGCCGGCTGCTCCGGATGCAGAGCTTCTTCACCCGGGACGTGCTCCGTGCGGTGCCGATCGCCGGCGACGCGAACGCCCGCTGGGGCATGCTGCCGGCGACGGTGACCTCGGCCCAGGCGCTGGCGGACTGGTACGGCCGGACGCAGGCGTCCCCGCCGGCCGGCTATCCCGCTGCCAAAGCGATGGAGCGGGAGGTGCTGTACAACGGGGTCCACCCGACGCGGCTCGCCTGGATCGTCCTGGCGATCGCCAGCATCGCGGCGCTCGCCGCCCTGCGTAGCCCGAGCCGGGCCAAGGACATCGTGGCGGTGGTCGCCCTGGTCGCCGGCGCCGCCATCATGACCTGGGGCATCGTCGTCCGTTGGCAGATCGAGGGCCACATCCCGGCGTCGAACATGTACGAATCGATGCTCTTCCTCGGCTGGGGCGTCGGGCTGTTCGCCCTGCTCGCCGCGGCGGTGATGCGCAACCGGCTGGTGATCTTCAACGCCGCCGCCATGTCGCTCCTGACCATGGCGCTGGTCGACCTCCTGCCGATCGACCCGTTCATCCATCCGATGGCGCCGGTCCTCTCCGGCACGCCCTGGCTGGCCATCCACGTGCCGATCATCATGGTCAGCTACTCGGTGCTGGCGCTCGGCGTGCTGATCGCCCACATGCAGGTGGGGATCGAGATCTTCCGGCCCAAGGCGCGGGAGGCGGCGGGGCGGATGAACGACCTCCTCTACTGGTACATGCACGTCGGCTCGCTGCTGCTGGTGGCGGGCATCATCACCGGCTCGATCTGGGCTGCCACGTCGTGGGGGCGGTACTGGGGCTGGGATCCGAAGGAGGTCTGGTCGCTGATCGCGTTCCTGGCCTACATGGGCATCCTCCACGCCCGGTTCGACCGGCAGATCCACGCGTTCGGCATGGCGGCGGCGTCGATCGTCGCCTTCTGGACCGTGCTGATGACCTACATCGGCGTCAACTTCGTGCTCTCCGCCGGGCTCCACTCCTACGGCTTCGGCAGCGGCGGGGTGGTCCAGTGGATGGCGCTGATCGGTGCCGCGGAGCTCGTCTTCCTGACCCTCGGCTACTTCGCCAACCGGCGGAACCGGGCCACCTACGGCCCGCTCCCCGCGGCCGGCATCTGAACGCGGCACCGCAAGACCTTGCTCCCCCTCGGTCCCGTCCGGCGCACACTGCCGTCCCCTTTCAGCGCTGGGCGGGATCGAGGGGGTTTTCGCAGGCGGGGGAGCCGGTCGGGAGGCCCGGGCCGGAGGGCGTTGAGGAGCGCGCTCACGGAACCGTCCGAGTGACCCTGACGAACCGGCGCGCTCCGAACCGAGGCGACCGTTTGTCCCCCAACCGTCCAGTTCGGTCGCCGTCCCGGAGGACGGGCCTCCCGACCGGCTCCCGGCAGACTCCTCGCCCCGCGCAGCGGCCACGGTAAGCTCCGGGGATCTTGGCGATCCCATCTTCTTCGTCGTCGGCCTCCTCGGGTGTCGATCCGCGGGGGCTCTGGCTCTTGCTGGGGCTCTACCTGGCGACCCTGTTCGCCGCGGCCGTGGTGACACCGCTCGTCTACCTGGGCGTGCGCGCCTGGGCCGCCCACTCCTCCTCGGAGCTCCTGGCCTACCTGGCGAGCAAGGACTTTCCCCGCTACTTCGACCGCCTCCGCTGGCTGTTCGTGCTGGCCGGTCTGCCCTGGCTCTGCCGGCGTACACGGCTGACCGGCGCCGCGACCCTCGGCCTGCGCGCCCCGGCCGGCACGGCCCGATCAGTCACCGGGCGCACCGCCGCCTGGTTCGCCGCCGGCACCGCGATGGTGACGGCGATCGTCGCCGGCCAGGCGCTCGCCGGGATCGTCACGGTCCGCCCGCCCGCGGGGGCCGGGGCGCTCGCGGCCGGCGTGGCCCTCGCCCTGCTCTCCGCCGGCCTGATCGCGTTCTTCGAAGAGCTGGTCTTCCGCGGGGTCGTCTTCCAGCTCGCCGGCGCCACCCTGCGCCTGCTCCCCGCGGCCGTGGTGGCGGCCCTCTTCTTCGCCATCCTCCACTTCCAGCGGGTCCCCGGAAACCTCTGGAGCGATGACACTCCGGTCGGCCTCGGCACCGGCTTCACCGTCGCCTGGTGGTCCGTCGCCGCCATGGCCCGGCACCTGGACCCGCGGGCCTTCGCCGCCCTGGCGCTCGCCGGCTTCGCCCTCTGCCTGGTGTTCGCCCGGAGCCGCTCGCTCTACCCGGCCATGGGGCTCCACGCCGGCTGGGTGTGGACCGCCCAGATGGTGCGCCGCTGGGTCCACGGGAACCCGGACGCCGCCTCGGGACACGCGCTCGCGGTGTGGGGAAGCAAGAACATGATCGACGGCCTGGTGCCGCTGGCGCTCCTCGCCCTCCTCGCCGCCGGGCTCGCCCTGGCGACCCGTCGCCGGCGCGGCCCGCCCACCGCCGGTTGAGGGTTGACGGACCACCAGCGAGCCGGCCTTCTTGCAAATCGTTCACGGCGTGAACGATAATCGTCCACGCCGTGAACGATCATCCCTATCTCCATCGCCACGCCGCCAAGCTGCTGCAGCAGGCCCTGGAGGTGTCACCGGTCGTCGTGTTGATGGGCGCGCGCCAGACGGGCAAAAGCACGCTGGTCCAGTCCGAAGCCTTCCTCACCGACGGGAAGACTGTTGATGGACAGGGCGATCGCCTGTACGTTTCGCTCGACGACCTCGCCGCTCGCGACCGGGCACAGGTGGCGCCGGAGGACTTCGTCCGGAGCGCTCCGCGCATGACCATCGACGAGGTCCAGCGACAGCCGGACCTCATCCTGGCGATCAAGCAGGCGGTCGATCGGGACCACCCCCGCCGTCCCGGACGATTCGTGGTCACCGGCTCGGCCAACCTCCTGTTGCTCGAGCGGATCTCGGAGACGCTCGCCGGACGCGCCACCTACGTCACCCTCTGGCCGCTCACCCGGCGCGAACGGCTCGGCCTCGGGCAGGTCGGCCTCTGGCAGGAGCTGGTCACGACGCCCGTCGCCGACTGGCTCGACCTGGTCCACGGCCAGAAGGACCTGCCGGGAGACTGGCGCGACGAGGCGCGGCGCGGCGGTTATCCGACACCCTCGATCGAGCTGACCTCCGAGGAGGCCCGTGCCCTCTGGTTCGACGGCTACGTGCGCACCTATCTCGAGCGCGATCTCCAGGACCTGGCGGCGATCGACAACCTGCTCGACTTCCGGCGCCTGATGCGCGCCGCCAGCCAGCGCCTGGGCAACCTGCTCAACCAGGCCGAGCTCGGCCGCGATACGCGCATCCCGCGCCCGACGGTGCACCGCTACCTCAACCTCCTGGAGACCTCCTACCAGCTCGTCCGCCTGGAGCCGTACGCGGTCAACCGGACCAAACGGCTGATCAAGTCGCCCAAGCTGTTCTGGAGCGACACGGGGCTGGCCCTCCACCTCGCGGGCGAGACCACGCCGGACGGTCGCCACCTGGAGAACCTGGTCCTCTCCGATCTGCTCGCCTGGCGCCACGGCCGCGTACCCCGTCCGGAAGTTCTCTACTGGCGCACGGCGAGCGGGATCGAAGTCGACTTCGTCATCGAGCACCGGGGCGGCCTGCTCCCGATCGAGGTCAAGTCCGGCGCCCGCCCCGGCCCGAACGACCTGCGCGGCCTCCAGGCCTTCCGCGACGAGTACCCGGACCTCTTCCAGGGCGGGCTCCTGCTCCACGACGGCGACGAGACCCAATGGCTCTCCGACCGCATTCTCGGAGTGCCGTGGCACCGGGTGGTGTGAGGCGACGGCCGACCGCACGGCTCTGACCCCGCCCCGTCGTAAAATCGTTGGTTCTGCGGTTTCCGGAGACGACCGACCATGCTCCTCACCATCTCTACCAACTACCGGCCAGCCACCGACCTGGGATACCTGCTGCACAAGAACCCGCACCGGGTGCAGGGGGTCGACCTCGCGTTCGGAACGGCCCGGGTGTTCTACCCGCAAGCGTCCGAAGAGCGTTGCACGGCCGCACTGCTGCTCGAGATCGATCCGATCGCGCTCGCGCGGGGCCGCGGTGGAGAGGCCGCCTTGGAGCAGTACGTCAATGACCGGCCCTATGCGGTGTCGTCGTTCATGAGCGTGGCCATCGCCCGGACGTTCGGCACCGCCCTCTCCGGCCGTTCGAAAGAGCGCCCGGCTCTCGCGAAGGAGAAGATTCCCTTGCGCGCAGAGATGCCGACCCTGCCCTGTCGTGGAAGCTCTGAGCTGATCGATCGCCTGTTCGCGCCGCTCGGCTACCGTGTCGACGTCGAGCGCCACGCGCTCGATCCTGTCTTCCCGGAGTGGGGCGACGCGCCCTACCACCACGTCAGCCTGGAGGCCGAGACCCGGTTGCAGGATCTGCTGCGCCACCTGTACGTCCTGATTCCAGTGCTCGACGACCGGAAGCATTACTGGGTCGGTGAGCAGGAGATCGAAAAGCTCCTCCACCGGGGCGAAGGCTGGCTCGAAGGCCACCCGGAGCGCGAGCTCATCGTCAAGCGGTACCTCAAGCATCGCGTACCGTTGACCCGGATTGCGCTCGACCGGCTCACCGAAGAAGAGGAGCCGGACGCGGACGAGCTGCACGAAGCGCGGGACGCCGAGGAGGAGCACCTCGAAACGCCGCTGCGACTGCACGAGCAGCGCTTGCTGCGCGTCCGCTCCGAGCTCGAGGAATCCGGTGCGCGACGGGTCGCCGACCTGGGCTGCGGCGACGGCAAGCTGCTCGAGAAACTGCTCCGCTCCCGCGCATTCGACCGGATCGTCGGGCTGGACGTGAGCCTCCGGTCGCTCCAGCGAGCGCACCGACGCCTCGGCCTGGACGACGCGCCGCCCAAGCTCCGCGAGCGCATCGAGTTGCTCCACGGCTCCATCACCTACCGGGACGAACGTCTCGAAGGGTTCGACGCGGCGGTTCTGGTCGAGGTCATCGAGCACCTCGACCCGCCGAGACTGGCCGCCGCCGAGCGGGTCGTGTGGGGGCACGCTCGGCCCGCCCTCCTCATCGTGACGACGCCCAACCGGGAGTTCAACAGCCGATTCGAGCGGCTGCCGGCCGACACTCTTCGGCACCGCGATCACCGCTTCGAGTGGACACGGGAGGAGCTCGCCAACTGGGCCACCGGGGTCGCGGACCGCTTCGGCTACACCGTGAGCTTCGGCGCCGTCGGACCCGAGGACCCTGAGCTCGGAGCACCCACCCAGCTGGCACGGTTCGAACGATGCGACTGAAGATCCCGGCGTTTTCGCTCGTCGCCCTGGTCGGCGCCTCTGGCTCCGGAAAGTCGACGTTCGCACGCGAGCACTTCGCCGCGACCGAGATCCTGTCTTCGGATACCTTCCGCGGTCTGGTCTCGGACGACGAGACGGACCAGGCGGCAACGAAGGACGCTTTCGAGGCCCTCTACTTTGTCGCTGGCAAGCGCCTCGCCAACCGCAAGCTCACCGTCGTCGACGCCACCAATGTCCAGGCGCATGCGCGCAAAGGGCTCGTCGCTCTCGCCCGCCAGTATCACTGCCTGCCGGTAGCGATCGTCCTCGACCTGGACCCCTCGATTTGCCAGCAGCGCAACCGGGATCGTACCGACCGGGACTTCGGTCGCCACGTGGTACGCAACCAGGCGCTCCAGCTTCGTAGGTCTCTCAAGAGGTTGGGCCGGGAAGGATTCCGCTACCTTTACACGCTCTCCGATCCTGAGGAGGTGGCCGCAGCCACAGTCGAGCGGCAGAAGCTCTGGACCGACCGGCGTGACGAGCATGGGCCGTTCGACATCGTCGGCGACATCCACGGCTGTTTCGACGAGCTGCGGGAGCTGCTGGTGACGCTCGGGTGGACGGTGGAACCGGCGCAAGGAGAGCGGGCGTTCCGCGTGGAGCATCCGGAGGCGAGGAAGTTGATCTTCCTGGGCGATCTGGTCGACCGTGGCCCCAAGACACCAGAGGTGCTTCGCCTGGCGATGGACGCGGTGGCCGACGGACAGGCCCTGTGTGTGCCGGGCAATCACGACGTCAAGCTGGTCAAGGCACTCCGCGGCAAGCGGGTCAAGATTGCTCACGGGCTGGCCGAGTCCCTGGAGCAGCTCCAGGGCGAAGACGAAACGTTTCGCGAGCAGGTCGCCGAGTTCCTCGACGGCCTGGTGAGCCACTTCGAGCTCGACGACGGCCGCCTGGTGGTGGCCCATGCCGGCATGCGCGAGGAGATGCAGGGGCGCGCCTCCGGCGTCGTCCGATCGTTCGCGCTATTCGGCGAGACCACCGGCGAGACAGACTCGTTCGGACTCCCCGTGCGCTACGACTGGGCCAAGGACTACCGCGGGAAGGCGATGGTCGTCTACGGGCACACGCCGATCCCGGACCCGGAGTGGCTGAACCGGACGATCAACATCGACACCGGCTGTGTCTTCGGCGGCCGCCTGACCGCGTTGCGGTATCCGGAGCAGGAGCTCGTCTCCGTTCCGGCGCGGAAGACATACAGCGAGCCCGTGCGCCCCTTGGGTCCGCCGGGCGAGGGAGGCAAGACCGGGCAACAGCTCCATGACGAGAGCCTCTCGGTCGAGGACGTTCTCGGGCGCCGGATCATCTCCACCCGCCTGCGCGGCAATCTCACGATCCGCGAGGAGAACGCCGCGGCTGCCCTCGAGGCGATGAGCCGGTTCGCGGCCGATCCGCGATGGCTGATCTACCTGCCGCCCACCATGGCGCCGACCGAGACCAGCGAGCACCCGGATCTGCTCGAGCACCCGTCCGAGGCGTTCGACTATTACGACAAGCTCGGCGTCCGGCAGGTGATCTGCCAGGAGAAGCACATGGGCTCGCGGGCGGTCGTGGTGGTGTGCCGGAGCGCGGAGGCCGCCCGGCAACGATTCGGTGTGGACGGTGATCAGGTCGGGATCTGCACCACCCGCACAGGACGTCGGTTCTTCTCGAACGAGGGGACCGAGCGCGCGCTCCTCGACCGGGTGCGCCACGCGATGGACGGAGCGGAGCTCTGGGACGAGCTGGAGACCGATTGGATCTGCCTGGACTGCGAGCTCATGCCGTGGTCGGCCAAGGCTGGAGAGCTCCTTCGCAAACAGTACGCGCCCGTCGGATCGGCTGCCGTCACGAGTCTGGAGACTGCTCTGGAGCTGGTCTCCTCGTCGTCGAACGAAGCGATCGACCTCTCCGACCTGGAAAGAACCCTTCGTGAGCGACGCGAGATGGCCGGTCGCTACGTGGATGCCTACCGCCGGTACTGTTGGGACGTCGGCTCGGTGGCGGACCTCATGCTCGCCCCGTTCCACGTGATGGCGTCGGAGGGTGCGGTCCACAGCGACCGTGACCACGCCTGGCACCTGGACACGATCGACAGGCTGTGCGCCCAAGACGAGGAGCTGCTGGGCCGGACCGCGACCGTCGCGGTCGATCTCCAGGACGGTTCAAGCCGTGACCGTGCGATCGCCTGGTGGTCGGACCTCACCCGACAAGGTGGCGAGGGGATGGTGGTCAAGCCGTCGACCTTCCTTGCCAGAGGCCGCAAGGGACTGGCGCAACCGGCGCTCAAGTGCCGGGGGCGCGAGTACCTGCGAATCGTGTACGGCCCCGAGTACACGGCGGACGAGCATCTCGCGCGTCTGCGCAAGCGATCGGTGCGTCGGAAGCGCTCGCTGGCGCTGCGCGAGCTGGCGCTGGGGCTCGAGGGCTTGCATCGTTTCGTCGCCCGCGAGCCGCTCCGGCGGGTGCACGAATGCGTCTTCGGGGTCCTGGCGCTGGAGAGCGAGCCGGTCGACCCGCGGCTCTGATCTCGACCAGCCGACAGGGGCATCTTGTAGAATCTCGGCATCTTCCGATGCCTTCTTCCACGCCCTGCCCGAACTGCGGCTGCGCCGTGGTCGGCCGGTTCTGCAGTGAATGCGGCCAGGCCCGGGTGCGCGCCGGCTCGACCCTGGGGGGGCTGCTGCACGAGGCGTTCGGCGAGCTGACCAGCGTCGACGGGCGGCTGCTACACACGCTCTCGACGATCCTTTTCCGGCCCGGGCGGATCACGCGCGACTACTTCGCCGGGCGGCGTGCGCGCTACCTGCCGCCGTTCCGCGCCTATCTGCTGGTCAACGTGGTGCTCTTCTTCGTTCTGGGATCGCTGGGGACCGGGGTGCGAGTGACTCTCAAGTTGGACCAGCTCGCGCCCGGAGTGGAAGCGTCCGGCGGGGCGGCACCGGCGAACACCGTCGGAGCGGGTGGTGGGTGGCTGGGCGACCTGGAGCGCCGGCTTCGCACGGTCGACTTGGACGTGGTCCAGCAGAAGGCTGTCGCCTATCTCCCCCAGCTCGGGTTCGTCCTCCTGCCGATGGGGGCCCTGCTCCTCCAGGGGCTCTACTGGCGCCGGCGCATGGCGTTCGGTGATCACCTGGTGACCGCGCTTCACGTCAAGACGGCGGCGGCCCTGGTCCTCGTGCTGACCGCCGGGGCGAGTTGGCTGCTGCACGGCCTCGACCGACTGACCGGAGGCGGTTTCCAGGGCGTCGAAATGGCGCTGTTGTGGATCGCCATCGCCGTCGCCATAACGCACGTGGTGGTCAGTCTTCACAGGATCTACGGTGGACGGCTCTCGCTCACGCTTCTCCGCGCGCTGGTCCTGTTCGCCGTCTACTTCGTCGCCGCCAACCTCGGCGTGCTCGTCCTCGCTCTGCTGGTGGCCTGGAGCCTGGCGCCGGCCGCCGGGGCGATGTGACGCTACGGCACGAATTTGTAGCCCATGCCGTGGACGGTGAGGATGTGGCGCGGGTGGCGGGAGTCGGCCTCGATCTTGCGGCGGAGGGTCGCCACGTGCTGGTCGACGGTGCGCGAGTAGACGTCCGCCTCGTAGCCCCAGACCTCGTCCAGCAGGCGGTCGCGGGAGAGCACTTCGCCGCGGTGGTCGATCAGGTGGCGCAGCAGGCGGAACTCGAGGGCGGAGAGGTCGACCGGCTCGCCGTCGCGGGTGACCTCGATCCGGCGGAAGTCGACGCGGACGTCGCCGAAGGCGTAGGTGCCGCTCTCCGTGTCCGGCTGGGCGCGGCGGAGCAGGGCCTCGATCCGGGCGAGCAGCTCGACGGTCTCGAACGGCTTGACCAGGTAGTCGTCGGCGCCGAGCTTGAGGCCGAGCACCCGGTCGAGCACCTCGCCGCGGGCGGTGAGCATGAGGACCGGCGTGGCGATCCCCTCCTGGCGCAGGTCGCGGCAGAGGTCGAACCCGCTCCGCCCCGGCAGCATCACGTCCAGGAGGATCAGGTCGTAGGGCTCCCGGCGCGCCTTCTCGTAGCCCCGGTCGCCGTCGGCCGCCTCGTCCACCGCGTAGCCCTCGCTCTCCAGCCGGTCGGACAGGCTGAGCCGGAGGGCCGGCTCGTCCTCGACCACCAGGATGCGGCGCCGCGCGACCATCAGGAGCGCTCCTCCCGGTGGCCGGACGTCGACGCCGGCTCTCGCCCACCGTCGGCCGCCTCGCCGAAGGGAGAGCGGAGCGGCAGGACGAGGGTGAAGGTGCTGCCCTCGCCGGGCGCCGAGCAGACCTCGACCCGGCCGCCGTGGCTCGCCGCCGTCCGGCGCACCAGGTGGAGTCCGAGGCCGGCGCCGGGGAGCTGCTCTTCCTGGGCGCGCTGGCCGCGGACGAACGGCTCGAAGATCCGCTCGCGCTCGGCCGCCGGGATGCCCGGGCCGCGGTCGGTGACGCCGATGCGGAGCGTCCCCTCCTGCCGGTCGACGCACGCCCGGACCGCCGCCCAGGGCGGCTCGCCGCCGTGCTTCAAGGCGTTGGCGACCAGGTTCTGGAGCGCCCGGCGGAGCGCCGTCGGATCGCCCACGAGGGGCGGGAGCTCGCCTTCCTCCTGGGACAGGCCGACTTCGACCCGCGCGTCGGGAACGATCGCCCGCGACTCCGCCACCGCCTCGGCCACCAGGGTCGCCGGGTCGACCGGTCGCAGGCTCCGAGGCCGGGGGCCGGCGGCGTCGGCGCTCAGGGCCAGCACCTGCTCGACCATCTCCGAGAGCCGCTCGCCCTGGCGGTTGATCTCCTCGCCGTAGCGCCGCGCCTGAGCGCCCCCGCGCACCACGCCGTCCGCCAGGTTCTCGGCCAGGGAGCGGATGGCGGCGAGCGGCGTCCGCAGCTCGTGGGAGATGGAGGCGGTGAACTCGAGCTGCCGGCGAGCGGTCTCCTGGGCGCGGCGGGCCGAGAGCGCCAGCGCCACGGCGGCCAACGCCAAGAGCAGCAGGATGCCGAAGGAGACCGCTGCGTTGCCCCAGCGGGCCCGGGCGAGGGCGGCGTGGAGCGTGCCGCCGGCCGGTCGCACCTCGAGCAGCCACCCCGGCGGCCCGCCGAGGATCGACGCCAGGGCGGCCATGCGGCGCTCCCGGCGCGCCTCCTCGGAGTCCGCTTCCGTGCCCGCGGCAGGGCTCGCTTCCGCCCCGGCAGCCGCGCCTGGGGTGGTCGTGCCCTCCGGCGCCCCGGCGGTCGCCCCGTCGCCGGGCGGCGCCTCCAGCGCCCCGGTGGCCCGCCCGAGCCGGAGCAGATCGTCCGGCGGCAGCAGACCGAAGAGCGGCGCCTGCCAAGGGAACTCCGCGGAATCCCCCGCGGCTTCGGTCCCCTGGTCCTTGGCAGTGGCCCCCTCTGCCGCGGTCTTCTCTCCCGGGGTCCGCGCCGCGCCGGCCGGGCCCGCCGGACCGAGGGCGAAGAGCACCGCCCCCACCGCCCCGTCCTCGCGCCGCGCGACGACCCTTACTCGGGTACCGGGACCGAGGACCGGCTGGAGGTACCGGTCGACCAGAGAGGGCAGCAGGTCGCCGGCGAGGAAGGCCTGGTCGAACAGGACGACGACGCCGCGCCGGGAACGGTCGTCCTGGAGGTCGGCGGCGGCTCGGTCCGCGGCGGCCTCGCCTCCGGTCGCCCCCTTGGCCGGCCCGCCCGGTCGGGCTGCTAGGGCCGGTCCGCCCGGGCCGGTCGCCCCGTCTGGCTCGGCTGTTCCGTCCAGCCGGGTGCCGGTCGCGGCGGGGTGGGACGCGTCCGGCTCCATCGGCTCGACCGGCACGACCAGCCCGGGCAGCTCCGCGTGCAGGAACGGTAGGCCGCCGGGAGACCGCTCCCGCGGCGGCCGGTCCCCGCGCCGGCCGCGACCCCACCGCCGGTCCCAGGTCAGGTCCCGGGTGACCAGCGACCGCTGGGCGGATGTCAGCGACGCCTCGCCCCGGCGCCACGTCCGGCCGTCCCAGTAGAGATCCGGCGCGGCGCCGCCCTCCGTCACGAGCCAGAGGCCTCCCACCAGCCCGGGGGCCGGCGTGGTCTCCCGCCAGTGCCGCCACAGATCGACCACCTCGTCCGGCGTGAACGGCGACTCCTCTGCCGGCGAACGGTCCGGCGGCTGGCGGAAGGCGAGCCAGGTGCGCGAGATCTCCCGGTCGAAGTCGATCCGCAGGCCGTAGAGGGCCGCGTGCACGCCGGCGTCCAGCCGCTGGCGATCCGCCTGGGCCACCTCGCCGAGCCAGCGGAGCTGGAGCAGGGCGAGGAGGACCAGCAGCAGCACCAGGAAGCCGCCCGCCAGCCAGGGCAGCCGGGAGCTCCTGGTCGCCCGGAGATCACGCCGCGGGCGGAGCCGATGGGACGGGGCCTTCATCGAAGGCAGTCTAGCGGTGCGCCGCCCGGGCGTTCCATCACGGCCGGGCAAGAGCTCTGTCAGGAATGTCAAGAGAGCGACCAGAAACGCCAGCAGACGAGACCCTCGCGCGGGGGCGCCCCCAGCCTCCCCGCGAGGGGAGGAAGGGGGTCGGGGGGGTTGGAGGGGCGATCCACCGGCCGCCTTGACATTCCTGACATCGACCTTGCGCCGGCCTCATGCATCGCGCTCCGGCCGTCCCTACTCTGGAGCCTGTGGGCGCGTCGATGCGCGGCGCCGCCCCTTCCTTGGACCGGAGGTAGAGGTCGGGATGAAGCGGATCAAGTCGACGGTGGTGACGGTCGGGGTGCTTGCCGCCCTGGCGTTCGGTGGCTGGTGGCTCTGGCAGCGCGACAGCGAGGCCGAGACCGAGCAGACGGCGCTCGCCTCGGCGCCGGCCGAGCGGCGGGACATCGAGGTGGTGGCGGAGGCGGCCGGGCTGGTGGAGCCGGTCCAGGTGGTGGAGGTGAAGTCCAACGCTTCCGGCAAGCTGCTCGGCGTCTATGCCGAGACCGGGGACCGGGTCGAGAAGGGGACGCTCCTGGCGGAGATCGATCCCCGCGACGTCCAGAGCGCCGTCGACCAGGCCCAGGCGGACGACGAGTCCGCCAAGGTGCGCCTGACCATCGCCGAGGCGGAGCAGCGGCGCTCCGAGCGGCTCCTCCAGGAGGGCATCCTCTCCGCCCAGGAGGTGGACGCGACCAAGGAGGCGACCGCGTCGGCCAAGGCCACCCTGGTGCGCGCCGAGACCGCCCTCCGGCTGGCCCGGGAGAAGCGCCAGGACGTGACCATCCGGGCGCCCACCGCCGGCACGATCCTGGAGCGCAACGTGGAGCCCGGGCAGATCATCGCCTCGGCGACCTCGAACGTCTCCGGCGGCACCACCCTCTTCCGCATGGCGGACCTCACGACCATGGAGATCCGCGCCAACGTCGACGAGGTGGACATCGGCACCGTCCATCCGGACCAGCAGGCCCGGGTGACGGTCGAGGCCTACCCGAACCGCACCTTCGTGGGCAAGGTGGCGAAGATCGAGCCCCAGGCCGTGGTCGAGCAGAACGTGACCATGTTCCCTGTGCTGGTTCGCCTGGACAACTCCCAGGGGCTGCTCAAGGTCGGGATGAACGCCGAGGTGACCTTCGAGGTAGCCCGGCGGACGAACGTGGTGGCGGTGCCCAACGCGGCGGTGGTCGGCATGAAGGACGCGCGCACCGCGGCGATGGCCCTGGGGGTCGACCTCTCCAGCCTGCAGCAGACCGCCGGGTCCGCCGGCTCCGGTCAGGCCGATCAGGCGGCCCCGGGCGGCGAGACGGCCGGCGTGAGCCGCGACCGCTGCATGGAGCTGTTCCAGAAGCTCCGCTCCGGCGGCGGGCCGGGCAGCCTGAGCGACGACGAGCGCGCCACCATGCGCCAGTGCCGCGAGCAGTTCCAGCGCAGCCACGGCGGCGGCCCCGGCGGCCCCGGCGCGACCAGCCGCAACGGGTCCGGCCCGGGCGCGGCGAGCGCCGCGGATTCCGACGAGACCCGGCCCGGACTGGTCTTCGTCGAGAGCCCGGACGGCGCCATCGAGCCCCGCCGGGTGACCTTCGGCCTGAGCGACTGGGAGTACACGGAGGTCGCCCAGGGCCTCCAAGCCGGCGAGCAGGTGGTGCTGGTCTCCGCCGCCCAGCTCCAGCTCCAGCAGAAGCAGCTCGCCGAGCGGGTGCGGCAGCGCTTCGGCGGACCGCTCGGGACTGGCAATAGCAACAGCAGCAACCGGAGCTCCGGCGGCAGCAGGCCCAACGGCGGGGGACGGGGGAACTAAGCGGTGCTCCTGCTCGAGATCCTGCGGGTCGCGCTGACGTCGATCCTGGCCAACAAGATGCGCTCGCTCCTCACCACGCTCGGCGTGGTGATCGGCATCGCCGCGGTGATCACCATGGTCGCCCTGGGCGAGGGGGCTCAGCGCTCGGTCCAGAGCCGGCTCGCCGGCCTGGGGATCAACCTGCTGACCGTGCGGCCGGGCCAGTCCTTCTTCGGCGGCATCGGCCGCGGCCAGGCCAAGCTCACCATCGACGACGCCCAGGCGCTCCGCGACCACGGCGGTGCCATCCGCGAGGTGGCGCCGGAGCTCGAGTCCCGCTTCCAGGTCGAGTACGGCTCGGAGAACGCGAACCTCTCGATCATGGGCACCTGGCCCACCTACTTCGACGTCAACAACTTCCACCTGGCCGAGGGCCGGCTGTTCACGCCGCCGGAGGATCGGGGCCGGCGACGGGTGGCGGTCCTGGGCGCCCTGGCCGGCGACTCCCTGGGCACCCCGTCCCTGGACCTCCTGGGCAAGACCATCCGCATCCGCGGCGTGCCGTTCTCGGTCATCGGCGTGCTGGCGGAGAAGGGCTCGGCCGGCTTCTTCAACCCGGACGAGAGCGTCTACATCCCCCTGGGCACGGCTCAGCTCCGGGTGATGGGGACGGATGCGCTGCGCTCGATCGGGGTCCAGGCGACGAGCGCGCAGACCATGGGCGAGGCGATGGTCGAGATCGACCAGGTGCTCCGCCGCGAGCACCGGATCGCCCCCGGTGCGGACCCGGACTTCAACGTCCGCGACCAGGCGACCCTGCTGTCCACCTTCCAGGAGACCACCCAGACCTTCTCCTTCCTGCTCGCCGGTATCGCCGCCATCTCGCTCCTGGTGGGGGGCATCGGCATCATGAACATCATGCTGGTGTCGGTGACCGAGCGCACCCGGGAGATCGGGCTGCGCAAGGCGGTCGGCGCCAAGAAGCGGGACATCCTGCTCCAGTTCCTGATCGAGGCCCTGGTCTTGTGCCTGGCCGGCGGCGCCATCGGCCTGGCGGCCGGCGCCGCGGGCTCGGCGCTGCTCCATCGGCTGGCCGGCTGGAACGTGGCGGTGGCGCCGGAGGCGGTGGTCCTGGCGTTCGGCTTCTCGGCCGCGGTGGGGATCTTCTTCGGCCTCTGGCCGGCCCGGCGGGCGGCCGGGCTGGACCCGATCGAAGCCCTCCGGTACGAGTAGGTCGATTCACCGGGGTCCGGGGCCGGGGCGCGGGAGGGGCGGTGCCTGGGGACGGCGCACGAACTGGACGGCTGTGTGATCAACGTGCACCTCGTTGGCGTCCGCGTCGGACCTGCCCGACAACTCGCACGTCGTCGCGGACGCGGCCGCCAGCGCCCCTGGCACCGCCCCTCCCGCGCCCCGACCCCTCTCGCCCGTGGAAGCTCCAGCCAGTTCGAACACCTCCTGAATCCGACCTCATCTAGGGACACTCCCCGCGAATCTTCCGGCCGGTTGTAACCTCATTCGCAAGCTCCAGTATTGGTGAATGAAGGCAGGGGCCCGGCGGTCGGGCCCCCGAGACGATCCCGGACGACCCGTGGAGGCTCAGGACCGGTGGACGAACGATCCGACGAGGAGGTGATGATGCGCGTACGCGACGGGGAGGTCGACGAGCTCGGCATCCTGTTCGAGCGCCATCACGCCCGCGTCTACAGCTTCTGCCTGCGGATGACCGGCGATCGGGAGACCGCCGGCGACATGGTGCAGGAGACCTTCGTCCGGATGCTCAAGTACCGCGAGACCTACCGCGACCAGGGCGCCTTCCGCGCCTGGATGTACCGGCTGGCCCGGAACGTCTGCGTGGACCACTTCCGCGCCACGGGCCGGGAGATCCCGGAGGAGGAGAGCGTCCTGGATCGCCCGTCGCCGGAGGCG
>Ga0210074_1000217_pt1 | contig 22723 bp, 19 predicted proteins | sample China_Galinas_Co_FD_184860 | JGI IMG/M metagenome (GOLD analysis project Ga0210074, IMG submission 184860) | Wetland microbial communities from San Francisco Bay, California, USA, that impact long-term carbon sequestration -... | ecosystem: Environmental > Aquatic > Marine > Wetlands ... | reverse complement strand
CATCGAATCCCTGAGTTTCAGCTTGCCACCGAATTCGAGCCCGGCAAAGACTGACAGATTGAGATTTTTATTCGGTGTAAGGGTGGAGGTGAACACCAGCGGCATGGACTGGTCGCGTCCAATACCACCCGCTGCCGGTCCTTCGTCGTCAAGGCGGAATTCCTTGTTCTCATAACGTCCCGCCACACCGAATGACCAGTCCTCATTGAGCTTGTAACTGAGGGTCAGACCCGGTCCCTGTGAAGATGCCATTCCACGTCCGGTCGACAGGTTCCAGCGATCGGTGATATCCCAGTCAATGGCCAGCACCGGAAAGAACTTCGTACCACTTTCGAGCCGCGAGAAGATGCCGATACCCGGCCCGATCGTCAGGTTTTCTCTAACCCGCCAGGCCATCGCGGCAAATAAGCCCCAGGTGCTATCGCTGCCGCTGGCGCCCTTTTCGCCATTGAAACGGAGTGTGGGGATGATGAAAACCGAGCCGGTTTCACCAAAACCGAAACGCCCGTTTAAGGTCACACGGGTATCATTAATTTTGTTCCAGGGTAAACCCCCGCCAAAATCGGTTTCATCATTAAAATCGTAATTTGATTGTCCACCACCCACCGAAATTCCGATGGAGGTTCGTTGGTCCCATGCGTAATCCACACCGGCGCTGACAAACCAGCGATCCTCGGAAAAACCGCCGCTGCTGTCTTTCAGATCCGCTTCGGACTGGTGCACACCTGCGCCATCTATTTTGAAAAACCATGGACCCTTTTGTTGCTGCTGAGCTGTTGCAGGCATCGTGTAAAGCGAGGATGCAACAATGATTGCGGAGATAATTACGGTGCTGCGAGTCATAAAAAAACCTTTTTATCAATTGTAGTAAGCTTGGCAAAGCCACGGCAGGGCACAAGCTTATTGAAAGTATCGACGAATGTCATCAAAAGTCATCAAAAGCATATATTTTGCGGGACCCGTGTACTTGATTTATCCATTGAGAAGGGCGTCACGTGCTGTGCGATACCTCCTCCCATTCGTGATCTTCTGCCTTGCACTCGCCGGCGCCTCATTCTCTCCCGGTGCTCTTTCAGCGGAGGAAGGCGTGCACGTGCTCTTCATCGGGAACAGCCTCACCTATAAAAACGATTTGCCGCGCACGATTGCCGATCTCGCTGAGTCTGTGAACGAAACACCACTGGTCTACGAGGTGGTTGCGAAGCCTGACTACGGGCTCGAAGATCATTGGTCACGAAGCATTGAGCAGGTAATTTCCGAGGGAGACTGGAATCTCGTCATAATGCAGCAGGGGCCTTCGTCATTATCAGGAAACCAACAAAATTTGCGCTATTGGACGATGAGGTTCGACTCAATTATCCGGGCGGCCGGTGCGCGCAGCGCGCTTTACCAGGTATGGCCCTCCTATAAATACAGGAAGAGCTTCCCCGCCGTGCGCGAGTCATACCGTACGGCCGCCCTTGATGTGAATGGTATGTTCATACCCGCCGGAGAAGCGTGGCGTACTGCGTGGGCTGTCGAACCAGCACTCGATTTTTACGGTGCGGATGGCTTCCACCCGACACGCCTGGGCACCTACCTCTCCGCCCTGGTGCACTTCGAGATGATCTACAATCGCCCGGCGACGGATCTTCCGGATGTCGCTATCGTGAATGGTCGAAAGCTCAAAACCTCAGCGGCGACCGTTGCCTTGCTCCAGCAGGCCGCTCACGAGACGGTCGTGACCTGGGGTATTCGATGAAACAGTCGGGGTCAGGTTACTAATTGCTACCCTGACCCAAATCCGTTAACTTCCAGATCAGGCAAAGATCATGAGCATTGCCCGGTCATAATGTAAGATTCACGCATGGCCCACCACACCCCGACCGGACCCCCATTAGAAGCCACCACCCGTGGTTTCTTCGGTGTATTTCGCTATAGCCGCCGGGCGATAGAACTGGTCTGGTCGACCAACGGCCGTCTCACCGTGGTATTGGCGGTACTGACGCTGATCGCCGGTGTACTACCTGCAGCAATGGCCTACGTGGGCGCATTGATCATTGATGCCGTGCTTGCGGCAATCAAGATCACCCAGGAAAGCGGTGATATCCACATGGGCCGGGTATTTACCCTGGTGGCGGTTGAAGCACTGATTGTTGCGACCATTTCCGGGGCGCAGCGCGGTATCTCCCTGTGCCAGGCCCTGCTACGTGCGCAACTGGGTCAGCGCGTCAACGTGATGATCCTGGAAAAAGCCATCACGCTGGAACTGGCACAGTTTGAAGATTCCGAGTTCTACGACAAGCTGACCCGGGCCAGGCGCGAAGCCTCCAGCCGGCCTCTCTCTTTGGTCAACCGAACCTTTGGTCTTGGCCAGAACCTGATCTCTTTGATCAGTTACGGCGTGCTGCTGGTGCAGTTCTCACCCTGGGCCGTTCTGATACTGATACTGGCAGGCTTGCCATCATTTGTGGCTGAAACGCGTTTCTCAGGTCAGGCGTTCACGCTGTTTCGCTGGCGTTCACCCGAGACCCGTATGCAGATTTATCTCGAGACCGTGATTGCGCGTGAGGATAACGTCAAGGAGGTGAAACTGTTTGGCCTGGGGCCGCTGCTGTTACAACGTTACCGCGACATATTTCAGCGTCTGTACAAAGCCGACCGGGCATTGGCCATCCGCCGTGATGGCTGGGGTTTTGTGCTGGGGTTAATCGGTACCGCGGCATTGTACGGTGCCTACGCCTGGATCGCTTTTGCAACGGTGGTCAGCCGTATCACGCTGGGCCAGATGACCATGTACCTGATGCTGTTCCGCCAGGGGCAATCGGCGGTATCTGCCATCCTTTCGGCAATTGGCGGTATGTACGAGGACAATCTTTACCTGTCCACCCTTTATGAATACCTGGAAACCCCGGTGGCATTACCAGGTGGAGGTAAAAAAAGTGGTCCGCAACCGAATGACGGCATCCGTTTCGAAGCCGTCAGCTTTACCTATCCGGGCGCAAGTGTTGCCGCCCTCAAAGAGGTTGACCTGCATATCCATCCCGGTGAATCACTGGCGCTGGTCGGTGAAAATGGCTCCGGCAAAACCACGCTGATCAAATTACTGACCCGTCTTTATTATCCCGACAAGGGCCGCATCCTGCTCGATGGCATGGATCTGAAAGACTGGGATGAGGAAACCCTGCGTCAGCGCATCGGCGTGATCTTCCAGGACTTCTCGCGTTACCAGTTCCTCGTCGGTGAAAACATCGGCGCGGGTGATGTACGTCAGTTTGAAAATGAGCCACGCTGGAAAGACGCCGCCGATAAAGGTATGGCTGATGATTTCATAGAAAATCTTCCCTCCGGTTATAAAACCCAGTTGGGCAAATGGTTCAAGGATGGCCAGGAGCTTTCCGGTGGCCAGTGGCAGAAGATCGCGCTGTCACGCGCCTTCATGCGCACCGACGCCGATATCCTGGTGCTGGATGAACCGACCGCTGCCATGGACGCTGCTGCCGAGGCTAAAATCTTCGAGCATTTCCGCAAACTGACCCAAACCCGTATCGCCATTTTGATCTCTCACCGTTTCTCCACCGTGCGTATGGCCAGCCAGATCATAGTTATCGAAAACGGCCATGTGATCGAGCGTGGCAGTCACGAGGAATTGATGGAACTGAACGGGCATTATGCCAACCTGTTTTCCTTGCAGGCGGCAGGCTACCGGTAAATGGCTATAGAGCCATATGCTAAATTCAATGTTTATTTTGGCTTTTATGGGTTTAGCAACTATGCTTAAGGGCATTAGAGGACAAAAAGAAGCCAGCCCTTGTCATTTTTCAATGAACTGAAACGTCGAAACGTCTTTAAAGTCGGTGTCGCCTACCTGATTACAGCATGGTTGCTGGTACAGGTTGCCGATATGCTGCTGGACAATATGGACGCCCCACCCTGGGTGTTGCAGGCGATCTTCGTGGTGCTGTTGGTTGGTTTGTTCGTCACATTGCTGGTCGCCTGGGCATTTGAACTGACACCCGAGGGTATCAAGAAAGAAAAGGACGTCGATCGCAGCCAGTCCATCACACCGCAAACCGGGCGCAAACTGAATACCGCGATCATTACCATACTCGTTCTCGCGCTGGGTTATTTCGCCTGGGACAAATTTATGGTTCGCCCGGTGCAGGATGCAGATACCTCTCAGGCTGTTGCAGAAAACATTGCAGAAAACGTTGCAGAAGCGGTGGTGGCTTCCGCTTTGCCGACGGATAAATCCATTGCCGTGCTACCCTTCGATAACCGCAGCAACCAGCCTGAGGATGAATTCTTCACCGCCGGAATCCACGATGACCTGCTGACCCAGTTAGCACAGATATCTTCTTTACGTGTTATTTCACGGACCTCGGTGGTCCAGTTCAAGGGTACCAACAAAAGTATCCGTGAGATCGCAGAACTGCTCGGTGTGGCAACGGTTCTTGAAGGTGGTGTGCAGCGGGCGGGCAACCAGGTGCGTATCAATATGCAGTTGATCGATGCCGCAACCGACGCTCACCTGTGGGCGCAGACTTTTGATCGTGAGTTGACCGCCAATAATATTTTCAGTATTCAAAGCGAAATCGCAACCGCCGTTACCGCGGCAATGCGCGCCACTTTGTCGCCCGAAGAGCAACAGAGAATAGGCTCGGTCCCGACCGAAAACATGCAGGCGCTGGAAGAGTACTTCAAAGGACGTGCCGAAATGGATCAACGTACACGGCCTGCAATTGAATCATCCCGTTTACGGTTTGAGCAGGCGCGGCAACTGGATCCTGATTTCGCACTGGCCTATGCCGGTGAGGCACAGGCTATTATGCTGCTGGCAGATTCTGACAATTCTTACGGTGAAATACCGGTGGCGGAAACCCTCAATTTGGCCCGGCCATTGCTCGAAAAAGCGCTGGAACTGGCACCCGCGGATGCACAGGTGCTCGCTGTTTACGGGCTTCTCGAATCGAATAGTTACAATGAGGAACTGGCACTGGATTATTTTGCCCGTTCCCTGGCTTTGAACCCATCCAGTGGCGAAGTACTCAATTGGCAACGCATGTCCCAGTTCGGCTCAGGCCGGATCAAGGAAGCGACAGAGACCAACAGGCGCATGGTGGAAGTCGACCCGTTGTCGATGATTGCCCTGTATAACGGTGTTCTTACCATGGTTGATCTGGAGGGACACGACGACCTGACTGTCGAGTTGATGTTGGAGCGCCTTGAAGGTCTGGACAAAGGGTATGGTTTATATGCCCGGGCAGGTGTTGAAGAGAATCGTGGCAATATCTCCGCTTCAGCCGGATACCATTACAAATCACTGGAACTGGACCCCGGGCGCAGTTCCAATCGTGCTAACCTCGCTGCACTCCTGGCCCGCTTGGGTTTGGTTGATGAGGCCCTGCTGGTTTCACCTGATAGCGCCAATGACATCGCCTTCTGGATGGGTGACTGGGCTACCGCGGTCCGCATGGCAAATGAAGGCCTCGAACAGGAACCGGATTCAATTGATGCAAAAATTGATTTGTTCTTTGTTTTGATGTGGTCCGGTGATGCCCAAAGCGCCTATCCATTGGCGGCTCAGATATGGGAACGATTTGAAAAGAATCCTGCGCAGATGGGATCGATGGGCATTAACATGGCCTGGATAGCCATAAAAACCGAACATACCCAACAAGGACATTTGTACCGTGAGGCCGGTGCAAGATGGCTACAAAATGTTATTGAAGCGGGTTTAACCTTTGTGGGCCGATACGCGAATGAAGCGCTGCTGGCAGCCATGGACGGGCGTGACGATGATGCCATCACTGCAATCAAAAATACCGTTGATCATGGCGGACGCTGGCAGGCTTTCCTGAAACACCCCGTGTTCGATCATCTGAAGGACGATCCACGCTTCCAGGCCCAGGTCAACCGGATGGCAGACCTGAACAATACCGAACGCGGGGAAATCCTTGCCATGTTGTGTGGTCCCAATAGCATCCTGACCAGCTGGCAGCCTGCACCCCAAACCTGTGAAATCTATCAACAGGAAACAGCAGTGGCAAACGGGTAGTTTTCAGAACCGGTAGGTGAAACTCAGCATCTGGCTCGAGCGTTTACCCATTCCAAACTCGGCGAGTATTGAAAAACTGCGGTTGATATCCCAGTTTCCGCCAATGACATAGTTGTAGGCTTCCTGCGTGGACTGCTCGATAGTCACAAGAACCGTGTCTTCACCGATGTCCAGTGGCAGATCGAGTGTCTGGGAAATATCCTGGTACATGACACCCACCCACAGCACGCCGGTAAACTTGCCGATCTTGCCATTCCAGCCGATCCGGCTCGATATCACCTTGGCCTTGGCGTCGGTCAGCGAGATATCCAGGTCGGCCGTGGTCCAGTTGAAATCGATCATACCAAAGAAATCTTTATAACCACCCGCGATGGTCGTGCCGTAACCGCGAACATTGGCGTTGTAATCGAGCTTGAATTTGGTATCGACATTGCAGTCGTTACCGGGCAGTTTGCACAGGGTGGGGAAAACAGGCTCAAGATTGACCATCAGCGGCCCGATGGCCTGGCCGCTGCTTGTCGCCAAAATGCCGTAAATATTCCAGAACGGCAATATCCATACATCTGCACGCAGCGTATAGGTGCCTTCTTCATTCTGCACTTCGTTGACCACTGCGACACCGGGAGTCTTGACATCGATACCATTGACAAATATTCCGCCGACATCAAAGGGTTGGTCCTGGTGCATATAACCAACCGACACGCCAAAGGGCCGGGGTAGTACATAACCCAGCTCACAGGCTGCCTGGCCAAGGATGGGCAGGAAATTCGACCAGCGGTCTTCACAGGTGGGTTCACCGACCCGGCCGGATTCGTAAGGCACCGCACTGGACGGGTTTTCCCGTTGGGTGGCGGCGTCCGGCTTCTCAGGTTTTCCCACTTCCGTAGCGGGTGCTTCATCGGTTTTCTGCTGGGCCAGCAATGGTGGACTGCAGAGCAGAATCAGTAAACCGGTCAGCAAGGTATTATTGAAGTGAATCATCCCCGAAATCAGCCTTCATTTTGCTCATCAACCTTTGCAGCCATATTAACAGATGTTTGCTTCGCTGGCCGGGTTTGGGAATTGTTTGTAAAAGTCCGCGTCATTTGGGATAACGAGGAGTTCGGCGTACTGGTCCGCGATCTTTTGTTCGTGCATCTGTCACCAGGAGTGACAATAAGCGTGAGCGAAACCGTTAACGCGAATCCAGGTACAGCTTAAGCGCCCGGACCTCGTCATCCGTCATCACCGAAAAACGCATGCGGCCCATCTGCGTCATCAGGCCCGTTGCTGATTCCGTGCCGCTGATTGTGATACCGGACTTCATCAACCGCGCGAAATTATCCGCGGAGTAGGCCTTGGCGATGATCAATGACGGCGCGTCGTCACCTTCGTAGCCATTGAGGTCGGGGCCATGACACTCGGGACATGAGGTCATCGCAAGGTGCTTGCCCAATGCAAGGGTTTCGGCAGGCGGCTCGACAGGAGGCCGGTTGCCCGGATTGGGCCGTGTGTCTTCCTGGTACGGGTGCGTGCCATTTTCGATCTGTCTTCTTGTCTCGTCCGAGTACCAGCTTTCTTTCAGGTCGGGATTGACAACCGGCGGGATCGAACGCAACCAGGCGGTGATATCGCGAACTTCCCGGTCACTCAAGTGCTGGAACATCAGGATCGGCATGCCAAATGGTACATGGCCATCGTGGGTGCGACCCTGGCGTAACAGATCATCGATTTCCGAGTCGTCGTAGAGGTCGCGCTTGACGGTAAGGTTGGGCGAGTACAGTTTGAATTTACCCTCCTCTTCCCACAGTTCATGGCCGCTACCATCCGCGCCATGGCACCCGTTGCAACCGACCCGGGTGGCGACCCGCAATCCCTCAACCGGGTCACCCGCCGGAACAGGTAAGTCGGACGCTGCGGCCGCACCGTCTAAAAAAACCAACAGAATCAGCGCTATTTTGCGCATGTCTGTGCCCTGACCGGTGCCGGCACCCCCGGCTCAATCCCGGGCGCGCGTGAACACCAGGTAGGCAAATAACAAGATACCGAGATAGGCGCCACCCAGGAATATATTCATGACTGGACCGATCTTTGCTCCGAGATCCGGATGTATGAGTAAAAAGTAAAGCAATGTCAGCGCTATTGCCACACTGATGGTATGTAAAAAATAATGCACCATTGCCAGTTTACCCACCTGCATCTTCGGCCAGCTACGGTAACAAAGACCAAACAGCGTCATCAGCACGAATCCCAGCAGGTTCAGATGCGCATGCAGACCATGCAGTGTGAAATTCATGGTTGCCGACATTTTCATTCCGATTGCCATACCCACCAACAGAAATACCAGCCCGGTCAGCACGAACAGGCGATCAATGTTTTTCATTATTATGTCCTTTACTAATTATTAACGGAAAGTCCTTTGGCGACCTGGGTCGGTCGTCATCAGTATAGGACAATTTCAAAAAATCGCAGCCACCCGCACTGAATCATAAAAGCGCAATCACATATGATTGTGACCCGGGAACAGACTTCAGCAAACACGTAAGCGCTTTCCGTACGCAGGCACGTCGGCTATAGTTGGGTCATTCGATCGAAACTTCCCCAAATCACAGGTATGCATTTATGCTTCATGCACGTAAATGAATTACATATCCAGAACACGCAAAAGTTGAAGTATGGAAAATCCTGATAGCACCCTGGCAAGGGAATTCCGTGCCACCCGCGAGCAATCGGTCACGGCGTGTAAATCACTCGAACTGGAAGACTACACTTTGCAGGCAGCCGCATTTGCCAGTCCGCCCAAATGGCACCTGGCCCACACCAGCTGGTTTTTTGAAACCTTTATACTGAAGCCGTTTGCCGGTGGTTACGAGACACCCGACCCGGCCTACGAGGTGCTGTTCAACTCTTACTACAACACCGTCGGTGAGCAATTCCCGCGGCCGCAAAGGGGTTTACTTTCACGCCCGAGTGTTGCCCGGGTGCTGGATTACCGGCAACATGTCGACGCGGCGATGTCGCGCTTATTGGCTGAGGAAAACCACCCGCAAAAGCAAACGATCAAACAACGCTGCCGGCTGGGTATCGAGCACGAGAAACAACACCAGGAACTGTTTTACACGGATATCAAGTACTCGTTTTCGGTGAACCCACTATACCCTGCCCTCAAAAACAAAGCCCCAAAAGCATCAACCACTGCTGCAGAAATGCAATGGCTGGAATACGGCGGTGGTCTGTTTGAGCTGGGCGTCGATGCCGGCCAGTCTGGCTTTGCTTTTGACAATGAAATGCCTGCACATAAGGTCTATATCGAACCGTTTTCACTGGCTAATCGCCTGGTTACCAACCGGGAATACCAGGCTTTTATCGATGACGGAGGTTATGAGAAGCCAATTTACTGGCTGGCGGACGGCTGGTCGACGGTCAAAGCTCAACAATGGACGCAGCCATTGTACTGGTTGGATGTGCAGGGTATGGCAATGGAGTTTACCTTGTACGGGTTGCAGGAAAGACAGGCGGATCAACCGGTTTGCCACCTGAGTGGTTACGAGGCAGACGCCTACGCCAATTGGGCCGGGATGCGTCTGCCAACGGAGGCCGAGTGGGAATTGGCCGCCAGGCGGCAACCGTTTAATACCGGCGAAGATACGATACTGCATCCGCAGGCCGCCTCCGGCGGCGAGGCGGCAGAACACTTGCTACAACTCTATGACAGTTGCTGGCAGTGGACCGCCAGCGCCTACCGCGCGTATCCGGGTTTTAAAGCTTCCGCAGATGCAATCGGTGAATATAACGGCAAATTCATGTCGAACCAGTGGGTATTGCGTGGTGGCTCCTGTGTCAGCAGTGCCGGTCACCTCAGACCCACTTACCGCAATTTTTTCTATCCTGAAGACCGTTGGCAATTCAGCGGAATCCGCCTGGCCAGAAACACATGAGATCGAAAGCAGATGGTCAGAGCATGCCGGAATTTGAGCTGGATACCGATGATTCACAACCGGATAACGTGGTGCTGATCAACCTGCATCCGCGCGTCCGTGATAAACGTGTGGAAATTCTCAGTGGATTACAGCAGCAACAGAAAAGGATCGACCCGAAGTATTTTTACGATAGCCGCGGTTCCGAGCTGTTTGAACAGATCACCTCGCTGCACGAATACTATCCAACACGGACTGAGCGGCAGATTCTAAAACGCAACGCAAAAGCCATGGCCCAATCCTGTGGCCAGAATTGCGTGATGATAGAACCGGGCAGTGGCAGCAGTGAAAAGGTCAGGTTGTTACTTGATGAGCTGAAACCGGCAGCCTACGTGCCCATGGACATCTCTGCTGAATTCCTGAAACGGGCGGCCATTCAATTGGCCCATGAATACCCCTGGTTGAAAATCCATGCGGTTTGCACCGATTTCGCCAACCAGGAAAATATACCTGAGGGAATTCCGTTGGGTAGACGCGTGGTTTTTTACCCCGGCTCGACGCTGGGTAATGTGAAACCTGCTGAAGCCAGCAAATTCCTGCGAAATTTGGGTCGCTGGCTGGATCGGGACGGTGGTGTTTTGATCGGTATCGACTTGCATAAATCAACCCGTATCCTGGAGGCGGCCTACAATGACAAGCAGGGGATTACAGCCCAATTCAATCTGAATATATTGAACAATATCAATGCTCTGACGAACGCAAACTTTGACACCAGCCGCTTTAGCCACCACGCGTTCTACAACGAACAGGCGTATCGTATCGAGATGCACCTGGTCAGCAAGGAAGACCAGGTGGTCGATCTGGGCGAAATAAAAATTTCACTGGCCCGGGGTGAAACCATTCATACCGAAAACTCTTATAAATACACGATGGAGAGTTTCCACGAGATTGCACGGCGTGCAGGATTCACCATTCGCTCGAGTTGGCTGGATAAACAACAGTTATTTAGTGTCCATTATCTCGAACTGGATAGCTCCGGCACCGGCAACGGTCAATCACATCAAGACCATAGCGGCAAGCCGCTTTAAATGATGTTTTGGCATTTGACAGTCAAGCAACTATGCTTAGCAATAACCGCAAACACAAAGAAGCCAGCCATTGTCACTTTTCAACGAACTCAAACGCCGTAACGTCTTCAAGGTAGGTGTCGCTTACGTGGTCATCGCCTGGCTGGTTGCGCAGGTGCTGCAGCTGGTTTTCGAGAGCTTCGGTACACCCGCATGGGTTATGAAAACCGTGTTGGTTCTGCTGGCAACCGGCCTGCCATTTGTATTGTTTTTTGCATGGGCTTTTGAAATGACCCCCGAGGGTCTCAAGCGCGAAAGCGAAGTTGACCGTTCGCAGTCGATAACGTTGCAGACGGGTCAAAAGCTCAATAACGCCATCATGGGGATACTGGTGTTGGCGCTGGGTTATTTCGTCATAGACAAGTTCGTACTCGACAGCGCGCGGGACGCCGCCCTGGTCGAGGCGACAAAGTTGGAGGTCGCTGAACAACTGGATGTGGCAAGCCAGGAAGCCGCCCAGGTAACTGAAGCTTTGCCGTTGCCGGCAGCGGAGCCGGATAATTCCATCGCCGTGTTGCCGTTTGTAAATATGAGCGGTGACCAGGAAAACGAATATTTCTCCGATGGCCTGACCGAGGAGTTGCTCAATTCACTGGCCAGGATCAAGGAGCTGAAGGTCACCGGGCGCACCTCCTCATTCGCGTTCAAGGGCCAAAACACCGATCTTCGCGAAATTGGCCAGGCCCTCGGGGTGGCCCATATCCTCGAAGGCAGTGTCAGGAAAGCGCAAAACCGTGTCCGGATTACCGCCCAGCTGATCAAGGCGGACGATGGCTATCACCTGTGGTCGGATACGTTCGACCGCGAACTGGATGATATTTTTGCGATCCAGGAAGAGATCGCAACCCGCGTCGTCAGGGAGCTCACATCCACGTTGCTCGGTGATGGCACTGGGCAGCTGGCTCACCTGGGCACCAGCAATACGCAGGCTTACGAGGCCTATCTGCGCGGCCGCTACCTGTTCAGACGCAATCCCGATGATGTCGAGGTGCAAAATGAAGCTGAACAGTTGTTCCAGCAGGCGCTCGATCTTGATCCGGACTTCACACTGGCCTGGTATGGCCAGTTTGATGTGTTGAGTTTCAGGCAGCGCTCGGGGGATATTGGTTACAAGGAAGGCTTAGAGCAGCTCCGTCAACTCGCTGAAAAGATGATCGCCATGGATCCGGATTTACCGGAGAGTTACCTTGCACTCAACCGCGTGGTGGTGATTGAAATGAATTGGCCCGAAGCGGAAAAGACCATCAAACAGGCCCTGCTTTTAAGTCCGGGTGATACCAAGGTTCTGAATGGCTATTCGAGTCTGATGGGTCTTTTGAACCGGGTGGATGAAAGGCTGGAATATGCACTGAAGGCCCAGGCACGCGATCCGCTGGATTTGCAGTCGCTGTTGCAGGTCGCAAGTACGTATGGCCTGATGGGCCGCTGTGATGAAGCTGCGGAGGTGGTATCACGGGCGTTGAGTCAGGCGCCTGAGACCGGACGGTTCCATGGTCTACTGGGTAATTGCTGGCGCCTGGGTCATGCGGAGTATGAAAAAGCCATCGAGTTGTATGAAAAGGAACCGATTGCCTTCATAAGGCTGACCGGGCTGGCGATCTCATATAATAAGCTCGGTGAGCAGGATAAAGCACAACAATACCTGGATGAGTTAATTGCCGTTGAGGGCGATCAGGCCTCTTATCAACATGCCCAGATTTATGCGCAATGGGGCGAAACGGAAAAAGCCCTTGATGCTCTCGAGCATGCCGAGGAAATTGCCGATGCGGGGTTTATCCTGATAAATATGGACGAGAACCTGGACCCGTTGCGGGATCAGCCGCGATTTGAAGTCTTGCTGGATAAATGGCGGGATCCATCAAAACGATAAACACGTTTGCCTTGCAGCTGATAGCTTGTGAGTTCGCTGATTGACCCTACACTAGAGCATGAACAACGCCGACAACAAAGCCCGCATCACTGAGGTCTCGGACCTTCTCTACCAGGCGACACGTCGTGTACGGATACTAAAGCACCTCGCCTGGCCGCAAAGTCATCGCCGGGATTTCTTGAGGGATAACGCCCTCAAACTACCCGTCATCGAGTACCCGGAATTCGATCCCGCAGAAACGTTCACCATACTGGCACAGGCGCGTCGTCTTATTCATGGTGATTCGTTAGTGGATGCCTGGCTTGCAGGAACGGCGGAACGGATTGAAACCAGTGCGCGCCTGCTGTGCGCCTGCGGTACCGCTGAGTTCCTGGAGCATTCGAGCGCGCTGTACGGTACACCCAAAAAGATTCTGACAGATGAAACTTCAACACCACTCGATCTCGCCATCCGTCTCAATGAACTTTTTGACAGCCTGAGCCACGTCGATGTCGGTGCGCCGGCACCAGCCTGTTACCTGGCGGAATATGTTGCCGGCCGTATGCGGGAAGCGGCGGTTCTGATGTTTGGCCAGAGTGCGCCGGAGGTCCTGGTGGTCGATGAGCTTTCCGCCAACGCACTTGCAGGCCCGCAACGAATTCGGATTCGCCGCGGAGCGCATTTCAGCGATAAAGACGTCGCGCAACTGATCAACCACGAGGTCTATATCCACGTTGCAACTTCGTTAAATGGCATGGAGCAGACCGGGCTGAAAATTCTTGGTTCAAGCAATGCCGGAACCACCAAGACACAGGAAGGTCTCGCCGTTTTTGCTGAATTCATTAGCGGTTCGATGGATATCGATCGTTTTCGCCGCCTGGCAGAGCGTGTTGTAGTGACTCAAATGGTGATCGATGGTGCCAGCTTTGTCGATGTTTACCGGTATTTCCTCGAACGCGCACCGGATACAGGAGCGGACCAGGCGTTCGAAAATGCACGACGGGTGTTCCGTGGCGGAACACTGACCGGCGGGATACCGTTCACCAAGGATATCGTCTACCTGGACGGTTTACTGCGGGTGCATAACTTCTTGCGTACCGTGGTCACCGCGGGAAGGTCCGACTGTTTGCAGCTATTGTTCTGCGGCAAACTGGATATCGAAAACATACCGGTGCTCTGTGAACTTGCAGGTATGGGCCTGTGCCGTCCACCGAAGTATCTGCCGCCGTGGGCGGCCGACCGCCGCTTTCTCCTGAGTTACCTGGCTTATTCGTCGTTTCTGAACAGCATCGATCTCAATACCGTCCGTAAACACTATGTCGGCCTGCTGGAAAATAGTCCGGTGGTAAGTTTTCCCTGATTTCAGCAGACCATTGAAGTGATCAATAAATAGCCCGCCGGCTACGGTTCCCTGGTGCGGACGTCACCTTCCACGAACATATTCCGCCAGCGTCCGGCTTTCGAATACGTGTTCCTCAAAGTGCGCTTTGATCAGGTCACCGAGCGAAATGATCCCCGTCAGCCGTCCATTATCCAGTACCGGCAGGTGCCGAATATGATGTTTCGTCATGACCCCCATGGCATAGTTGAGATCATCGTCAGGGACACCGATAACCAGGTCTTTGGTCATGATATCTTCGACCAGGAACGGACAAAGCGCTTTTTCCCGCGGTGGAGGTGTCTGTAGATGGGTGCATGTGTCCCCGCAGCTTTGCAGGATATCCCGCTCCGTGACAATACCGGCAACCTGCCCGTCTTCTTTCATCACAATCAATGCGCCTATACCATGATGGTTTAATTTAACGATAGCAGCGTGAATGGTTTGGCCGACATTTATGGTTATCGCTCCGGTTCCTTTTTCCTGAAGAAGGTCTTTGATTCGCATTAATAAAGCCCTGTGTGGTGAAAAAATATAAGACAGGCATCCAAGCCCGGTGTTACTGATCCAAGCTCTTTTGGAAAACGATTTTTTGGTGAATCATCCTATGCTTAAAAAGAACAGGAAAAATTGATTTAAGTCAGGTGCTTGTATATTTTTGGGAATGAATGGCTGTGATCGGGATTGAGCCGGGGTACTCTTTTCACGGGCGCGTTCGCTAATCAGAAACCTGATTACTGACTAAATTCGGTATATTTCTTTGCATTACCCCTGGATTTCTCCACCGGATATTTTTGTTCGTTATGTTCGATTTTGTCATGAGCGGCTAGCAACAAATCAATATCAAGTTGATCAGCAAGGCGGATTAAATATAGAAGTGTGTCGGCAAGCTCGGTTGCAACCTCATTGAGCTTATCTTGCGGAAGGTTTCTACTTTGCGTCTCTGTGAGCCATTGGAAGTGCTCACTTAACTCAGCAACTTCGACACCGAGTGCCATGCAAAGATTCTTGGGAGAGTGAAACTGGTTCCAGTCGCGCTTATCTGCGAAATCACGCAGGCGATGTTTTAAGGTGTCGATATCGTAATTGCTCATGTTTGGAATTTCCCGTGAAGAAAAGGTGTTCTGTTTCCAGGTTTAGTGCGCTATTTTGTGTCATTAAAATAAAATTATTTCAGATATAGTTGTAGTTAAGCCTACAATTCCAGAATATTCGAAATATATAAATATTAAGTTAACGATTCAATCCGACTGAATGATCCAGTCTTCTCCGCAGCAATTCTGTACGAGGAACTCCATCAGGGTATCCATGTTTTCATGGTCTGCCCTGCAAACCAGGCTACGGCTGTTACGTTCCTGGCTGATTAGTCCCGCGTTAACCAGTTTGGCAATATGGTGTGAAAGCGTTGACGCGGGTATATCGAGTTCAGCCCTGATGTCACCCACAGGCGTACCCGATGGGTGTGTGCGGACCAGGTGACGATAGATAGCAAGTCGGGTCAAATTACCCAGCGCCTCGAGTTGTTTCGCCGCATTTTCAAGTTCCATGAATCAAAAATATACAAGGAAGAAAATGAAGTCAACTAATATTCCAGAATAATCGAAATCTGCTATTTATTGAGTTACAAAAAGCCGGTATTTTGTCTGAGCTATACACGCAGATACTATTTGCCAATGCCGCAACACAGCCTGCTCGGAATCGCTTGTGCTGATCACTGGCGGCGGTGTTTTATGATACGGGCTAGGTGTTGATATGATCCACGAGCTTTTGCACTGGCGGCTTTGATTCCCTGTAACTGACGATTGCGACATCCAGGGGAACGCGCGCAAATAACTCGATTGAACGTTTGAGCGCGGCAAAAATCCAGTTATCGTCATTACCGAAAACACCACCGCCGAGAAGGGTCAAATAGACTTTATTGTTGCCGGTTTTAGCGAAATTTAAAAACGCCGTGCAGAGGGTTGCCTCGTAGGAAGCCTCGAGTATTAGCTGGGCAAATATTGCCCACAAGCTGGGGGGTTGCTGTGAGTAGGCGACAGGCAGCGCAGAACAATAGACCTGGGTAACAAGGTGATTGCAATCGCAAAGTGTGACCTGCGTGTCCCATTGAATACCAATGCGTAACATTTTTCGCATCGCATCGCGCTGATGTCTCGACATGGTTTTGATTTTATCGGAAATCTCGATGAGACCGGGTGCCGTGGCGATGGCGTAGCCATTTTGCATCAGCCATAAGCGACCGTTGGTATTGCCAAGAGCCTTCCCCATGTCCCCAAGGCAATCGATTTGATTGTCGGCAGATTGTCCAATCCGGCCGTTCACTTTTGCCAGGTAGCACCGATAGATCGTACCCGCACCGGCCGCTACAGCGCAGGCAGGGCCCTGGGTAACATCGTGCTCATAAACCCCTACACCACGTTCAGGGGTGTCGTGCTGAGACGGCATTTCCAGCAGGTTGAACTGCGACGCCACCTGGAAAAGGGCTCCGGCATTGCCGGGATCCACGTGGAGTGTTTGCGCATCAGAGATGATCTCCCGGATTCTGATCTGTCCCGCAGGTACCCGGTTGTGCTGCAAGGCCACCCGGAGTTCAGCGAGGGAAGGGGTCTGCAGCCGGCCGCAGGTGAAGGCGGTGCCGTTGACCAGGGAAGTAATGCGATCGCCGTTTAACGCCAGGTTGGCGCGAACCTGTTCCGGCGACTCTTCAATAAAACCGGTGAGATCTTCGAACCACATAAATGAGGCAAATCCTCAGAGGAACCGTGACCAGACAGGACGGAATATCAACAGGGATAAAAACATGACAGCCGGGCCCCATTTTTTTTTGCCCCATAGAAACCTGAACTGGCCCCTGATAAAAGGCACACTCAAAAAGGCATCGGCCAACGCCGCTGACTCGCTCGCATTAACCGCTTTGAGCTCATCACGCGTGCTGTCGCCTCGAAAACTGCGTGTGGCGCCCGAGTCGATCCATTTCCGGGCAATGTGCCGGGCTTCTTCGAGAAGCCTGTCATGCGGGGCTACCCATTGAATCAGACCCGCTTCGAGTGCTTCCTCCGCACCCGGCTTCCAACCCTCATTTCCAAGCATTCTGTCAGCATTCACCGGGCCCATGAGGCGCTCAAACTGTAGACTCGAACAACCTTCCGGTGGCACGCCCAAGGCGGCAAAAGGCGTTGAAAAAGTGGCTTTCTCCGAGGCAATAATGCCATCACAAAGTGTCGCGGAGGTCACGCTGGCACCAATGGCCGGTCCATTCACCGCGATCAGCAAGGGTTTGGGGAAATCCAGAAATGCATCAAACAAAGCCTGGTTGTGTTGCCTGATCATCGTATGTAATTTACGCGGATGTCCGAGACGCAGCGTCGCTGCCAGGTTGACACCGGCGCAGTAATACGGATCTGCTCCGGTCAATACCACCACGCTTGTTTCCTCATCCCGGGCCGCCTCGCTGAGGGCTGCCTTCAATGCATCCATCATCTCCATGGTCCAGCCATTGAGACGTGCGGGCCGGTTCATCGTCAAGGTCGTAACACCGTCACCTTTGTTGGTAAGGACGGGATTTGAAATTACAGTGTTGATCGGCCGCCCTCGGCGTAGCAGTGTTCGTGATTGGTTTGGCATCGACGACAGCGCCTGGCCGTTGGCCAGGCTTGCAGGCGTTCTGCAGCGATGTCGCTCCGGCAGTCATCGCACACACCAAAATTGCCTGCTGCAATACGCAGAAGTGCTGCATCGATATCCCGGATTTCCTGGATATGCCGGTCAATTTCCGCCAATTGCAAATCAACCAGCAGATCGGCAACCGAAGCGTCCCCGGTATCGTGGACCTTGCCGGCAAGATCGATATAGGATTGATCCTCGGATTGGAGCAATTCGAGACGTATTTCCTCGCATAATTCGAAGAAACGTTCGTCCAGCTTCTTTTTGAAATTACTGATTTCTGTTTTGGTCAACATCGCGTGCTCCTTGCCAACAACGATCGGTCATTTGCTCAGGATATGACGAGTATACAGGGCACAGAATGATTTGGGTCAATAAATACTGCTATCAGGAAACCTGGATCGTGGGTGCGGGTAAAGGCTTATCCTGTGTGTGCAGAAACCATCGTCTGATCAAAAAATATTTTGAAAACCAGCGGTTTTTCATCAGCAAGCGGGCCAGCAGTTGCCTGAGTCGCGGTGAGATTTTTTCAGACGGACCGGGCCGGGGATCGCGACTGCCAAAGCGTAGCTCCAATTTATCGATATACGGTCGTAAGCGATCCGCTGAATAGACCCCCTCGCACCTGTGAATCACCTGTGCTGCCAGCAGGGCTGATTCCACTGCGGGGCGGATGCCTTCCCCGCTTTGTGCATAAGCGAGACCAGCGGCATCACCTATCAGCAAAACACCATCCTGCACCAATGTTCGCCCGGCGTGCGGGTAAAGCAGGTAGGCATGGCCTTTGAGTTTTCCGGGCAGGTCAGGTGGGATTCGGCCGATCTGCACAAGGTATTCGCAGAATCGTTCAACATGCCCGGAAAGTTTGTGCTTGTCTTCACGGCCCAGCCCGATATTCAGGTAGTCACCTTTGCGAAACACCCAGCCGTAGCCCTTCAGATCGGGTGTGAAAAATAACTCGGGTCGTTCACCATCAAGCTGGCAATCCGTCTTTTGCTGCGGGCTCATTTTGAACTCGATTTCCTGGGCGGCCACGGCAGTCTCGCCGGGTGCTTTTGCACCGATGGCGCGAGCCACGGGGCAGAAATGGCCACCGGCACCAACGACCAGCCTGGCCCGGATATTATCGTTTACAAGCCAGCCGTCTGCATCTCGTTGCATTGACCTGAAAGCTTCTCCCAGCAGCTGCTTAGCACCACAGCGTTGCAACAGGTAGTGGTCAAACTCTATCCGGCGGATACCGTAGCTGGCGGCTGCGCCGGGAAAGTCGGACTGCAGCAGTTGCTGGCCGATCTGACCCGTTCGAAAACCATGGATGGGCTGCAACACGTGATCCCGGGCATAATCAGCGGGGTCGATTTCCAACTCCTGCAAAACAGCAGGTGTAACCCAGCCTGCACAGACCTTATCCCGCGGGAATACGGCCTTGTCCAGGATGGCGACGGTCTTTCCGGTCTGCCTCAGTGCCCACGCCAGCGTCGAGCCCGCAGGTCCGCCGCCGATGATCAGCACCTCGGTATCAAGCATCCGTGACTGCCTGCCCGTCTTCATCGCTGTTCGTATCAGCCACGTACTGGTGGGCTCGCGACCAGGGGATGTCGTTGTCATCCTCACGTGTAAACAGGATCTGGAACAGTTGCAGATTTCCGGAGATAAACGCGGCCCTGGACCCCGCCAGGTAAAGACGCCAGGTTCGTACGAATTGTTCGTCCATCATGGCCTCCACCTGGTCAGCATGCTGATTAAAGCGTTGCAACCAGGCTTCAAGGGTCAGGGCATAATGCATTCGCAGGTTTTCGACATCCAGCACCGAGAACCGGCTGGCCTCGAATATATTCATCATTTCACGCAGGGTTGGCGGGTAGGCGCCCGGAAAAATCCGTCTTTCTATCCAGGCATTGATGGGACTGGGGCTATTACGGCCGATACTGTGAATCAGCCCGCGGCCACCGGGTTTCAGACAGCTGTCAATAACCCGTCCAAGCAGCGGATAATAGCTGGGACCCACGTGTTCAAGCATGCCCACCGATACGAAAACATCAAATTCCCCGCGGATGTTGCGGTAGTCGTCGAGCACGTACTCCACGCGATCGGTAAGCCCCTGCGCTGCGGCAGTCTCATGGGCGTAATTCACCTGTTGCCGGGAAATATTATAGGCCTTGACGGTGACGTCATGGTGCCTGGCCATGTAACGCGCAAACCCGCCCCAGCCGCAACCGGCTTCAACGACCCGGTCACCGGGTTTCAATTGTAATTTACGGCAGACGTGAGACATCTTGGCGATTTGCGCCTCCTCCAGTGTCATGGCCGGATCCGGATAATAGGCACAGGTGTATTGCATGGCCTCTTTATCAAGCCACAAGCGGTAAAAATCGTTGCCGATATCATAGTGATGATGGATATTATCGGCTGCCCTGCGGAAGGTGTTTCTTATTTTTCGATGTCCCAGCACATTGTTCAGACGTTTTAACCAGCCATGGCCACCGGCCCGTTGCAGACCGCGGTATACCGCGTCCAAAAGTTCAACAAGATCACCTTCCACCTCCACGCGGCCTGAGCTGTAAAGGTCACCCCAATAAAGCTCTGGCCGCAGCAGGGTCAGATAAAGGGATGCACGGTCCCGGAAACGCAATGTCGCGACCGCTTCTTGGACACCAGGAGATATCGTGGTCCCATCCCAAAGGATGAAACGAATCGCAGGTGTTCCGAGTACTTGCAGTAGTGTTTGCGCGGTCAGGCGATCCAGTGAACGCATGTGGCCAACAGGAACAATCCGCTTGTCCGACGTAGAATTTCCTGCTTGTCGCCCCGTGGGATGACCGTGGGTATAAGCGCCAATATCCCTGTCACGAGAGCTGTCGAAAGGTTGTTGTCGTACTTTCATGATTCCACCCCGGATACCTGTTGGTAGCAAAGTTCTGGCCATGACTGAATACGAACCTACAGCAATGATTATAGAACAATGAACCCCATCCTTCCAATAGGGGGAAAGAAAAATCAGTACTTAACAATGGCATATAATGCAAATCGGGGACTGCATTGAGCGACGCGATGAATTGCTCCGGACGGGTCAGTTGTCCACCAGGAGCACGCCCGCTCCCTTGATCGCGTCCTGCTTCAGGGCCAGCAACGCAGCGTTCGCTTCTGCGAGCGGAAAAACCTCGGTGTGTGTGTGTATGTTTGCCGCGACCGCTTCTGCTATAAACTCCCGGCCATCCGCGCGGGTGTTGTTGGCAACGGAGCGGATGATGCGCTCCCAGTAAATATCCCGGTATTCAAATTCAGGTACAGGGCTCATATGAATGCCGCCGAGTACCAGGCTGCCACCGCGCTCCAGTGATCTCAGTGCAACAGGTACGATCTCACCGGCGGGGGCAAAAATGATCGATGCATCCAGTTTTACCGGTGGTGGATCAAAGGTTCCCCCGACCCAGGTTGCTCCCAGTTCCCCGGCCAGTTTTTGATGGCGTTCATGATCACGCGTGTGCACATAGACGTCCGCACCGCGGTGGCGGGCGATCTGGATCGCGATATGACCCGCCGCACCGAAGCCGTATAAACCCAGTTTTGCACCAGCCCAGTTGTCTATTTCACATTGACGCAGGCAGCGATAACCAATTATCCCGGCACACAGCAGGGGGGCCACTTCAATATCGGTCAACTGTGCCGGGAGTGTATAAACGAAATCTGCAGGAGCGGATACGAATCCGGCAAAACCGCCGCCTTTTGTCCAGCCGGTAAATTCCGAATGTTCGCACAGGTTCTCATGACCTGTACGGCAGAAGCGGCAGACACCACAGGTTGAGTTCAACCAGGGCACGCCGACCCGTTGCCCCACTTTCAGTTCGGATGATTCCGGTGCAACTTCGACCGTACCGACCACCTGGTGTCCGGGGATGATGGGCAGTTGATACCTGCTTGAATCGAGTTCTCCCTCGATGACATGCAGGTCGGTGCGGCAAATGCCGCAGGCGTGCACCCTGACAAGCACATCAGACGGACCTGTATGAGGTGTTTGCATCTCGGTCAAGACCAGCGGCTTTTCTGACACCGGTTGGCATTTATGGAGCACTTGCGCATACATGGCCATTGAGCCCATTTGCGGCATACGACAGGTAGAATAATAGTACTAATCGTTTGCGGGAAAAAGAAACCGGGGAAAATGGCCTGAATAAGAGTCTTTTACATTCAATAAATTTGCAAAATCCGGCAATCGGTACTATTGTTTTTCTAAGGCAAACGGATGCTTTTCAAGCTAACTGACTGATTGCTTCAATCCGCTTGCTCAATTGCCTGAAAACTAACAACTGCGGAGGATTTAAAATGGCCGGTAAAGCAAGCAAAAAGTCAGCGACGGCGAAGGTTAAAAATACACTGGACAAGATCAGTTCGACAGCGAGCAAAGATGTCGCTTCCATGAAGGCAAGTGCAAAATCAGCAACTTCAAAGGCGAAAAAAACGCTGGGCAAAGTTAGCGCATCTGCAAATAAAGATATCGCTTCACTAAAAGCAAATCACAAGAAAGAAATTGCTGCTTTAAAGAAATCAATGGAGGCTGCGAAAAAGAAAGCCGCGGCTGAGGTGCAAAAACTGAAAAAAATGTTAGAGGCTCACAAAAAGAAAGCCGCACCTAAGAAGGCTGCGCCCAAGAAGGCTGCGCCCAAGAAGGCTGCACCCAAGAAGGCTGCGCCCAAGAAGGCTGCGCCCAAGAAAGCTGCGCCCAAGAAGGCTGCGCCCAAGAAAGCTGCGCCCAAGAAGGCTGCTACCAAGAAG
>Ga0210074_1000216_pt1 | contig 22736 bp, 18 predicted proteins | sample China_Galinas_Co_FD_184860 | JGI IMG/M metagenome (GOLD analysis project Ga0210074, IMG submission 184860) | Wetland microbial communities from San Francisco Bay, California, USA, that impact long-term carbon sequestration -... | ecosystem: Environmental > Aquatic > Marine > Wetlands ... | reverse complement strand
GCGCAGCCGACAAGTATGAGCCTTGCTTTGCTGTTTGAGGTCCTGGCCGCAGAGATTAAAAGAAAAGCAAAGACCATAAATCCGAAAACCCCCAAACCCCACTTCCAGGTTTGATCATAAGGTTTGAATCCCCTAAACCCCATGATTTGAACCCCGGTTAATGCCACCGCTAAGATCACCGCCAGCAGCGCAAGAAACCAAAGAGCAACGGAAAACAATTTCTTGCCCCCTGTTTCGAAGTATTTTTTAAGCCCGGTGGACATAAGTATCGCAAAAGGAGGAAAACACGGCAGGAGGTAAGTCAGAATTTTACCCTTTGAGACGGAAAAAAATAAAAAAGGAAAAAAGAACCAGCATATGGCATAACGGATTATCGATGCTTTAATCCCTGTTTTTTTTAACCCCAATATGGCCGCAGGAAAGAGAAATGTCCATGGAAGTGCTGATGCGGGGAACAAATAAATATAATACCAAAACGATTCATGGTGCTGTGCTCCGGAAGACAAAAACCGATTGATATGTTCGATCCAAACAAAGAAATGCCAGAAATCGGGCGCCTTGAAATGAACCATTACAGCCCACGGTATCACGATTAAAACTGCTGCGATTATTGGCAGCCAGCAAATGATAAATAACTCTTTGAAACGCCCCTCCCAGATCATAAACGGCACAACAGCCACTACCGGAATTGCAAACGCCAAAAAACCCTTTGTAAGGAATGCAAACCCGCAAGAAACACCAAACAGCAATAAATAAACGTTCTTTTTTTTGGATGGTTCGGTATTATGAGCGAAAAAAAATGATGTCATTGAAGCGGTGACAAACACGGCCAATATGCTGTCCAAAATATTGAACGTCCCAATGCCATATACTATAAATGAGGTCAGAAAAATTAGCGCTGCCAGAGTTGCAGCGGTAATTTCTCCCGAGAACCGGCGAATGAGCAAAAATATTAAAATCGCCGAAAGTCCTGTGGCCGATGCTGATGGAAAACGAACGGCAAAGGTATTTTCTCCGAACAACTTGATGGATAATGCATTCAGCCAGTACCCCATCACAGGTTTTTCAAAATATCTCAGCCCGTTAAGCCTCGGAACAATCCAGTCGCCTGACGCGATCATCTCACGGGGGATTTCAGCATAGCGCGATTCATCGGGGATAATAATGGGTCGAACCCCAAGCGGTAAGATATAAAGGAATATAAAAATACCGATGATGGCCACACACGATTTTCTCATGCCTAAAACCTGCATACAAATTTTAAAGGGATTAAATAAACAAAATTTTACAACTTTACACCTGAACGGAAATCCATCCTTCACGACCGTTAATTTTACCAGGCTCAATGGAAGAATTGTCAACAGGAATGTTTCCATGAAGAAATTCGCCCAGAGGAACGAAGGATATCCCCTCTGACCGAGCCTTCTTTAAAAACTGATCAAACATTTTCGCACAAGAGATGCCTTCAACCTCAGCGTGGATCGTCAAAACGTTTAATTCTTCCGGTTTTAACAGGGAAAAAATATAGTCGTTGTAATTGTAGGCAGAAATGCCCTTGTGTCCGATGACTTCGTCATAGGTTGGCAATGTCACGGGGATCTGGGGCTGGGACAACGTTTCCCCGCCGACGACCGGATAAAAAATGCTTTTGCCTCTGCAATCGCTGTTATAGTTAAAATGAAATCTTTCTTTTTCCAAAAGCACCTTGTTGTTGCACTTCCATGCAGGGACTGCCGAGCAGACCGGAGGTTTTCCCGTAATCCGGGTCAGTTGATCATACCCCTTTTTTAAATAATGTCTTATGTTCTGCCGGTCCATTGTGTCGATATGGACTTGCCAGTGGAAATGATCCCAGGCATGCAAACCGATCTCATGCCCCTTGTTTGAAACACTATCTATAACACCGGCCAGCCTCTCGCCAATCAATGGTCCGGGAAAAAAGGTTCCCTTTAAAAGAATATCCCATCCGTAAAGATTGGCCGCTTTTGAACGCAACATCTTCATAAAAAAAGCGGGGCGCAGCAGGCGCCACAGATGGCGCCCCATATTGTCGGGTCCTAAGGAAAAAAAGAACGAAGCATTCAAGTTGTGCTTTGAAAGTATTTTGGAAAGATTCGGCACGCCGGTTTTGGTGCCTCTGAGGGTGTCAACATCAATACGTAAGCCGATTTTCATGAATTCATCGTCTCGGGCTACACATCATGTGGTCGGCCGATGCCGCATTCTCCGGTTCTGACCGCTTCTTTTAGAAAAAAATCGAGGGTTTCTTCAACAGATTGCTCAATATCGATTTCCGGCTTCCAGTTCAAAAGACGTCTGGCATTTTTAATGCTCGGTTTTCTGTGCTGTACATCCTCATATCCTGATCCGTAAAAGGCCTTGCTTTCCACCTCGCGAATCCCGGCAAAGGGAGGAAATTGTTTGTGTAGCGGATGCTGGTGAAATTTTTTGACGAGGATTTCGGACAACTCCTTAATACTGGCCTCGTTGTCCGGATTGCCGATATTGATGATCTTACCGTCACAACACCCGTCCCGGTTCTCGATAATCCTGAAAAGGCATTCAACACCGTCTTTCACATCCGTAAAGCAACGTTTCTGGTTTCCGCCGTCAACAAGTTGCATCGGGGTCCCTTCAGCCAGGTTGAGTATCAACTGGGTGATGGCCCGGGAACTGCCGATACGCGCAGATTCCAAACTATCGAGCCGGGGACCTATCCAATTGAAAGGTCGAAACAAAGTGAACTTTAAACCTTCTTGTGCACCGTAAGCCCAAATGACCCGGTCGAGCATTTGTTTGCAGCATGAGTAAATCCACCGCTGCTTTCGAATAGGTCCTAAAATTAATCGGGAGTTGTCCTCATTGAATTCCTTTTCATCACACATGCCGTAGACTTCCGAAGTGGATGGAAATATGACGCGCTTGCCGTATTTAACACAGTATCGAACAATGCGAAGATTTTCTTCAAAATCAAGTTCAAAAACCTTTATCGGATTACGGGTGTATTCAATAGGAGTTGCAATGGCAACCAGTGGAATCACTATGTCACATTTTCTGACATGATATTCTATCCATTCGCGATGGATCGAAATATCACCCTCGGAAAAATGAAATCCAGATCGATCCCACAGCCTTTGAATCGAAGTTGATCCAAGGTCCATTCCATGGACCTCATAGTTTCCACTGTTCAGAAGCCTTTCACTGAGGTGGTTGCCGATGAATCCGTCGACCCCCAGAATAAGTACCTGCTTCTTTCGCATGGGTTCAACACGGCATATAGAAGGCTCATCGAATCTCATCTCTGAAACAAAGTGCATTTCCGCTGCGAGCTGTCTTCCGCTCATATATAATTCACCTTCAGGTTGGCCGAAATCCACCCTTAAGGCATTCTTACCACAGGCGATCACAAACGGATCAACTGAAAGAACAGTGCCGGGTATACCACCGCTTTCTTTCACAACACTCACTGACCAGAAAATACATTTTCGGTTACCCATGGTGCTAAATGCACCGGGATAGGGACTGGATACTGCTCTGACAAGATTTTTGATGTCCTTTGCATCTTGACTCCAGTCAATTTTACCATCTCCCGGCCCTCTGCCACCAAAATACGTGGCAAGAGAATGGTCTTGAGGTGCTCGTGCTGCCGTCCCTTTTTTTATTTGTGGCAAAATTTCGTTTAGCATACCGGTTGCAGCTTTTACGGCTTTATCATGAAGAGTTCGGGCCGTATCCGTATCCGATATTAAAATTTTTTTCTGACTGACGATATCACCGTCATCGGCCTTGGGGGTCATGTAATGCAGCGTAACGCCGGTTTCAGTTTCACCATTGACCAAAACCCAGTTAATAGGGCATCTCCCACGATATTTCGGCAAAAGAGAACCGTGCAGGTTCAAACAGCCCGATGGAGGAATATTCAGAATGCTTGAATTGACCATGTTACGATAATAAAAAGAGAAAAGAATATCCGGAGCCATCTTTTTAATTTTTTGCATCCATATGGGATGATTGATATCTTCCGGCGAAAATACAGGAATCTCATGGCTCGATGCAAGTTCGGCAGCAGACTGAAACCATATATTTTCATCCGGGTTGTCCTTATGGGTGAAAACTGCTGCAATCTCGAATCCGTTTTTCAAAAGCGCCTCAATTCCAACACATCCGATGTTGTGATAGGCCAATACGATTGCTTTCATTTTTGTCCTTTTGTATCTATTTCACTATTAATTTTACGATCCCCGGAAACCCGCTGTACGAAGTAACGGGGACGGGCTCTCACATCATGGTAAACCCTGCCGATATACTCTCCAAGAAGTCCCATTGCCATGAATTGGGCACCGACAAAGATAAATAAAATTGCAAAAAGGGTGAACACACCTTCAGCCGCCCATTCAGCCCCGTAATAGATACGCATCAGTAAGAGGAACAAACCAAAGCCGATTCCAGCTGATGAGATCATCCCGCCGATTATGCTCAGCAGCCGCAACGGAAAGGTTGTCATGCTGGTTAACAAGTCAAAGTGCAGCATCACAAGCTTCATTAGGCTGTATTTCGACTGACCTTGTTTGCGCGCTTCATGCTTAACCTGAATCTCAGTGGTAATCCGGGCAAAACTGTTGGCAAGAATGGGAATAAAGGTGCTGTGTTCCCTACACATCAGCATCGCCTCGACAATATGCCTGCGATAAGCACGTAACATACAGCCATAGTCATGCATCATGACACCTGTCGATTTTTGAACCGCCTTATTGATAATGGCGGAAGCCACCCTTCGAAATAGAGAATCCTGTCTTTGAAGTCTTACAGTTCCCACCACGTCATATCCCTTGTCCATTGCGTCGACTAATCGTGGAATTTCTTCGGGGGGATTTTGCAGATCGGCATCCAATGTAATGATTATATCACCTCTGGATTGCTTAAATCCGGCAAAAACCGCTGCATGTTGTCCGTAATTTCGGTTTAAAAAAACCCCCACAACTTTGCCGGGATTATTTTTTGCTGCAGCATCGATTGTTTCGGCAGAACCGTCCGTGCTTCCATCGTTAACCAGAACAATTTCGAAAGAACATCCTGTTTGATCACAAGCCAGCAGGCAACGCCGAATGAGTTCATCCAGGTTTTCTTCTTCGTTAAACACCGGAATAACAACTGACAGCGATGGTCGGGTGTTCATGATTTCAAAATATCCTTTATGGTATCGACAACGTCATCCACATCTCCGTAAGTCATTTGTGGAAAAAGCGGTAAAGAGCATAGGCGTTCAGAATTCCATTCTGTATTGGGCAACATGCGTGATGGGATTTTCATTGTTTCTTGATAATATTTCTGTTGATGCACAGCAAGAAAATGAATGCCGATCCCGATATTTCTCTTTTTGAGTTCTTCCATGAAATCGTTTCGACTAAGTTTCGACTTTTCAATATCTAAACGAACAATAAACAAGTGCCATGAATGTTTATGGGAATAGGCCGGTACTTTCAGGGGTCGAAGTTCTTCAACTTCTGTCAATCTTTCTCGATAGTGCATGGCCAGTTGCATTCGTTTATCATTGAAATTTTCAACTCTGGCCAGCTGCTGAATTCCGAGAACCGCCAGAATATCCGGCAGGTTATATTTAAAACCGGGCTCCAGTACCTGGGCCTGGGGAGATCTCCCCTGTGTCCTTCGATCGAAGGCATCAACACCCAACCCATGAAATTTTAGCCGACGAATCTGATCAACAAGGTCAAAATCATCTGAACAAAACATACCGCCTTCACCCGAGGTAATATTTTTAATGGGGTGAAAGGAAAATATCGACGTGCGGTTTTTGCCGATTTTTTCACCATGATATTCGGTGCCGATGGCATGGGCAGCATCTTCGATGATGGCAATATTACGGTCTTCGGCAAGATTGCGCACAGGCGCCATATCAACCGGCGCACCGGCAAAATGAACCGGAATGATGAGTCTGGTTTTTGCGGAGAGGTGTTCTTTAATCAAATCCGCTGTGACCATCAGGGTGTCTCGGTCGATATCCACAAGGACAGGTGTTGCACCGCTTAGAACAATGAGGTTCACTGTGGAAACCCATGTCATGGATGGGGTAATCACCTCATCGCCGGGGCCTATTTTCAGGGCCTTCAAAGCAAGATGCATTCCCGCGGTTGCCGAAGACAGGGCCACCGCTCTCGCGCAGCCGGTATACTCGCAGAATTTTTCTTCAAATTCGGCATTTTTCGAACCGGTGGTAATCCATCCGGAACGAAGAACCTCACCGACAGCAGCGATATCCGCTTCGGTAATGCTTGGGCGTGAAAATGGCAAAAACTCTTTTCTCATGGACATTGTCATACAGGTTCTATAATTTAATTTCAACATCTTAGCTTCTATCCGACCATATTTTTTTCAGATACATTTCCTAAACGATTCAATTAAATCATACAATGATATTCTTACGAAAGTGTGAATAAAATTACTGCAAAAGAAACATAATTATTATTTTCTTGATGGATAATTTGTGGGTGTCGGAAGAAAAATATTCACCCGGGTCCAGGCTTCGGGTTCACTTTCGATAGTGATATTGCCTCGGTGAAGTTCGATAATCCGTTTGACAATGGTTAGCCCGAGTCCTGAGCCGCCATATTGAGCGGATCTCGATTTTTCCACTCTGTAGAACTGCTCAAACACCCGATCGATATCTTTTTCAGGAATTCCGCTGCCGGTGTTAAAAACAGACAGATAAACCTTATCTTGTTTTGCTTCGGCAGTTATGTCTATTTTGCCGCCGTCCACGTTGTATTTAATGGCGTTGTCAACAAGATTAATCAGGACACGCTGCAGGGAATCTCTACCTCCCATGATTCGAAGTTCCTCCGCAATATGAATTACTAAATCAATATCCTTCGCCTCCAACACCTCGACAAAATCTTCATGAACCGATTTTGCCAGTTCAATCAAATTAAGTTCTTCAGAATCCATACTCTCTTTAATTTCCAGTGCCGAAAGATCAAGCAGATTTTTAACAAGCCGCCTCATTCGTTGTAAAATATCATTTTGTCGAATCAGCCGGAACCTGAATGCTTCCGGCAATTCTTTCAAATGGATGGCATCCTCCATAAACAGCGATAACAAAGTAATCGGAGTTTTCAGCTCGTGGGAAGCATCGGCGATGAACTGTTTTTGCATGGCAAATGAATATTGCAAACGATCAAACATGTGGTTAAGAGATTCGGAAAGCTCATACAGTTCGTCTTTGCTTTTACCCAGCGGTATCCGCTGGCCTAAAGACCTGTCATTAATATTGATAGCCATTCGGTTAATCGCGGTGATCGGTGTTAGAATCTTTCCCGCGATATAATAACTTAAAACGATCAGGAATAGCGTAGTAGCGCTCAATCCTATTGCAATGTCCCGAGCCAAATCTGCGATTTCCTCTTCCAGTTTTTCCACGGGCTTGCCTATCAGAACCTTACAAGGTTGATCCCGAAGCCTGTTATTGAAAGTTTTTATTCGAAAAGCCACCTCGTTTTTGCTATCCTGATCCAGATTGATACCTTCTCGGGGAATAATCCGTTCAACCATATAAGGTCGATTCTCATCGCGCAGGGGAAGGTCAGTATACCGGGTCAGATCTGACCGGTATAAGACATTCAAGCGATTATCAAATATTTTGATCCAATATTGTCCTGTATCAAACGGAACATCTTTTCGAACGGAGTCTTTAGATTGGGCTGTCGTCGCTTCAACAAAACGGACGACGGTTCCCGCCATGGTCTCCAAATCCTGATCAATTAATCTGTAGGGCTGTTCTGCCATTTCCCAGAGAACAAATACAGAAAATACGAAGCTTGCCAGAACTCCGGCTCCTGCAATCCACAAGGTTATTTTGTAGCGGATTTTCACTCCTGTTCATCCTCTATGATAAACCCTATTCCACGGATAGTCCGGATGATTTTTTTTTTGTCTGAATGGTCAATTTTTCGTCTCAGATTTTTAATATGAACGTCGATGAAATTTGACATGGTAAATGGATCGAATTCATCTCCCCAGACATGTTCTGCCAGGGTAAATCTGGAAACCACACGGTTTTGGTTATATAAAAGAAATTCAAGAATTGAAAATTCTTTTGGCGTAAGTTCTAAACTTTTACCGCTTTTAATTACCTGACGGGTTTTAGTGTTCAGGGCAATATCACTAACGGTCAGCAGCGGATCTCTGTGATCAGAAGCCCGCCTTAGCAAAGATCGGATTCTCGCCATAAGTTCTGCTATTGCAAACGGTTTTGCAAGATAATCATCAGCGCCGTAATCAAGCCCTTTAATTTTATCTTCTACATCCCCTTTCGCCGTCAGCATAAGTACCGGGGTAGCGATGTTTGCCTTTCGAATTTCCCTTAAAATCGCAAGTCCGTCAACAACGGGAAGCATGATATCAAGAATGATGAGGTCATAAGGATTATCGAACAGTTTATCCAAAGCCGATTCTCCATTATCAGCCGTATCCACATCATACCTTTGGCTTGTAAGTGTTTTCCGAAGCTGTTCAAGTAAATCGGGCTCATCATCCACCACAAGAATTTTCATGTCAGCCTCTTGGATACCGAATACCTAAGTTGAGCGATTGTCGAGGTTGCCGCAGATACAAGGAAGATGGCGTTTCGCTATAGTCAGCTATGCGGAATGTCATCTGACGCAGTAGATACGGTAAGATCGGCAATCCCGAAGGGTTTCAAATTTTAAAAATATAAATAAGAATAATCCATTTAAAATAAAAGATATTTTATCCCCTTTTAAAATTTGAAACGCTCAGGTTAGGAGATAATTAATATTTTGCAAACACAAAGCCGTCTTTTGGCATGATGTCGGATGTACTGTCAACATTGGTTTCCAAAAATAATGGTTTTGGAAGTTTTTCCTTCCAAAACTGGTATTTGCGAAAATTTAGAACAGCTATGATTCGACCGGGATATTTATTAATCAGTTTTTTCAACTGGTCAATGGTTATAAGACGATTTTTTGAATCGTCATATTTTAGTCCGTACATCAATTCTCCTCCTCCGGCAAGCAAATACACATTATGTCTTTTATAAAACCAGCAGACAGCCCGAACCTGGTCTTCATCCGATACCAAAATCGTGTCCGGATGTACCAGCTTTGAATATTGAAGCAGAAACTTCCCAGGAGTTTTATGCTGTAACGTCACGTCAGGAATAACAAAAGGTGTGCTAAGAACTAAAAATATTGGAGAAAGAGCATAAAGCACAATCTTTTTATTGCATTCGGACTTTCGACATGCAGCAAGTAATGGGTATGTAAATGTTATCAGTCCGGCAACCGAGAGCACCCACTTCCAGTTTTGCAAATAGGGCTTGAAACCTTTAAAACCGATAGCTTGAACCAGTATTAAAACAACAGCGATTCCCGCGATAAGTAGCGCCAGAGATTTACCGCCAACGTTGAACGCCTTTTTACCCCCTGTCTTAAAATATTGATCTAAACCGGTTGATATCAAAATGGCAAGAGGAGGAAAACAAGGTAAGATATATGTAAGAAGTTTCCCTTTGGAAATCGAAAAAAATAAAAACGGAAACATGAACCAGCATACTGCATAACGGACCATTGAGTTTTTAAGACGTATTCTTTTTAAACCTAAAAAGACTGCCGGGAAGAGAAACGTCCAAGGCAAGGCCGCCGCCGGTAATATAAGAAAAAAATACCAGAATGATTGACCGTGCTGGGCATTTTCAGACATAAATCTCTTAATATGTTCATTCCAGATAAAAAAATGCCAGAAATCTGGTTCGTTATGGTAGATCATAATGGCCCACGGTAATGCCACCAGCATAGCAGCAACAATCGGAATCCATGGTATGAAAAAAAGCTCCTTGAACCGACGTTCCCAAATCGTGAAAGGAACAATGACCAACACAGGAACTGCAAACGCCAGGAAACCTTTTGTGAGAAATGCCAGTCCGCAAAACACACCGAATAGAAAAAGAAAACTTTGTTTTTTTCTGATAGAGGTGTCGGCAGTATAGGCAAAAAAGAATGATGCCATGGCAGCGGTCACGAACATGGCCAGCATACTGTCAAGAACATTAAAGGTGCCCACGCCGTAAACTTCAAAGCATGTGAGAAAGACAATTGCGGTGATGCTCCCCAGAAAATTTCTATTTGAAAACCGGCGAACCAGCAAAAAAATAATAAACGCCGAAAGACCGGTGGCCATTGCCGACGGAAAACGAACGGCAAAAGCATTTTCACCAAACAGCTTGATGGATATGGCATTGAGCCAATACCCCAACACCGGTTTCTCAAAGTACCGGAGTCCGTCCAGATGTGGAACGATCCAATCTCCTGAAGCGATCATCTCACGGGGAATTTCAGCATAGCGCGATTCATCGGGAATAAAGATCGGCCGAAACCCTAAAGGAAGGATATAGAAAAACAAAAAGAAACCGAGTATTAGTAATTTGAATTTTCTTGATAATATATCTTCCATGAATTAACAATATCTCATCAGAACATGGGCAAAATTGTGATAGAATGGATTTTCTGTTAAAAACACCTCATTTATACATCAACTTTTATGAAGAATTTATGAAGGCATGTTAATGTTCTTGCCCGGTGAGACGGAAGTTAAACGTGGGGAAAATTGCCGAAGAAGTGAAAATTTAATACCCAGGAGGATTTTCATTATGACTCAACGGCCCATGCACATCGAAACCAAACTGATTCATGCCGGTGAACCGGAACCCCGGATAGAAGGAGCGGTTACCCTGCCGATATTTCAATCATCAACCTTTCAATATGGCGGCCAAGACCATTATGATAAGCTCAAATACATTCGCATGAACAATACCCCGAACCATGTAGCTCTGCATCAAAAACTGGCGGCTCTTGAAAATGCCGACGCCGCTCTGGTCACTGCCAGCGGTATGGCCGCTATTTCAACCACTCTTTTGGCCCTGTTATCGCCGGGAGACCATTTTCTGGTCCAGGACTGCCTGTATGGCGGTACTCTCGACTTCATCAACTCGGACTTCAAAATCCTGGGAGTATCCGTTGATTTTATTAATGGGAACAAACCCGACACATGGGCCAAACAATTAAAGTCCAACACCCGAGCCATTTATGTGGAAACCATCACCAACCCTTTGATGGCGGTGGCGGATCTAAAAGCGGCGGTAGCGTTCGCCCGAAACCATGGATTGATTTCCATGATCGACAATACTTTTGCCAGCCCCATCAACTTTCGTCCGGCAGAATGGGGATTTGATCTGTCGTTGCATAGCTGCACTAAATATCTCAACGGCCATTCCGATATTGTGGCCGGCGCCGTTATCGGGCGTAAAGATTTGATTCACAAAATTGCCCATAAACTCATTCATCTCGGCGGGTCTTTGGATCCACATGCATGCTTTCTTCTCCACCGGGGGTTGAAAACGCTGGCTGTTCGAATGAAACACCAGAATGAAAGTGCGCTGGCTATCGCCAAATTTCTCTCAGCCCATCCAGCCGTAGAAACAGTCAATTATCCGGGATTGAATACCTGTACCGGATACCATTTGGCTCAGGAATTGTTGGATGGTTTCAGCGGAATGCTCAGTTTTGCAATCAAAGGAAATGTGGCAGCCGCAGACCATTTTATTGCACGCACTCGACTCCCTATCAGTGCACCGAGTCTCGGCGGTGTTGAAACGCTGATCACCCGCCCGGCAACCACGTCTCATTTGGGCCTGTCTCCCGCGGAACGCAAAGCCGCCGGCATCTCCGACCGTCTGATTCGACTTTCCGTGGGGCTGGAAACCATCGAAGATCTGATTGATGATTTTGATCAGGCGCTAACCTAAATTACGGGCAATAATATTGGCATTGACTTTTATGATAGAACTAATGCATGCTTTTTGAAAACAGGAAAACCATCTGGTATGTTTATACAATTTCAGGAAAAAGCATCAAAAACACTCGGGCAACATTTTCTGCAATCTGTTTGGCAGTGTGCTGCCATGTTTACTCTTGCTGTTTTTCTCGGAATTTCGATCAATCAGTTTCGAGTCAGCCGGCTGCCGCTGATTGAAGACTGGTCCATGGAAGCCCTTCTGAAGTCTCCCTCTGGTGATCGGCTGGATATATCTCTTGTCGAAGCAAAAAACCTATTTTTCCAGAAAGCAGCGATTATGATTGATGCCCGCCCGAATGATGATTATGAAAAAGGACATATCAGGGGTGCTCGCAGTCTTCCCTGGCATGAAGTTGACCAGCGGTTTATGGAGGTCACAAAAGATATATCTGTCAACACACCCATCATTACCTATTGTGACGGAAAAACCTGCAGGCTGAGTCATGATCTGGCAAATTTTATACTTGATATGGGGTTTACCAATGTCAAGATACTTGTAAACGGCTGGACAAAGTGGCAAAACGCCGATCTTCCTGTAGATAAGAATGGTTCGAATTGATTTTGATTTATAAAACAATTGTAAAAAATATAGAAAACAAAGATGCCGAAAAAAAGAAAACATCTCTCTCGCGTTTTTTACCATGGTGTACGATTGATTCTTGGAGTGATATTTATATACGCCAGTTATGACAAAATCTTACACCCCAAAGCATTTGCCGAAGTCGTTTATAATTACCAGATTCTTCCGGACGGACTCATCAATGTAACCGCCATTGTTCTGCCATGGCTTGAAATGCTGATGGGTATCTTTTTGATTATGGGATTTTGGATGCCGGGAACGGTAATATGGTGTAACACCCTGCTTGTCGTGTATATCGGAGCATTATGCTTTAATTTGGCGAGAGGTCTGGATGTCAATTGCGGATGTTTTTCAACCGCCAAAGGAAGTACCATCAGCATCGAAACCATCCTGTGGGATGTCGCTTTTCTCGCACTTTCAGTCTATCTGCTTTTCTTTGTTTTTTTTAAAAGAACAAGTGGCAATAAAAGGTCTGTTTAGGCAAGAAACTTGAACTGGCTTTTAAAAGTTATTTATTTTCTTGGATTCAATTTTCTTTAAATTCTGTATGATCCTATCACTAACCGCTTCTATGTCCATGGAATCCGTATCCACAAAGAAATCCATGGCCCTTTCATAAAACGGATTTCGTGCAAGAAGCGTTTCCCGGATCTCTTCAACCGATCCTTTGGAAGTTAATGCCGGCCGAAAATCCTGGGTCGTGTTATCTTCGATGATCCGTTTTTCGATGGTTTTGATGTCAGCCCTTAACCAGACAAGCACGCCCCTTTCTTTCATTCGTTTTACATTTTCTTCATCCAGAACAGCACCACCTCCTGTGGCCACCACTTGGTTGTCACGTTCACATGCGCATTGAATCACCCGTTTTTCTATATCACGAAAGGCTGCCCATCCCTTTTTGCCCACGATTTCTGGTATTTTTATTCCCTGTTCTTTCACCAGCTCCAAATCCGTATCAAAAAATAATCGTTCAAGGCGTTTGGCAAGGGATCGACCCACAGTTGTCTTTCCGGTACATCGATATCCAATCAAAAAGATGTTCATCTGCTATACAGCCCTTCAAACACATTCCAGAAATTGGGAAATGACTTTTCAACACATTTTTCATCCCTGATGGCAATGCCCGGAACTTTTAGTCCGGCAAGGGCGAAACTCATGGCCATACGATGGTCCCCGTATGTATCGATTTCAGCGCCTTTCGGGCTTCCGCCTTTAATGATCATCCCGGTATCGCTGCAGCTTGCTTCGATTCCCATCTTGGAGAGTTCATTGACCACAGAGCCCAAGCGGTCACTCTCCTTTGCTTTAAGATGGCCCACATTTTTAATCACCGTTGTTCCGTCGGCAAATGCAGCAACCACTGCCAGCGTGGGCACCATATCCGGCATATCCGCCATATCGGCTGTTATGGCTGTTAGGGATTTGCCGGTGACTGAAATGCCGTCGGTTTCGTGGTTGATTTTACACCCCATGTTTTCAAAAAGTTGAGTTAAACGGACATCGCCCTGCCGGGTTTTATGTGTTGTTCCCTTTACTTTAATCTTTGAACCGGTTATGGCGGCAGCAGCCCAAAAATATCCTGCCTGAGAACAGTCGGACTCCACTTTATATGATCCTGCTGTGTATACCTGTCCTCCGGCAACACTGAATTGATCGTAACCATTACGTTTGACGTCTACGCCAAGTGCTTCCATGACATCGACGGTCATATCCACATAAGGTTTTGATACCGGTCCCTCGGTGATGTTTATTTCAACCCCGTTTTGAGTGTAAGGTGCTATGAGAAGTAATGCAGAAAGAAACTGGCTGCTGACGCCGCATCTCAGTGCCACGCTGCCTCCTGCAACATTGCCGCCCTTGACTTCAACGGGAGGACATCCCGTTTTGTTTATCGAGCAGGCGGTCACTCCCATCTGGCCAAGTCCATCCAAAAGATCCTGGATCGGTCGCTCCTCCATCCGCTTTATTCCGGCAAGTGTATAATGCCCCTGCCCCAGGGCTGCCACAGCGGTTAAAAGACGCATCGACGTCCCGGAATTTCCTATATACACCGGATCATGACACGGCTTCAATTCCCCCTTTTCTCCGTGCACCACTATCCGATCATCCCATTCATCTATGGTGATACCCATTTGTCTTAATGCCCTCAGGGTAAGTAATGTATCTTCGCTTCTAAGGCCGTTTGTGATGGTGCAAATACCGTCTGAAAGGGCTGCTGCAATAAGAATTCGATGCGTGTAACTCTTTGAGCCGGGAACAACGACATCACTATCGTATATCTTCTGTGTTTTTATCTTAATCATAGAATTTCTGCCCGTTATCATTTACTTTTTTTATAATTTTCGAGAACGAGACTTGAGTCTTAATTTAAGGGTTTCACCCAAATTGGAATAATGGATGGATAATGCTTCTTTTCAAACCGTGTAAACTCGTAGTTAAAGGATCGTAAAGAAAGAACAGAAATCAATATAAAAAATGGGCTCATGTTAAATCAAACTTCTTTCTTATTGTTGAAATATTTCGATATGCGTCTGTTCTCTCTAACGATTCCTAAACCACTCAAACAGTACACGCTTTTCAAAAAAGATTATCCATTCCGTTCATACACATCTGTTGCGTTTGTTCACGGAGTGTGCTTTTCCGTGTAACGACATTGGCGGAGTGCCTTCGTCATTTCAATGGCTTAGCAGTGGGGGAGACCGCGCCTCCCGCATGTTTTTCGCGGGAGAACGCGGAGGGGGCAGGAATGCCACCGCTGCTAAGTCTTTGAAATGACCAGACACATAGACACCAGAGTGAAATGGGAGAGCACACCCTGTGAACACGTACATTATTAGTTACAATAAAAATACCCCGACCCCTCAATGAATTAAGTTGAAAAAATTCCAAGACGTTTGATTATTCGTCGTCCTTTCCAAGGGCAGTTAAAACCGCCTTTCTCATGACGTCGACAGGTGCTTTCATTCCGGTCCATAATCCCAACTGAAAAGCCCCTTGGTAGACAAACATGGAAGCACCGTCTATTGTCTGACACCCGATGTTTTCAGCTGCTCTCAAAAGACGGGTCTTTAATGGATTGTAGACGACGTCCATAACCACCATGGTTTTATCCAGGTCTTGTTTTCTAACCGGCATGGCGTCAATATCCGGAAACATCCCCACCGGTGTTGTATTGATCAGGATGTGACATGCGGTTTTGTTCAACTTTGATATCGGTTGAAAATCGGCGCCCAGATCCTTTGCCAGTTCCTCACCTTTGGCCGGTGTGCGGTTGATAACCGTCACCCGCCCCTCCTCTGAAATTATTGCAAACCCGATGGCTCGCGCAGCACCCCCGGCCCCGAGAATAACCACATTTTTATCTTTAATCGTTGTCCTTTCATAAAGGGCCTTGACAGCACCAAGACCGTCTGAGTTGTATCCGGTCAAAACACCTTCCCGGTTCACAAGGGTATTCACGGCCCCGATTTTTTTCGCTGTATCATCCAGTTCGTCAAGGAAATCCATTACGGAAAGCTTGTGAGGAATCGTAATGCTGGCGCCTTTAATGCCAAGGGCTTTTATTCCGGCAACGGCCTTGCCGATATCTTTTACCCGGAAAGCCAAATAAGCGCCGTTGTATCCCAGTGCTGAAAAGGCGGCGTTGTGCATCAGCGGCCCCATACTATGGGATACAGGATCTCCGAATACCGCAAAAAGGATTGTGTCAGAATTTATTTTCATGCAAGATTCAGGTTCTATTTTTCCGTGATAGACTCTTCTATCTTCATGCCAAAATGTCTGCCGCCCTCTTCCATGGCCACCAGAATCTTGTCGCCGGGCGACAGGTTCACCACAGACACCGCCTTGCCTTCAGGATCGGTGAGACGTATGGTTTCCGCATTTTGAACAATGGTTGTCATCTCTTTGTCACCGACAACAGCGTTTACCAGCATTAGCGGACGTTTCTCGATCTTCAAACGCCCTACAATTCCGGTGGTTGTATCCCCATTAAAATCTACGATCAGTACCGGGTCTCCGGCTGAAAGCTCTGAAAGGTATCTTGTTTTTCCCCCCGGAACCCTGGTGTATGAGTGCACCGGTCCGGCATTGACTCGGAACGGCCTGGGGGAAACATACGGATTGGATATGCTTTCTGAATGAATTAAAAACAGTGCATTGCTGCTGTTTCCCACCAGCATCCCCTGCCCCATGCCCATGGATGTGCAGGTATCCACACAGACTCTGTCTCCCATACCCACGGGTTTGACTTTGATGACTTCCGCGGTCTGAAGCGCGATTCTATCCCCCCTTGAATGAAACCACGAAAGCACTTTCTTGAGCTCAATGATATCGTTTGCATGATAAACAACATGCCCCACGCCTTTTTCAAGAATGCCGAAAGCTGTTTCCATCTCTTCAAGGTTTCGCACCTGGGCAATAACGTCCGCACCTTTTGCAATGAGATTCTCAAGAGGAATAATCGTCCAGTCACTGCATAGAAGAATGACCCGCTTTTTCTGGCTGAGTTTGACAATTTCATCCTCATCCTCACCACTTTTTATGGTAAAAATAACAACGTCCTTATCAAGTTTTAAGTCACCATCCTCAGAGATGGTCTGTATCTTTCCCAAGGCTTTCGTTTTCTCCGAAAATCCCCTTGGAAGCATGATGCCGTCGACGCCACCCTCGAGTGCAGTGGTCACGATTTTTTTGTCCCATGGATCCACCTTTACCCATATCTTTCGCATTGTATTATTCCCTTTTATTCTAAAATCCCCAAGGCCTCTTCTACAGTTGCACCGTCGTGGACGATGGATGAAATTGCCTTGACCATGCGTGTGGGGTCTTTATGCTGAAACACATTTCGACCGATGGAGACACCGGCTCCTCCGGCTTTAATAGAGCCCTCTACCATTTCAAGTATTTCCCGATCTGAATCCATTTTTGGGCCGCCGGCAATGACCACCGGAACCGCACACCCTGTCACCACTTCTTTAAATGTCTCCACAGAACCGGTGTACGACACCTTGACAATGTCCGCTCCCATCTCGTTGCCGACACGTGCGGCATGTTTTACTGCGTTGACATCATATTCGTCCTTAATCTTTTCGCCTCTGGGGTAAATCATGGCCAGCAGGGGAAGTCCCCAGATTCGGGCTTCGTTGCTGACACGACCAAAATCGCGCAGCATCTCTTTTTCCTGGCCGTTTCCGAGATTGACATGGATAGATACCGCATCCGCGCCGAGCTTGATCGCCTCTTCAACGGTGCAAACAAGTGTTTTTACGTTGGGATACGGTGAAAGACTCGTGGAAGCGGACAGATGAATGATCAAACCGATGTCCTTGCCTTCTCCGCGGTGCCCTTCACCCACAAGCCCTTTGTGCTCCACGATGGCATTTGCGCCCCCTTCCGATACTTTCTGGATGGCATCCTTCATATTCTCCAGTCCGTCGATGGGGCCCATTGAAATTCCGTGATCCATAGGAACGATGACCGTTCTGCGGGTATTTCGATTGATAATTCGTTCCATACGGATTCGTTTACCTAAATACGTCATGTTGTCCGCCTCCTTTTCCCACGAAAAAAGGCCGTGAAATTTTTCCACGGCCCTTAAATTAAAAAACCGTGGGATGTTCTATCTACCCACGGTTTTTTCGCTTTGCAAGTTGTTCTTGTATCAGCGCACCTCAGGCAGATCGGTACTAAAAAAATACCAATAATAAAAATAATAGCTGCCTGTTTTTTTATGCACCCCTAATTTCCTTTATTTATTAAAATTTTTGTAAGCCATATCCTATCGACTTTTTCGTGTCAAGACTTTTTTATGCACTAACAGGGCAAACTCATTTGACTATAGCGCAGCGAAGCGACGGCGTGTTTCTCTTGGAAACCGACTGACTGTTTGACCTGCCCGCTTGTGCCTCGCAGTGGCAGGCGGGAGGGCTTTAGCACGCGTTAGACCGAACCGAACGAAATGATGACATAAAAATATCAATAGGATATTTTAGAGACGGATTGTTCTTTATAACTCTGGCACGGGTCGGGCTTCCGGGTGCTTAAGCACAAGTTTCAGTCGGTTGGAAAGAAATATACGCCGTCGTGGTGCGTTTTCACTGTATTGGGTTTAAATACGTTTTCCATGATGCACTAAATCGGAACCGCTGCCTTATAAAAAACGGCATTTCCTTTGATGCTGTATTTTTCAACACATGCAGGTATGAGTATCGACATTCCTTTGCGTATAGGGACGTTGTTATTTCCGGCAAGATCGGTAATCACGGCATCTCCATCAATGCAAAGAAGTATCTCAACATACCTTTTGTCCGGACTGGTATATCCCGTATCTGCTTTTACCGCAATAACCGATAAGGCAAACTCATCAGCATAACTTTCATATTGATGTTCACATGGGTTGATCTTTTCCATTTTAAGGATGTTAACGTCACGTTCTTCAAAGTTGAGAACATTCAGAAGCTCTTTAACATCAACATGCTTTGGGGTCAGCCCGCCTCGCAATACATTGTCTGAATTCGCCATTAATTCTATGCCGACACCGTCCAGATAAGCGTGGAGCGTTCCGGCCGGAAGGAACATGGCCTGACCCGGTTCCAGACAAATCAGGTTTAAAATTATGGGAGATAAAATGCCGATATCCGTAGGATATTCTTCATGCAGATCGATGATCCACCGATATGCAGCGTTTTTGTCTATCAACTGATTTGCATTTTTAACGACATCACTGATGATCTGATTCTGTGTCGTACGATCCATGATCATCATGGCTTTAAAAAATTCTTTTAATCCTCTGGAATTCGGCTGTTGCCGAAACATATCGAAATCTTTTTTTAAACCCGGCGGGCATATTTTGCCCATAAGGGAAATCATGTCTGATATTTTTCGAAAACCGTTCAGCGCCCAGAAAAAGGTCAATGCGCAGATACACTCGGGTTTGTGGTTGTCGTCTTTGTAATTTCTATTGGGTGCATCCAAAGGAATTCCGAGCCTGTTTTCCCTATCAAAACCTTCCCTGGCCTGATCCAGACTGGGATGGGCCTGGATGGAAAGGGGCTTTGCAGCAGCAAGCACTTTAAAAAGATAGGGAAGCCTGTTTTTAAACCGTTGAGCAACTTTTTCCCCGAGAATGTCATCGGAATTTTTATCAATTAATTCCAGCAGGGACATCCACTTTCCGTTGCAATTTACCTTAGAAGGCGCCTTAGGGTGAGCACCCATCCAAAGTTCCGCCTCGGGGGTGTTGGCCGGAGAATCATTTCCCAAAAGTTCCGGAATGGCCGTATACGAGCCCCAAGCATATTCCTGGATGGTATTTTCAAGCAAACATATTCCGGTCATGCGTCACCTCGGTTATTGACTAGAATTAATTTTTAATATTTTGTAAATAGTTTAGCCCTTTGAAACAAATCGATTTCAAAAGAGCTTCAGGTATGATTAAATTTTTGGCTGGAAGCTGTCTGAGTGAATTAGAGATCGTTTTGAAAGAACCACCGGCGATTTAACTTTATGCATAAACCCCCTGTTCAAGAAGAGAATTTATTAATAACCCGAACAGGTTCTGTCATTACGAGTCCTTATTCACGAGTTCTTTCAGCAAAAATTTAATCATATTTGAAGCGGCAATGTTTTCACAAAGCGAAAGTGTTAGACTATTTTGAAAAATAACATTTAACATTCATTTTTACTTAAACAAACTTTAAATCTTTCTACAAACGAAATGTTAAGGTTTACTTCTCAATTTTAGGATGATATTAAGCTAATTGTATAATAATTGACGGTAGTTAGTGTTGGTCCATAAATTTATATTATGCATGAATTTAGTTTCCAGTGCAGAAATTAGCAATTTTTTGCAAGGTCAAGGAAATCGAGGAATTACGCGGAGGCGTACAAGTGGTACGCCGCACAAATAATTCCGCAGATTGACGCAGAGATTGCGGGAAATGGCAATTTCTGCACTGGAAAAAAGGTGTTTAAGTGACCCTCATAGTCAACGAAATATTTTACAGCATACAAGGTGAATCCATATACAGTGGCCTTCCCTGCACATTCGTCAGGCTCACGGGATGCAATTTAAGATGCTCATACTGCGACACTCAATATGCTTATGAAGAAGGGATGAAGATGAAGATTACTCAAATCCTGCTCAGGGTAGCCGCTTACAAGTGCCCGCTGGTTGAAATTACCGGTGGCGAGCCTCTGTTTCAAAGCGAAACCCCTTTGTTGATTTCAAAGCTAATTGAAAATGGGTATATGGTTATGATGGAAACCAACGGGAGTTTTGACATCAGCCGGGTTGACGAGAGATGTATAAAAATTGTGGACATAAAATGCCCCTCAAGCACTGAATCCGAAACAAATGATTTGGAAAACTTAAAAAGACTCCATCCAAAAGATCAGATTAAATTTGTCGTTGGGAACCGTGAGGATTATATGTATGCCAAAGATATCATAACGTTACATTGCTCGAATTTTTTAGGGGATCACATTCTCTTTTCTCCGGCATCCGGAATCATGTCACCCGCTGATCTTGCAGGTTGGATACTTGAGGACAACCTGAACGTCAGGCTTCATCTCCAATTGCACACAATAATATGGCCGAACAGAAAAAGAGGAGTATGATTCGGATATGAACTCAGCCCGGAAAGCCGTTGTACTCTCCAGCGGGGGAATCGATTCCACCACTGCCATGGCAATAGCCAAACACGAAGGCTTTAAAATCTTCAGTTTGAGTTTTTTCTATGGACAGCGCCATGCCTTTGAACTTGACGCTGCCCAAAAAGTGGCGAACGCCATCGGTGTCACCGAACACCTTGTCATTAATATTGATTTAAAACAAATAGGCGGTTCATCTCTTACTGATGATATTGATGTGCCAAAAGACAGGGATGAACAGGAAATGGTCAGGGAAATACCGGTTACGTATGTTCCGGCAAGAAACACGATTTTCCTTTCCTTTGCCCTGGCGTGGGCAGAGGTTCTCAAATCATCGGACATTTTTATCGGTGTAAACGCCATTGACTATAGCGGATATCCGGATTGCCGGCCCGAATATATCGACGCATTTGAACGAATGGCCAATCTTGCGACAAAGGCGGGTGTGGAAGGCACCACAAAAATCAGGATAAGGACACCGCTTATTCGCTTGACCAAAGCAAAAATTATCCAAAAAGGGATAGATCTGGGGGTTGACTTTGCTCTAACCCACAGCTGCTATGACCCTTCTTCTAAAGGTCTTGCATGCGGCAAATGTGACAGCTGTTTTTTAAGAAGAAAAGGCTTCAAAGAAGCAGGGGTATCGGACCCGATAAGATATATTGACTCAGTCCTCTGATTTAAGAAATCTCAGAGAGTTAAACGTTGTTGTGTTTTATCAAAAACTTGATATTATTAAATCAGTCAATTTTGATATGTTTGTAACAGATAAATATACCTCCCTTCTTGCCGACCCCACCAACAAGCTATATTATTCAAACATTTTTGGATAGCTATCGTAGTATTGAGCATTCTGCCAACTTGTTTTCAGGGCCTGGTTAAATTTATACACAGCATAGAATTTTTCAAAACTTTTCAAGAAAAACAAGGATTTAAACAAACGAATAGGAAACGCTGGGAAAGAGTATAATTGTTTTTTAATATAATTATCACCGATATATATCGTCCTTTCTTCAATTTCATGGGGAAGATGAACGACATACGAAAAGCGGTATTTGTCCCAATCTTGCGGAAAGTTCCTGTACACCAATCGGTCCTCTTTCTGTAATTGCTCCATTAAGTTAGTACCAGGCAACGGAGTAAGTATGCTTAGCTGCATCATGTCTATGTTGGATTGAATTATAAAATTCGCAAGTTCTTTATAGTATTCAGGTGTTTCATAATCATTTCCGATAATAAATGCACCCAAAACGCCGATTCCGTATTTATGAAATGTATCAACCACACGACGGTAATTATTCACCCCGGTTTTTATATTGACGCCTTTTTTCATTCCCTTCAAAGTGTCCAAGCTTGTCGTTTCAAATCCTATAAACACAAACATGCACCCTGCTTTGGCAGCCAGTTCGACAACCTCCTCATCATCAGCTGAATTAATAGACGTCTGCATCCACCATTTTTTATTAAGATTGTATTTTATCATACCTTTAAAAAGCTGTTTGGCTCTGGCAATACTAACAGTGTTATAGCCGACGAGATTGTCATCTGTAAAAAAGATATATTTTGAATCAATGCCTTTGAGTTCTTCCAGTACATCCTCAGCTTTACGGCAGCGGTA
>Ga0210074_1000215_pt1 | contig 22768 bp, 26 predicted proteins | sample China_Galinas_Co_FD_184860 | JGI IMG/M metagenome (GOLD analysis project Ga0210074, IMG submission 184860) | Wetland microbial communities from San Francisco Bay, California, USA, that impact long-term carbon sequestration -... | ecosystem: Environmental > Aquatic > Marine > Wetlands ... | reverse complement strand
TCAAGCTGCGGCCGTAGCCGCTCTTGCCCACCGCGTCGAACACCACGTCGTACACGCGGCCCGCGTTCGAGAAATCCTCCAGGGTGTAGTCCACCACCTCATCGGCGCCGAGAGACCTCACCAGGTCCAGGTTGCCGGTGCTGCACACCGCCGTCACGTCGGCCCCGAAGTGCTTGGCGAGCTGCACCGCGAACACCCCGACGCTCCCGGACGCGCCATAGACGAGCACCTTCTCCCCGGGCCGGATCGCCGCCTTCCTCAGAAAATGGAGCGCCGACACGCCACCGAACAGGACCGCCGCGGACTCCTCCAGGGACATGTTGGCCGGTTTCGTCTCGACCGACCGGCCCTCCGGCACGCAGACGTACTCGGCGTGGGCACCGAACCGGAACCCGGTCGATCCGAACACCTGGTCGCCGACGGCGAACCGGGTCACGGCCCTGCCGACGGACTCGACCTCGCCGGCAAACTCCAGCCCCAAGACGTTGACCTTCCTGGGCCGCCAGAGCCCGTTCATGAACCGGACGAGGAACGGATCGGCCTTCCGCAGCCGCCAGTCCGCCGCCGCGACCGTCGCCGCATGGACCCGCACGAGGACCTCGTCCTCCCCCGGCACCGGCCGCTCGACGTCCTGGACCTCGAGAACCTCCGGCGGCCCGTATCTCGTGTAGACGGCGGCTTTCATCATGACCGACCAGGAATTCGCTCCTTCACCTCTGACCAAGGCGAAGCCGCTTCAGGATCGCGGCGGTAGCCTTCGAGACGGCGGTCGAGCTCCTCGCGCTCCGAAGCCGCCTCCTCCACCTCCCGCCCACCCTCGACAGGCTTGAGCCGGAGGTACCACATCATGACGAGAAAGGGCAGAACAGGCAACGAAAAGACCGGGGAGCCCTGTCGATAGACAAGCTGGGAGAGCGGAACCCAGAGGAAGACCAGCGAAACGACGACGAGCATCACCGTCGCATAGGGGGTGAAGAGGCTCCCGCGGCGCAAGGTGTAGCCCCTGGTCGTCATCGCGCAGGAAGGGTACACGAGGGCCGGCATGATCCCATCGACCGTCGAGAAGATCTCCGGAGTCCTCCAGCCCGGCCGCTCTTGACAGGACTACAGCAATACAGTTTACTGGCGCCATGAAGGCCACGATGGAGATACCAGACGAGCTCTACCGGCGAGTGAAGGCCAAGAGCGCACTCGAAGGCCGAGCGGTGCGCGAAGTGGCGGAGGAGCTCTTCCGCAGCTATGTCGAAGAGCGGCCACAGGCCGGTCAGCGAGAAGCTCGCCGAGCGACGTCGCAGATCGCAGAAGGTGAGCCGGCGCCGCCGTGGTTCGGCGCCCTGCGCAAGTACGCCCAGCGAGTCGAGCGACACGACATGGACTCGATCCGGGAGAGCATCGCCCGCGGCATCGTCCGGGAACGCAACCCGTGATCGCCGGCCTGGACACGTCGGTCCTCGTCCGGGTGCTCACCGGTGAGCCCGAAGATCTCGCCCTATCGGCGGTGCGCTATGTCGAAGAGAGGCGACGGGCGGAGGACCGCCTCTGGGTCTCCGACTGGGTTCTCGCCGAGACCTACCACGCCCTCCAGTACCACTACCAGGTGCCAAAGGCCGAGGTACTCCAGGCACTGCGGGATTTCCTGGCCGACGAGGCCGTCGAGGGAACGGGAGATGCGCCGGCGGTGCTCGAAACGTCAGGCCTCGCCACCGCGAACCCCGGCTTCCTCGACCGGGTGATCCATCGCAACTACCTGGGGTCCGGAGCGGACGAGCTCGTCACCTTCGAGAAAGCCGCTGCAAAGCTGCCGAAGGTCCGGGTTCTGAACGGCGGTCCGACGGCGAGGTAGCGCGAGACGGAACCAGGTCACCACCGCTCCCGAGCGAGCCGGTAGAGCCAGTGTTCCCGGAGACCACTCTCCGCCGGCACGGCCGGATGCTCGAACCGATTCGGAGTGCCAGGGACTTCGCGCTCCCCGCTCCGCCTTCGCATCGCGCGATGGGGGCTCATCTGAACGATCGCGACGCGCAGTGCCAGAGACTTGGTGGTCAGCTGGCGCAGACTCCTAGCGAGGAACGACCCGCGTCGCCCGCGTCCGGCGACTGGGAAACGGACCTAGCCTCTCGACCGCGCGAACACCCGCGCAAGCAGGAACGCAGCGACCGGCAGAACAACCGCGTACCCCGCGACCCCGACCAGTTGAAGCCGCATGTCGCCCACGACCGGCCCGACCGTGCCGAGCAGGCAGAGCACGCCGCAGGCGAAGAGCGCTCTCCGGGCGGGGCGCTCCGGCCCGTCGCCCTGGAGGACGGCCGCGGCACAGATCAGCGCCAGGCCCAGGAACACGTCCCAGGCCAGAAGCTCGGCAGCGTAGGCCCGGGACGGCCAGACGATCCCGCCGCCACCCAGCTGGCGGGCGGCCGTCAGCTCGACAAAGTGAACCAGGCTGGTCGTCCCGGCGCAGAGGGCCCCGAAGACGAGGGCGAGCACCCCGAACACCTTCCGCTCCGGCGCCGCCCGGTCGTGAATCGCAGCCACCAGACCGACGAGGGCGAATGCCGCAAGCAGGGTCAAGACCTCCATCACCGCCAGGACCGGGTCGGTGATCGGCTCGTCGAGCCCATGGATCGAGACGCCCCACGCCAGCACGAGGAGATAGCCGACGCCGATCCCGACGAGGGAGATCGACGACCAGCGGCCGAGTCGGTTGGCGACGCTGCTCACGGGTTCGATTCTACGGCGCGCTCTCAGGCTCCGCGGGTCACGGAGCCGCGCGCCATCCGGGTCTGCGAGAATGCCCGCCATGCCGAACGACACGACAAGCACTCCCCGGGGCGGCCTGCCGAGCTCGCAGACCGCCCTCCTCGTCATCGACGCACAGACCAGCCTGATCGCCGAAGGCGCCTGGGACGCGGAGGCGATCCTCGCCCGGATCGAGAACCTCATCGAGCAAGCGCGGAGGGAGGGCTCAATGGTGGTCTTCGTGGTCGACCGGCGGGTCGAGCCGGACGCCGGCATCCATCCCTCGCTCTCCGTCGGTCCGGCCGATCCGGTCATCGAAAAGGGCTTCAGCGACTCGTTCCTGAGCACTCGGCTGGCGGAGGTGCTGGACGACCGGGGAGTCGGCCGGCTCATCGTCGCGGGCCTCCAGACCGACTACTGCATCGACACGACCTGCCGCCGCGCCGCCTCCCTGGGCTATGACGTCGTCCTCGTGGCCGACGCCCACACCACCTTCGACCACGAGCACCTCGAAGCGCCCGAGATCATCGCCCACCACAACCGCATCCTGCGCGACTTCCCCGCCGGCGAGGGGCGAATCCGGGTCGTGCCCGCCGCGGAGGTCAACTTCCGCGACAGGGCACCGACAGCGGGAGCGGAGCCGGCGTAGGAGCGGCGCGGATTCGACCTCGGGAAAGGACTCCGTCACTCGAGGTATTCACGCCACTCGTCCGACTCCGCTACGGACTTGATGATCCCGGCCCGCCTCCGCAAGAACCTCTCGAGATGGGAGCGGAGGAACAGTCCATCCGCCAGTCGCCCCAACGGGCCGAGCGGCGAGCGGAAGTCAATGCGATCACACAGGACCGTCGCCGTCCCGTTCTTCCGAAACTCGTGATCATGGACCAACCGGGCAAAGGTACCCTCGACCATTCGATCTCGAAAGTGCCACGGACGATCGAAGGCGTCGACTGTCGCGGTCAGCTCGAACCAGAGGCCGAAGTGCTTGCCCCGAAAGGTGACACAGTCGCCGAGCCCGAGCAGCCCACTGGTCACACCGCCCACGACTCTTTCCCGCGTCTGGCTCGCGGAGCGGACATGGAGGTCGACCGACCGCGCAAGGTCGAAGACCCGTTCGATCGGAGCGAAGATCTCGTGCTCTAGCTCGATCACCGGCATGTTCGTTCCCCGGGGGCTGGCGGGAGCCTGCCCGCCCCCGATTCGGAGTCTCAGGGACTTCGCATGCAGGGACTTCGCATACACGTGTCATCCATCCAGGGGACGGCAGTCGACCCCGTCGTTCTCGACTGCCGGCGCAAGTGCGTAGGTCTCAGCCTCATCGCTCGAAACCAACCCGTGCCCTTCAGATCCGAGGGAGAACCGATAGACTGCTTGGCCATGACTCTTGAACCTCTCGAATCCACGGACCTGGATAGCGCCAAAGGCTCCGACCTGCTGGTCCGGGGGAAGCTCGTCGAGCACGTCTGTCAGGTCCGCTTGGATCTCCCAGGCGCCATTCACATTCGCCTCCAGGTACAAGCGCATTTCAGGGGGCATCCCACCAAGCACCACCGGACGGTCTGAGCAGACCACCAAGCTGATGCCGCTCAGGGTACTGCCGACCTCTGCCTTCCGGTAGATCGCGAGCAGGAGCATCGGCCCCTGCCGCGAAGCGCACAGGGCCCTATACGGCGGAAGACTAGGAGCGACAGCCACCGAGAGATCGCCGACGATCGATTGGAGAGGAAGGCCCTCCCCCACCGCACCCGCTTGCACGCCGCTGAGCAGCACCGTGGCCAGCGCCATCACAAGGCAGTTTGAAGATCTCATCGGCCTCCTGGGACGGGGAAATTGTACCAACCATGGAACCAGCCGATTCGCGAGGGATGGCAAACCGCCTCAGGGACGGCGACCCGAAAACTGACAAGTCATCCCGTGGAGCTGACGGTGATCCCCGGCGAAGACGTTCAGGTCGATGAAGGTCTGGACCCCGGGCATCCGGCCTCGGTTCGCAAACTGCCAGAAGAGCCAGTCGGTTTTCCGGAGCGGCCGCCGGAAGATGTTTCTCATCCAGAAGGACTCGGTGTCGAAGCGGCCCGTGAGGTAGGCGTCGTAGAACTCCTCCGTGGCGTAGAGGATGGGCCGGCAGCCCAGACGCGCCTCGACGATCTCGAGGAAATCGGTCAGCTCGCCGGCGAACCGCGTCCGCGTGGGGCGCTGCGAACAGTTACCGCCGAACTCCAGGTCGACCGCGGGCGGCAGTCCCACCCCGGTGACGGCCGACAGCGAGCCCACGAGGTTCCGTGCCTGGTCCGCGGCCGGCTTGCAGAGGCTGAAAAAGTGGTACGCACCCGGCACGACGCCCGCCGCCGCGGCTCGATTCCAGTTGGTCAGAAACGCCGGATCCTTGAACGTCTCACCCTCCGTCGCCTTGATATACGCGAACGTGACCCGAGGCTCCTGGAGCGCGCCCCAGTCGATCCTTCCCTGATGGTGCGAGACGTCGACCCCCTGCACCGGGAACTCGTCGAGGCCGGGGTAGTTGAAGCGGAGGAATCCCTCGTAGAGCAGGACGGCGAGCAGAGCCGCCAGCAAGGCGAGGCCAAAGACGGAGATCTTGACTGCTCTGAGAGACATCAGCGAGCCCTACGGTACTTCAAACTCGCGAGACGAACACCAAGGGAGCTCCGGCATCACTCTGCCCCGCCGTACGCTCCTTGCGCAAGTCTGCACTCGGAATGATCAGTCCCTACGCCAAGCGTGCCGCTCATGTATCTCAGAACTCACCGCCATCGTCCTGAAGCTCGCACCGGTCTCAGGCAGATCCCGCCGAAATGTCCTTTCCGCGTCACGACGCCCTGTCATCGACCCGGAACTCGATCGAGCGCTGCCGGAGCAAGTCGACCACCGCGTCGATGCCAGGCGACAAGGGAACGGGAACATCGGCCAAGACGTGCCGCGAGGCACCAAGAAACTGCAGCGACCAGAGCCCGGTCTCCTCACCCTCACCATACCGGCTCCACCACGCCTCGCAGGACCTGACTCGATCGAGCCGCACAACGCTCGTTCCAGTCCCCGTCCGGATGACGAGCTTGGTGCGATCGAGGACGAACCTCCGAGGGTAGAAGAAGCCGGCCAAGAAGATGAAATAGAGGAACGTCCCGAAGAGGAACCCCAGGCACGCGATCAGCAAGACATCGTTCGGCCCCACGGACGGGGCGGTCCAAGAGACAAGGAGAGTCAGGACCACCAGGGGCGCCCCAGTCCACAGCACCGTCCTGCGCCACAGGGACCAGCCCTGCCCCCTCATCGCCTCGACCACCTGCTCGCGTCGGTAGGCGAACGGCTCCTTCCAACGGAGCCTCGGACCCCTACGCCACATGGCAAGGGGAAGCGCCGAACGAACTCACCGCCCGCGCAGCCCTCGGTCCGCCATCCCGGCGCCGGAGGTCACGCCGTGGCTCCGGTTGAGCTGAGCGCTCCACCGCGAGAGGCGCGCCTCGCGCAGGGCTTCCTCGTCCGAACGCAGACAGCACTTCTTGTACTTGCGCCCACTCTCGCAGTGGCAAGGATCATTGCGGCCAGGGAGCCCCTCGTCCGTGCTCTGAACGACCGACCCCTTGGAGCGACGCCAGCGCTTGCCCCTCACGTCGCGCCCGGAAGGCCAGAAGATCGACAGGAGGAGCCCGCCGAGGCCGATGACGAGCACCACGAGCGAGGAAACCGGCTGACGAAAATTGTTGAGGTAGTCCGGCTCCCATTGGAGCAGCGCCAGGGCGGCCTGCAAGGTGAGGATCCCGAAGAGTCCACCGAAGCAGCATCGGGCGAGCAGGGTGGCGTGGCGTCTCAGAGGGTTCATCGACTTGCGATACGTGCGCGCGTTCGGTTCATTCCGTCGACCGTGCGAAGACGCGCGCGACCCGTTCTCCGGGGACCAGGTACTTGGAGGCCCGGCTGCGGTCGCTCGCCCCTGGGGGCGACGAGCTCGACTGGCGCTTCCATGTGGCCGCCGCCGGCGCGCGAGCGACGATCGAGTGACCGCTCCTGAACGATCCGCTGGCTCGGCCCCAGCCCTGACCCGCACAGTTGCGTCACACAGTTTCTATGTTTCTGAGCTAGTCTTTGGCCATGCGCGACCTGACCGTCACCGTTCCCGACGAGGTCTACCGCCAGGACCGGGTCCGGGCGGCCGAGCAGGGCCGTTCGGTGAGCGCCCTGGTCTCGGAGTACCTCGCCACGCTCGGCGACGCGGAAGGCGAGTTCGAGCGGCTCGTGGCCCAGCAGGAAGAGGTCCTCACCGAAGTCGACAGCTTCCGAGCCTCCGACCGCCTGGACCGCGACCAGCTTCACGAGCGTGCGGTTCGTTGACACCAACGTCCTGCTCTACTCGGTCTCGAAGGCGGCGATCGACCGCGAGATCCTGCGCGACCGGGACCTCGCACTCTCCACCCAGGTGCTCCAAGAGCTCGACGTCCAGGCGACCATGCCGAGCCCACACAAGCTCTCCACCCTGGCCGCCCTCGTGAGAATTGATAGTCTCGCGACGAGATGGCTGTGCTCCACGAGCTCCGCCACGCCGCGCGGCTCCCGTCGAGGGCGCCGGCGCTCACCCTCGCCGCCGCGCTGACCTTCGCTGTCGGTATCGGCGCCGTGACCACCGCCGGGACCCTGGTCCACGGCATCCTGCTCGCGCCGCTCCCCTACCCCGCGTCCGGCCGGCTGGTCCGTCTCTACGCCGAGCTCGGCCGGCTCCGCGACTCCCCGAACCCCCGGCTGGCGGCGATCTGGAACCGCATCCCGGTCTCCTACCTGGACGCCTCCGACTGGCGCCGGCGGAGCCACACGCTGACCGGAATCGGCCTGTTCGCCGGAAACACGCTGGTCCTGGGAGGATCGGACGGCCGGACGGCCGAGCCGCGGGAGGTGTCGGCGGCCCGGGTCGAGCCGGAGCTCCTCCGCGCGCTGGGCGTCCAGCCGGCGCTCGGGCGGTGGCTTGCCGACGAGGACCGGCGCAAGCCGGTGGTGCTCCTCAGCCACGGCCTGTGGACGGAGGTCTTCGGGCGGGACGAGGGGATCCTCGGCCGCTCCCTGCGTCTGGACGGCGCGCCCCACACCGTGGTCGGCGTCATGCCGCCCGGCTTCGATCTCCCGGGGAGGGACGACGCCCTGTGGCTGCCGCTCGCCCCGAGCGACGACGACCTGTCGTTCCGCAACGACCAGGCCTACGGCGCGATCGGCCGGCTCGCCCCCGGGGTCTCCCTGGAACAGGCCCGGAGCGAGCTGAACCGGATCGCCGCGGACCTGGCCGCCGAGCACCCGGAGACCAACGCCGACTCGGGCGTGCGGCTGACCCCCCTTCTCGACACGGTGGTGGGCGACCGGCGGCGCGTGCTCGAGCTGACCGCCGCGGCCGCGGCCGTCGTCCTGCTGGTCGCCTGCGTCAACGTCGCCCACCTGCTGCTCGCCCGGAGCGCCGAGCGGCGCCGGGAGCTCGCCCTGCGGCTCGCCCTCGGCGCCGGCCGCCTCCGCCTGGTCTTGCACCTGGCCGCGGAGAGCCTCCTGCTCGCCGTCATCGGCGGGGCCGGCGGACTGGCCCTCGCTCTGGCTGCCTACCGGGCACTGCCCGCCCTGGTCGGGGACGAGCTACCCCGGCTCGGAGAGACCGTCCCCGGCAGCACGGCCGTCTTCATCGCGGCCGGCGCGAGCCTGGTCGCCGCCCTCCTGGCTGGCCTGCTGCCGGCCGCCTCTCTGCTGAATCTCTGGCCGGGGGAAGCGTCGTCGGAGAGGCGCGCCGGTGCCGCGGGCGGCTCGCCCGGTCGGCGAGGCGGCCGCGGTGCGCTGGTCGTGGCCGAGGTGGCGCTCACCCTGGCGCTGGTCTCCGGTGCCGTGCTGATCGCCACGACCTGGCTCCGGCTCGCGGCCGTCGACCCGGGGTTCCGGACCGAGGGCGTGTTGACCCAGGAGGTGCGGCTGCCGGCATGGCGCTACCGCGACGACGGAGAACGCCGACGCTTCGGAGAACGGCTCCTGGTGAAGCTCGAGGCGCTCCCGGGAGTGCGCTCCGCCGCTCTGGCCAGCCGGCTCCCGGTGGCGGGTCCCGCCACGGTCCAGGGCTTCCGGATCGAAGGCCGGGACCCGAAGGGCGGCGACTGGACCCGGGGACGGAGCGCGACCGTGCAGAGTGTGAGTCCGGGGTACTTCCGCATGCTCGGGATCCCGGTGGTGGCGGGCCGCGCGTTCGAAGAGACGGACACTTCGGCCGGTCCCGAGGCCCCGCGCGTCGTGATGATCGACCGAAGCCTGGCCGAGCACCACTGGCCCGGCGAGGATCCGATCGGCGCCCGGATCGTCCTGGGGAACGAGGTGTACATGGTGGTGGGCGTGTTCGAGGACGTGCTCCACGGCGGGCTCGGCCAGCGGCTGGACGAGGGATCGGAGGACTTACTGGTCGAGCCCTGGACCCGGCGGCCGACCGCCACCCTGGCCGCGCTGGTGGCGACCTCGGGGCCGCCGGAGTCCCTGGCCGCCGCGGTCCGCGGCACCGTCCGGTCCCTCGATCCGGAGATCCCGCTGCCGCCCGCCGCCCCCCTCGCCGAGGTGGTCGCCGGAGATCTCGCCGCCCCCCGCTCCCGCACCCTCCTGATCGGCCTGCCGGCCGTGGCGGTCCTGGCCCTCGCGCTGATCGGGACCTTCGGCGTCACCGCCCACGAGGTGAGCCGGCGGCGGCGGGAGATCGGGATCCGGATGGCCCTGGGTGCCGACGGCGCCCGCATCCGGCGCTCGATCCTCGGCCGGCTCCTGGCGCTGGCCGCCGCCGGCGTCACCCTCGGGGGAGCCGGCGCGGTCTGGGTGGCGCACCTGGCGGAAGGGCTGGTCTACGGCGTGAAGCCGGGCGACCCCACGGCCCTGGCGGCCCTCGCCGGCTCCGCCCTGCTGCTGGTCGTCACCTCGGTCGGGGCCGGCTACCTGCCGGCGCGGCGCGCCAGCCGCCTCGACCCGGCCCGCACGCTCCGGGAGGAGTGAGCCGGCCGCGCGCTCAATCCCGCGGCCGGGCGGCGTCGGCGTAGGTTCGGATCAGCCGCTCGAAGTTGGCTTCCCAGTAAGCGCTCCGGCGTGACAGGTAGAACTCGTTCTCCTCGAACCGGGTCTTCGGGCAACCCCCGAGACAGACGGGCAGGAACTGGCACTGGCTGCAGCGCTCGTGGGAGAACGGATCGTAGGTGTGGTAAGGGTGCGCGTCGGCGCCGACCACCGGGCGCCCGTCGACGACCGGCAAGGCTCCGGGCCCATCCCCGGCCGCCGTTGACCGAGGTGGGGCGAGGCGGTCGAACGCCCGCTCGGCGGCTCCCACGTCGAGACCACACTTGTACATCAACCCGTCCGGGCCGAAGACCACGCTGTTCTCGCCGACCGCTGCGCAGCTCATGGGACGGGCCGAGGGGTAGATCTCCAGGTGCTCGAGGTCGCGCGGCTCGAGGTGGCCGGCGATACGGCGCTGGAACTCGGACTTGATCCCCTCGAACTCGTCGTGGAAGCGCCGGAACTTGTCCGAGGCGCCGATGAATCCGCAATGCCGGGTCATCGGCCCGATGGGTGCCAGGTAGGGATAGAAACGCCGGCCGGGCCCGAGCCAGCCCCGTTCCAACAGCAGGTCGACCAGCTCCAGGGCGGAGCGGCCGATCTTCGGGTCGACGTTGATCCGCAGGTAGAGCCGCGTAGCCCCCACCAGGCGGTCGATCGTCGCCACCACCTCGTCGAAGGAGCCGCCCCGGCCGCCTCCCTCGCCGCTGCCCTTCTTGTAGGCGCGCCGGGTGTCGTGGTGGCGGCGGGGACCGTCGAGGGTGATCTGGACGTGGTTGATCCGGGCACGCTCGACGAAGCCCCGGGCGTCCTCCGGCCAGTGAGTGCCGTTCGAGATCAGCCCGGAGCTGTAGCCCACGCCACGGCTCTCGCACAGAGCCAGAGCCCGTTCCGAGACGTACTCGATCGCCTCCCGGTTGAGCATCGGCTCGCCGCCGTACCAGTCGGTGTAGACCTTCCTGTGGCTCCGCTCTTCGAGCCGCCGGTCGATGAAATCGACGATCCGGTCGCAGAGCTCCCGGCTCAGGTAGACGGGGGACTTGTCCTCGTAGCAGTAGTAGCAGTCGAAATTGCAGTCGAGGGTGGTCGTGATGGTGATCAGGAAGGGGTCGTTGGCGCGGGCACGGGCATCCCGGCTCCGGAGGAGCTCCAGCTCGTCCTCGTCGGCTGGGACGAAGAAGCGTCCGCGCAGGAGCTCATCGAAGACCTCCCGGACCTCTCCGGGGAGGTCCGCGGCCTCGAAGCGAGGCGGGTCCCACCCGTCGAGCCCGCGGCCGGCCGTGATCGGCCGTCGCGGGCCGAGGAACGGTTCGACCTGCTCGGCGAGGTCCGGCGGTAGACGCATCAGTCCCGCCGTGACGCCGTTGTAGAGCAGCGTCGAGGGGCCGTCGTCGATGGCCCGGTTGTAGTACGAGGCCTTGTAGAGCCGGCTCAGGGGAGGACCCGCGGTTACCGGTCTTCGATCGTCGCCAGGCACACGTCGCTGCAGCTACACAGCCGGGCGCCCACGAGATCCTGGTCGAAGTCGAACGGCTCCTTGACCCAGAGCTTCGCCTTCTCCCCCTTCGCGTGCTCACGAACCATGGAGATGGGGATGACCGGCTTCGCCTCGGTCCGCTCGTGCGTGGTGGCCATTGCAGGCTCCTTTCGAGGGTGGGCCACTTGCATGACCCGATATTTCCACTCTCTTAGCATGAACAAAACACTTAGTCAAGCACACCAAGCAGAACCGTTGACCTTCGCCTGGAGCCGGCCAAGCGGAGTGCCAGGGACTTGGTCGTCGGGGACTTGGTGTTCGGTCGGGGCCGACCGAGAAGCGGGGGGAGACGCGGAGTCCTCCGGACCGGCCGCCCTTGACAGGAATACAGCAATACGGTTGACTGGGAATGGAGGCCACGATGGAGATTCCAGACGAGCTCTACCGACGGGTGAAAGCCAAGAGCGCACTCGAAGGCCGAGCGGTACGCGAAGTGGCGGAGGAGCTCTTCCGCAGCTATGTCGAAGAGCGTCCCCAGGCCGGTCAGCGAGCAGCTCGCCGAGCGACGTCGCAGCTCGCAGAAGGTGAGCCGGCGCCGCCGTGGTTCGGCGCCCTGCGCAAGTACGCCCAGCGCGTCGAGCGCCACGACATGGATTCGATCCGGGAGAGCATCGCCCGCGGCATCGTCCGGGAACGCAAGCCGTGATCGCCGGCCTGGACACGTCGGTCCTCGTCCGGGTGCTCACCGGCGAGCCCGTCGAGGGAACGGGAGATGCGCCGATGGTGCTCGAAACGTCAGGCCTCGCCACCGCGAACCCCGGCTTCATCGACCGGGTGATCCATCGCAACGACCTGGGGTCCGGCGCGGACGAGCTCGTGACCTTCGAGAAAGCCGCCGCGAAGCTGCCGAAGGTCCGGGTCTTGAACGAGGATCGGACACAGACGTAGCACGCGACCAACCCACCATCGACCCATCCCGGAGTGCCAGCGGGTCTGGTGGTCCGGCCTTCCTTCAGGGCGGGACCCCGACTTCCGGGTGCCAGGTCTTGGGAGGTCTGGTCTAAGTACACCGTGGCAGAAATGCGGTCACGTATCGAGGGCGCCGAGGCGCCGCCCCAGCAAGGCGCGCGACCGAGGCATACCCGAAGGTCTGCCGCAGGGAGCGCAACGCCGCTGGGGTGGATGCGGCGGCGCCTGAATGCGAGCGTATTTCTGCCACGGTGTACTAAGCCCTCGAAGCGATCTCCTCCACCTCTCGGCGGCCGGAGGGCCGGAGTCCTCAGTGGCGTGTCCGGCCGGGTGGGGGTCAGGCTCAACCTCAGGGGTGGACGATGGTAATCCCGGCGGCCTCCGCAAAGCGGTAGATCCGCTCCAGGCCCGGTCCGTGCCAGAGCTCGATCGAATCCTCGGGGTCCTCGAAGGCCGTGGCGGTCACCCGGTCGCCGAAGAAAGTGTAGGCCTGATCGGTGTTGTGAAGGCGGGACATCCAGACGAGTCCGTCGTGATCGCCGTGGTCGTGGAGGGCCTGGGCCCAGGCGCGGGTCCGCGGGTATTCGGACGGGTCGGTGTCGGTGAGGTCCCGGGGCTCGAGATCCAGACGGCGGAGACCGGGATGGTGGAGCTCGACAAGCTCGAGGTCCTCCCGGGTCCTGAACCAGGAGAGGAGGCGCTGTTCGAGCCTCTTCTTCGGCACTCTCCGGTCGCTCTTGGGACGGACCGGGACCTCGTGGAAGATCGTCTCAGCCACGGCGGCGGCCTGGCTGGCGGCGGCATAAAGCGCGGGGATGCGGCGGCCGCTGGCGTCGTGGACGAAGTGGAAGCGAGCGCCGCTGCCGTGATGGGGGTTGAATTCGTTCGCTTCCAGCCTCTCCCAGTGGACTCTGAAGAGGAGCCTGCCGGCCGGTAGGGTGAATCCGGCCGGGTCGAGCTCGTCGAGCCTGGCCTCGGCGTGCCAGGGACTTGGTGGTCGGCAGTGGGTTGCCTCGGCTCAGCAGGTCCTGATGATCAGCAACGAGATGCACCGGGGGAGCCGGCTCCGGGAGCCCGAGGCCCTGAAGCGCTGCTACGAACGGGTCCTGCGGCTCGCCGACCTCACCGCTCAAGCAGCCGACCGCCTCGCGCTTCGCCGCGAGCTCCTCCGGTGGCGCGACGGCGTGGCAGAGCTCTACCTCGCGGGCCAGCCGAACCCTGAGAGCCACCGCCGGCTCCTGAAGATCCTCCTGCTGATGAGCAAAGAAGCGGCCCGCCAGCGTCCGTACTTGCTCGGCTGAGCTCGACGGCTGAAAGGTCTGCGAGAGGCTGCCCGAGAGCCTCGGGCACTTGCCCGCGCGGTGGGTCACAACACGGGGGATGGACCGGTCCACTTTCCGAAGACCGATCGGACCTCGTCCTCCGCCGCGAGCTCGCCGGCGTCCGCTTCGAGGATTCCCGCGTGGATCTCCTCCGCTTGCCACTCGCGAAGCTCCAGATAGGAACGGATGGCCTCGGTTGCGAGATCCGATGCGGACGTGGAGGCATCGACGGCCAAGCGTTCTAGCCGTGCCTTGGTTTCAGCGGGCAGGGTGACTGTCAGCTCGACTGTGGCTCCGGAGCTCATGACGGTTCGCCAAGCCAGAAGACTAGCACCCGGCGAACGCGGGCCATCACCTTGCCCCGCCATACGCTCGATGAACAGATCGGCAACCTGAACGCTCAGTCCCTACGCTAAATGGACAGCTCATTCTGCCCTGCCTCACGCCCGGCCATCCAATTGGGCCACATCCTGCTCGGCCAGGAGCGCCCCCGCGCCGGTGACACCGCATGTGGTGCTATACTCCTTGGGTGGAGAGAGCGGTGATCGACACAAACGTAGTCTTCGAAGGGCTGACGACCCGGGGTGGGGCGGCTGGGCTGGTGGTCGACGCGTGGGTTGGCGGGAGGTTCCAGCCGTTCATCTCGAACGCCCTCGCGTACGAATATCGAGAGGTTCTGGAGAGAAAGCTCTCAGTCGAACGATGGCATCACCTCCGGCCGGTCCTGGGACGCCTGCTCCAGAAAAGCCAATTCGTGCCGATCCACTTCACCTGGCGACCGGTGAGCCCGGACCCGGCCGATGATCACGTGATCGACTGCGCGATGAATGCCGCGGCGGTCATCGTGACGTCGAACACGAAGGACTTTCGCCTGGCGGAGCGGGCCTTGGGTATCCCGGTCCGGACACCGGTGGAGTTTTTGAAGGACCTGGCGGCCCAAACCGAGCGGAGCTGAACCGATGACCCGAATGACCTTGCGCCTCCCCGAATCCCTCCACCGGCGCCTCGTGGAAGCGGCGGGCAGGGAAGGCATTTCACTCAACCAGTACCTGGTCTATCTCCTGGCCCAAGGGTCCGCCTCCCCATACTCGGTGCGCGCGGTGCCGCCGTCGGAGGTGCGCGAGCAGGAGGAAGCGTACAGAGACCTGCTGGCGGAGCTGGGCACCGCTGACGACGACGAAGTGCAAGCGGCGCTGGAGGACAGGGAAACGGCCGCCGCGGAAGAAAGCGCCACCGAGAACCTGAGTGACCGACTCAACTCCCGATAGATCCGGGCCCTTCGAGGGAGGGCGCCTCTGCTCCCCCCTTGGGCAGGGAGACGAACCGATCCGGAGTGCCAGGGAGTTCGCGCTCGGGGACAAGCGGCACAGGCGCTGACAAGCCTTCGCCAGACAGTCTCCGGATCGGTGATCTGGGTCGGACTCAACGCCTTGCCCAAACCCTTCACTCGGTGCCGAAAGGCCACGTCTCCGGGTACTCGGAAACCCACTCGATCCTCCAGCCGCCACCCTGGTTCGTGTACCCCGGTGTTCCCTTCTGGCGAATCCCTTCGGGCGCATCCACCGTCAGCTCGTTGCCGTCGGTCCACGACCCGGCGTCCAGCACGATCAGGTCGCCGTGGGGTCGACCGGCGGCCCGCGCCTGCGGCCACAGGTCGACGTACGGTGCACCGATGGCGACCGCGTGGCCCAGCTCGCGGGGGATGCCTCGCCAGAACCGCGAGCGGATCGGGTGGATTTCGGTGTTCATGTCCCCTCCGAACGTGGCGCCCATGGGAACGTAACCGTGGAGCGTTCGCACCTCGGCGTAGAACGGGTCCAGGTGATCGCAGACCCGGAGCCAGAACCGCCGAAGGCCCTCCTGCCACCCCGGTTGTGTGAGCGCGGCCGCCTCGACCTGTAGGTCGATCCGGTTGCAGCGGAAGCCGTGACGGGGATGAAACCGCTCTCTGGCGCAGGAAAACCCCAAGCCCAGGACCGGGCGGTGCGGATACAAGACGGTGATGTCGTCCAGGTGCTCGAGCAGGAACGCCGCCAGGTGCTCGCGCCCCTCCTGCGCGAGCTGGAATTGGGGTGGTTCAAACAGACCGTAGCGCCGGGGTATGGCCTCGGGGAGGAGGGCCTCGAAGATGTCGAGGAGGCCGTTCAAGCCCTCCGGCGTGAGCAGGCGGTCGCCGAGGAACCACCAGCCAAGGTCGAGGACGGCGAACCGTTCCGGGCGCGTCTCCGGAACGAACCGCCTCACTCCTCGCGGCGTCGTCAGCTCACCGGTCTGGCCGTCGAGGACCACCCCGTGACCCGCTCGGGCAACCGCCCTGGCAGCTCGCAGAAGCGCCGCGTACGCCGACGCTGGTGAGCCGATGGGCTCGAGGACCAGCTGCGTGAGAAACGAGACCCCGGGCTGACTCACCGAGACCTCCTCCGGCACGTCCTCGGGGAGAACCGCATCCGGAGGTCCGCAAACAATCTGCCAACCGCGCCGCTCCAGCACCCACGCGCCCCCGTGCTCCACCCATTGCGCCGATGTCGGCAGACACGCCGCCAGATCAGGCCGGTCGACCGACCACACTTCGATGTCGTAGCTCATGGCCTTACCCCCTGACGGTCGATCGACTTGCGACCCGGGACCTCAGTCACCTTCTAGGTATTCACGCCACTCATCCGACTCCGCTACGACCTTGATGACCTCGGCTCGTCTCCGCAAGAACCTCTCGAGATGGGAGCGGAGGAACAGTCCATCCACCAGTCGCCCCAACGGGCCGAGCGGCGAGCTGAAGTCGATGCGATCGCACAGGACCGTCGCCGTCCCGTCCTGTCGGAAGTCGTGGTCATGGACCAACCGGGCAAAGGTGCCCTCGACCATTCGATCTCGAAAGTGCCAGGGTCGATCGAAGGCGTCGACTGTCGCGGTCAGCTCGAACCAGAGGCCGAAGTGCTTGCCCCGAAAGGTGACACAGTCGCCGAGCCCGAGCAGCCCACTGGTCACACCGCCCACGACTCTTTCCCGCGTCTGGCTCGCGGAGCGGACATGGAGGTCGACCGAACGGGCGAGGTCGAAAACCCGTTCGATCGGGGCGAGGATCCTCTGCTCGAGCTCGATCACTGGCATGGTCGTTCTCTGGGGGCTGGCGGGTCCCTGACCGCCCCGCTCCTCAGCACCATCTTGCACCACTGAGACCGGTCCTGCCCTCTCATCGCCTCGACCACCTGCTCGCGTCGGTCGGCGGCGCTGCACAAATCTCAGGGCACAGCGGTGGAATCTTGACCTCGCAATGCCCTCGACTTCCACTCCCGAGGATCCCCGGAGCTCGCTGCGCCCGGTGCCGCCGTCGGAGGTACGCGAGCAGGAAGAAGCATACAGAGACCTGCTGGCAGAGCTGGGCGCTGCCGACGACGACGAAGTGCAGGCGGCGCTGGAGGACTCGGCGTGCCAGGGACTAGTTTGTCGGCAGTGGGTTGCCTCAGCTCAGCAGATAGACTGAGTCCATGGCCTCCCGGGAACCGATCGTCATCATCGACCACCGAATCGCACCCGAGGAGTTGGCCCGGAGCTGACGTTCGCACTCATCGGCCGAGGAGAGTCGTTGCCATGACCCAGCATGCAGGCTTGAGTCTCGAACGCTGGCGCACTTTCGACCGCGATCAGCAGGTCCTGATGATCGCCAACGAGATGCACCGAGGGAGCCGGCTCCGCGAGCCCGAGGCCCTGAAGCGCTGCTACGAACGGGTTCTGCGACTCACCGACCTCACCGCTCAAGCAGCCGACCGCCTCGCGCTTCGCCGCGAGCTCCTCCGGTGGCGCGACGGTGTGGCAGAGCTCTACCTCGCGGGCCAGCCGAACCCTGAGAGCCACCGCCGGCTCCTGAAGATCCTCCTGCTGATGAGCAAAGAAGCGGCCCGCCAGCGCCCGTATTTGCTCGGCTGAGCTTGGCGGCTGAAGAGTCTGCGAGAGGCTGCCCGAGAGTCTCGGGCGCCTGTCCGCTCGGTGGGCTACAGAGCGGAGGATGGACCGGTCCACGTCACAAAGGTCGCCCGGACCTGGCGGCCCACATCGAGCGGGGCTGAACCGATGACCCGAATGACCTTGCACCTCCCCGAATCCCTCCACCGGCGCCTCGTGGAAGCGGCGAGCAGGGAAGGCATTTCACTCAACCAGTACCTGGTCTATCTCCTGGCCCAAGGGTCCGCCTCCCCATACTCGGTGCGCGCGGTGCCGCCTTCGGAGGTGCGTGAGCAGGAGGAAGCGTACAGAGACCTGCTGGCGGAGCTGGGGACCGCTGACGACGACGAAGTGCAAGCGGCGCTGGAGAACAGGGAGACGGCCGCCGCGGAAGAAAGCGCCACCGAGAACCTGAGCGACCGACTCAACTCCCGATAGATCCGGGCCCTTCGAGGGGTGTAGGCGTTGACCGGATTGTGGCGCGGGATCGTGATGATGCGGCTGCCATCGCTCATCACGATGTGCTTCGCCCCTTCGCGGGAGACTGAGAATCCGGCCTTGCGAAGAGCACGGACGGCTCTCCGGTGGCTGACGCCAGGAAACCTCGGCACTGCTAGACAGCAACCTCGACTTCCCGAACATCTCCCTTTTCGAGCTGCTCAGACACCACGGCCAGGTACTCCCGGATCGCATCCTCGATGTTCTCGAGCGCTTCGGCTTCGGTGGCACCTTGAGACCAACAGCCCGGCAGGCCCGGGACCGACACGCTGTAGCCTTCCTCGCCACGGCGAAGAGCGACCTTGTACTTCAACCGAACCTCCTCTGGTCAACCGTCATCGACTAACTATACCGCCGGCCAAGCCCGCGTTGAGGCCAGGGGTGTAGAGCGTCGCTTCCCTACCCTCATCCCCAAAGCCGCACCACATCCTGCCCCGTCACCAGCACCATCGCCACCCCCAGCACGACGACTCCAACCACCGTCACCGCCTCCCTGAACCGCGCCAGCCGCGGGAGGCCTCTTCCAGGCAGCTCAGGAGGATCTGGCCACCGTCGAGGATCGGGAGCGGCACTTCTCGCCGTGAAGCCCGTCGCGTTGTCTCCTTCCCAGCCAATTGCACCCCCCGACGCGCCGGCTCAATTCTGGCAGATCAATACCAGCTCGTCGTGAATCACACCGTTTGATGCGATGAGGCTTGGGGACTCATCTTCGAAGGGTGCGCCGGAAAGAGTACTCAGTTTGCCTCCAGCTTCTTCTACCAGTAGGCTACCCGCCGCCACACCGAACACATCAGGCTTCGTGCAAATATGGGCATCCAGGATTCCTTCTGCAACCCAAGCCAGCTCAAGAGATTCACAAACGAAGATTCTCAGGCCACGAACTCTCCCGGCCAGTTTACCTACAATACCAACAACTTCACCTATCTCGTTTGATGTGAAGTGTGATGTGAGAGTGATGCTCACCGTAGAGTCCCTTAAACTCCGAGGCGAAACCCGCAACCGTGTGTCCCCCCTGAACGCCCCCGTTCGAAGACCGGCGATGTAGCGCGCCTCCAGTGCCGGCGCCATCACCGCTCCGTACTCGGTTCTCCCCCTTGCCTGGTATGCAATCGACACTGCAAAGAAAGGAGACCCAGCAGCAAAATTAATAGTTCCGTCCAATGGATCAACTACCCAGACTCCTTGCCCGGAAACCTCGCGCGGATACCCCTCCTCTGAACGCACGGGTACTCCTGGAGACCGCAGATGGAGTAGCCTGACGATCCTATCCTCAAGATGAAGGTCAGCATCTGTCACTACATCAAGGCCTTCCTTGCGCCAAAGCTCCAACTCCTTTCGGGCAGCCTTCGCCTGCACATCCAGGACAGTTGCTCCAATCGCCTCGATAATCTCCTTGAAATTTTCCAAGTTCATCTGCTACCTCCACGAAACTTTGGCAAGGCAACCTCAACAGAGAGGCGAGAGGAAGAGAGCGCCAAGCAAAAAGAACAACGCGACCAAGATTTCATAGAACATAGTGACTCCTCCTTCGCCGGACTTTGTATCTGGGCTGTATTCTATCTCAAAATGATCTAGTACAAGCTTCTGCCGTTGCTGTTTATAGTGCTTGCCACGAGCCCGAGATATTCGACCGATCCAGATCGCAGCGACTGCGATTACGGCGAGGATCGCCACCATAAGAGCTCTGGTTGCCGAGTCGAAAGCAATAAGATCCTTGTGCAGGCTGGAGGACAGCGCCAAGACCAGTGATGCGTAGAGTAGGACGACGTCGCGTTGTCGTCGGCGCTGGTGGCCCACGTCATCCGAAAGCATGCGGATCATCTCCAGAATTTCACCTCGAGATTTCGACGGGGGTCCTTCGCTCTGGATATTTGGCATCGGTCAGCCTCCTTGTTTGATCGGGACTCAGGCAGGTACTATAACTTGAGTTCCCTTCTCGCTCCCACCTGTCGCTACTCCCCGAGTTCTCATCACGCCATCCACTCGAGCCGCATCTGGAGCATCTGGGTCAAACCTATGGGGGGAACCACCGACCAGAACAACCCCGCTCGGAGGCTGGGGCTCTTCGGGTGGGTCCCGTGACCTCTCTCCAGATCTGAGCGAAGCATTACGCTTCAGCGTCTGTCACTCGGCCCACCCCCAACGCGATCATCCTCTGGGACTTTCTCTCGAGGTAGAGAGAACGCCCCCGGGCCACCGCGCCGCCGCAGCGGCGGAATTCTGGTAGGATTAAAGCAACCCATCGAAGCTTGAGAATGCCCAACCGAAGCCGGACGGAAACGATCTCTCCGCGAGCCTTGCTGGCTCCTGCCCGCGGGGAAGCTCTGACGCCAGGCTCCCTCCTCGGTCGCCGCTACGAGATCCGTGCCGTCCTGGGCTCCGGGGGCTATGCCGTCGTCTACCGCGCCTTCGATCGTGAGCTGAAGCTGGACGTCGCCCTCAAGATCCTGAGACCGGACCGACTGACGAACAGCGCATTGATCCGGCTCCGGCGCGAGGTCAAGGTGGCCCGGGAGGCCAGAGACACCCATCTGATCCGGATCTTCGACATCGGCAGCGCCGGGTGCCTGACCTATCTCTCGATGGAGCTCATCGAGGGTCGGACTCTCGAGGAACGCCTCCGCGAAGGACCGCTGGGTGTCGACCAGGCGATCGCCGTGGCCGGGCAACTCCTGGAGGCGTTGGCGGCCCTGCACCGGCTCGGGATCGTCCACCGAGACGTGAAGCCGGCGAACGTTCTTCTTTCCGAGACCGGTGAGGTCAAGCTCGCAGACTTCGGCCTGGCGCTCCACCTGGAACGGGCCGGGACACGGGCGACGGAAACGGACCGCCTGATCGGCACCCTGGACTACCTGAGCCCCGAGCAGATCCTTGGACGGGACATGGACCCGCGGGCCGACCTCTACTCGGTGGGCCTCGTCCTGTACGAGAGCCTCACCGGACGGCTCCCCGGCACGGCAGGCTCGGCTGTCGGCGTGCTCCTGTCGCGTGTCCGGACGAGTGCTCCCGGCGTACGTCGGCTCAGGAAGGATGTACCCCGGTGGTTGGAGCGCGTGGTCCGGAGACTCCTCGAACGAGAGCCCGGAGATCGATACCCCTCGTCTCGCGCGGTTCAGAGGGCGCTCGAGGCCCGCCGATCCTGGAGCTGGCTGCTCCCACGGGCCAGCCGCCGGCGCTTTCAACTCGCGGCTGCGCTCGTGGTTGCCGCCTGCGCGGTGGCGATTCTCGCTGCAACCTTCCTCCCCTTCCGAAGCAATGAGCGCTTCCTACAGCTCGTTCCGACCAGTACGGACGGAATCCGGGCGGTCGACCGGCAGGGAAAGACGATGTGGACCCTCTCCGGCATCGACCCTGAGGTCGGAAAGGGCTCTCTCTACACCCTCGCCAGGATCGCTCCCCACGAGCCCAAGCGCCTGGTCACCGTCCTCTGGCCGCCAGCCAAGCTCAGCCCGGAGAAGGTCCAGACCCTCTCGATCCTCGCCGCGGACACTGGCCGGACCCTCCAGACCGTCGACCTGCCCGTCCATCAACAACACTTCAGCGGATACTCCGATTTCTACCGACCGGATCAGCTCACCGCCGTCGACCTCGATCACGATGGGGTGGACGAGATCCTGATTACCTACATCCACGTGCCGTACGCGCCTTCCTTCACCGTGCTCTACGAGCCGAAGATGAACCGGGCACGGATCTTGTTCGCGGCGGCCGGCCATCATCGTTTCGCCGGGGCGCGCGACCTCACCGGTGACGGCCGGCCGGAGATTCTCTTCTTCGGAATCAACAACGACCTGGGTTGGTACAACGCTGCTGCGGCAGTCCGCGTGGTTCCTTGGATCGGTGAGCCCAAGCTCGCCCATGGCTCGTTCAGCACACGATCGCCGACTATGCTGGAGGTCCCCGAGTCCAGGAGGAACCTCCTTTGGTATGCCCTCCTACCTCGTGGCCGTCCCGTTTGGGGAACGCGGGGACTGGTCGTCGACCCGGGTTCCCATGCCCTCAAGTTCGAGTACCAAGACGGGAGTGAAGCCTTGGTCGACGAGGACGGCTTCCCGCTGTCGAGCCCATCACCGGAGGCTCCGGCCAGACGCAGAACGAGCCGCTCAACGGCCTACGCCCACCTGCGTGAGGCTCGCCGGCTTCTCGCCGCAGGGGACGCCCGGCAGGCCACGAAAGAAGCGGAAGCCGGCGCTGCAGCAGCCCGCGAGGCCAGTCTTCCGCTGCTCACACAGGCTCTCGAAGTGCTCCGTGGGCGCGCCCTTGTCGCCACCGGCCGATACGACGAAGGGCAGGAGACCTTCGACCAACTCGCCAGATCTTCGGATGACGCCTCCGATATCTCCTACCAGGCGGCAGAAGCTTTTCACCGGGCTGGTCGACTCGACCGAGCGCTCCGGTGGTACAGGCGTGGCCTGGGGAAAGGAGCGAGCGCGGATGGCGGGAGGATGAAGGAGGACTTTCTCCGCGGGGCGCTGTTCGCCCTGGTCGAGCTCCACCGCTGGGACGACGCGCTTCAGTGGATCGAGCGGTACCAGGACGCCTATGCCGCACTCGAGCAAAACGTAGCGCCGGACCGCAAGTTTGCGCAGTGGATGCGCGGAGAGACGAACCTGAGCCCACAAGAGCCCCTCCGCTATTATGTCAACGACTTCCGCCGCTACTGGAACCTGGAGCTCGAACGACTGTCGGGCACAGAGGCGCCGGAGACCTTGCGCCGGAAAGTGGAAGCTGACTTCGAAAGGGCCAGCTTCACGCGGCCGCTGCTTCTCTC
>Ga0210074_1000213_pt1 | contig 22786 bp, 19 predicted proteins | sample China_Galinas_Co_FD_184860 | JGI IMG/M metagenome (GOLD analysis project Ga0210074, IMG submission 184860) | Wetland microbial communities from San Francisco Bay, California, USA, that impact long-term carbon sequestration -... | ecosystem: Environmental > Aquatic > Marine > Wetlands ... | reverse complement strand
CTGATGAACGGCTTGTACCAAACAACCATTCACACCGGTCGCTTAATTGAAATGGCGCGCAAACTGGTCAACTTTGTGCGCTCAGATTCAAATATTGGCCGGATACGGTGGGTTTTTCGTCAGTTCTTGAGCCCGGTACGAGATCAGCCATACCGTTACCAAAATGGGAACAGGGGGAGCACCTGGGAACCGCTGACAGAAGTGTTTATTCGAAAATCACTTCCAATGGGGCTGGCCGTTGGGCTGAGCAAGCGTCAATAAATCTCTGTACCGTCGTCGCCGCTTCACTGTCTTTCCACACGACCAGAACCCGGCCGTCCCGATGTGTTGCAGCATCAACGTAGGTGACCCAAGTTTGACCCAGCTTTTCACCCAATGCGGCCAGTTCCAGGATTAGACATTCCCCGACATCAAACAATTTAATTATGGGGGAGATTCGAAACTGTCTTTGAATATCAGAGCGCTTTTAGGGGTTTGATCAACGAAATCCTCGGCAATGAGAGCTTCAAAGAATTCTAATTCCAAGTCGACTGAATCTGTCGCCAAGGGCAGCTCGGCCACATTTTCAATAGCCTGATACTCCACCAGGGTATACCAGAGTCGATCCCAGTCAGAATACGACTTCAATTCATTTTCAAAACTGACGGGACTACCAGTCCACATTCGACTAATGTCCTGTTGATAAGATTGGGACTGCGCAGGATCATCATTGTTATTCCAGTTTATCTGTGAGGAATTAGCCAATGCGATTGCAAGTACTATCGGGTCCGGAGCCAATTCAAATGAAGAATTGAAGTATATCTTTCGACCGACCGGACCGTCCAGCCCGTCCGATTCGACCAGTGCAGTTTCATCAAGAGCCATCATTGAAGATCGACTGTAGTCGAGAACCCAGACTTCCTTGACATTGTTTCCTTTTTCCGTAATTTTGTTAACTGGGATGGTATATTGATAGTTCATCACAGACAGATAGTTAGGTTTGTTGTTGATGTCATCCTTCCCGCCATGTTGCAGGCCCAGGGTGTGTCCCAATTCATGCATGAATACGCCGGCCATTCTCTCGATTTTTAACTCCAGTTGGAGATCAGACGTAGTTCCTGCGGCAATCATGAAGTTTTTGCCTGGAAGCTCACCAATTCCGCCAAGTGATGATTTTCCAGACACGACCAGTGTATCGCCCCACAGGCAGTAACGAAAAATCTGATCTCTGGCCTCCAGAATCGCGCTCCTAAGCGGGTGATTGCGATCAGCAGCCGAGCCAAAGTAGGTACTCTTGATGGCCCGCAGCTGGGCAAAAAAATCAGCGTCGTTTAAAGCGGCCACCGATTGAAACGGCAGCACGTCTCCGTCGTCGTGAATGACGTGCAGGGTGATACCGGTTGATCCGTCCGGGTTGACTATCATATCGGCCGGAGCCTGCGCAAAGGCGTTGATCACGAGGTCCAATGACTGCTGATCAAACGGTACCGCCGCCATGACGTCCACTTCGACAAACAAGTCTTTTTTTAGTCTGTTTGCACCCATTGCAGGTAGGTCAATCTCCGGTATGCCGTCGTTGTCAACATCGATTCCTTCTTCTTCCCAGGTATCCAGCAAACCATCGCCATCACTGTCCCCTACATTGAAATTCATATTGAATGAGGCTGCGCCAGAGCCGGTGCCGTCAAAAAACTGATCCCCCTGCGTCACCACGTTGGCCCCGATATCCAGGTAGAACGTAGTGCCCGCCGTAACATTACCTTCGAAAAAGAACGGGCTGTTTTCTTCTGGGTCGTCGCAATCGAAGTAATGTTCATGCTGCGCCACAGGCTGATCGTCCTTAACTACCATCAGGGTGACGCCAGCCTTGCCCAAACAGCTGCCACCCGCAAAGCCAGAGGCAGTAAAGCTGCCATCCAGAGAGTAGGGTGTATCCACAGGAACTGTAAAAGTCGTGATGATGCCCGAGCCTGCGGCTGACGTAATTTTGGATTGCGATTCGCCTCCCAAGGCGGCTGCGGCTTCTGCCGACCCGCTACCAATGATCGAGAAAGCAGAAATGTTGCTGGCCTGCTCAGCGCGGGCATTACCATTGCTGCCCCGAAGGCCAAAACGTTGTTGAGTGCTGACGCTTGCAAAGGGGCCACCGATCGTATTGACTGTCACGTCCGCACCCTCACCGCTGTCTCCATCTGCTATTACTCCAGCCTCGATCCTCCGTTCGGATTCGACAAGGGTAATGGTTGGGGGTGGGGAGATCTGGGCAATCGCCGGCGTTGTCATTGCCAACAGGACATACGAAAAGAAATGGATTCTTGGTAGTTTCATTCGAACCTCCCAGGCTCAGCTACTCCTTGCAATGCGGATTTTCCGTTAACGTCATCAATAGCGGTTATTCGAAGCGCTGAACTCATGTCTTAAGCATACAACGCTTTTAATTTTTATCTACACTGGGTGCTGACGCACATAGCGCAAGTGCGTGGCAGTTGGACTATGAATAACCTTATCAATCCGAAACTGTGGTCCGGGCTCGCGCAAGTTCTCGAAAAGACGCCGACCGCTTCCGAACAACACCGGCGCCAGGGCGATTTCCAACTCGTCAACCACACCCATACTCAGGGAGTATAGGTAAAACAAACACTATATTCACTTAAATCTCAAAGTACGCATTGACTCAAATTAAATGTAACCGTACGGAGAAGTAACGCAGCATCGTTGACTCATATTACATGTAACCGAAATTCGAGGACTGTGATATGGGTAAAAATGAACACCAGGCTTATCTCAAGGCGATACGCTGCCGTTATCGGCGGGCGAGGAAAAAGGCCAAGCTTACAATCCTTGATGAATTCTGCTGCGTGTGTGGATATAACCGGAAATATGCCATTCGGTTGTTAAACCAGCGTGCTAAAGCGTGCAAAAAACGGCGCTCAGGGCCCAGGCCGATTTATGCATCAGCGGAGTTACTCACGGCATTGAAACATATTTGGTTTGCCAGTGATCAAATGTGCTCCAAGAAGCTCAAGGCCGCCATTCCGCTATGGTTGCCGTTCTACCAGACGGCCTACAAGGCATTGACCCCCGACACATGCGACAAGCTGTTAGCCATCAGTGCCGCCACCATTGACCGGGTGTTAAGGCCGGTGCGGGTTGCTTATGGACGAAAAGGCCTGAGCGGCACCCGGCCCGGCAGCCTGTTGAAGAACCAGATACCTATCCGTACCGACTTCTGGGATGTCGCCGAGCCCGGCTTCATGGAAGCCGATACCGTGGCCCATTGTGGCAATAGTCTGGCCGGTGACTTTGCCTGGTCATTAACAATGACGGACATCCTCACCACCTGGACCGAGAACCGTGCCACCTGGAACAAGGGCGCTGAAGGCGAGTTGGCACAGATCAAAAGCATTGAAGCCAGGCTGCCCTTTGCGTTACAGGGCTTCGACTGTGATAACGGCTCAGAATTCTTGAACTATCACTTGATGCGTTACTTCACAGACCACCCTTCGTTAACCTCGTTTACCCGCTCGCGTGCCTACAAGAAAAACGACTTACCCCGAACACCCTTTGACCGCGTGCTGACATCAAAACATGTGTCTGACACAGAAAAAGAACATCTGAAAGTAGCTCACCAAGCACTCAATCCCTTTATACTCAAAAAGAATATTGAGAAGAAACTTCGGGTGATTTTTAACAAGGTCAAAGTTACCTCTAATGTGAGGCAACGTATCTGATTCTCAAATCGCTAGGGTTACCTTTTTCCATGAGTCAACGCGTGACCATTCTTGCCTGAAACCCGGCAACCGGAACGAGAATGCCATGCCTGCCACATTTGATCCGGGCGTGGACGGCTCCGAAAATTGAGATGGTGAAATAGAAGAGCCAGTACACCCATGTCCTGCAACCTGAGAAGCGACGGGTGTACTGTCGTTATGTCCGGACTTTTGCTGACTTTTACCAGCTGCGTTTGCGCTTGTTTCAGCGCGCGTCGATCTGCAGGTCGGTACCCACCGCATCGGCGATTTCGAGCGTCCGTGCAAGTTCAGGATGACGCACGATCAGGTAGCCGTCAGACAGGAGCGTCTGGCGCCAGTTACGTCGTGGCGCACCAATGGGCAGCAGGTCTTCGACGACGATGTGTTTGCCGAAACGATGACGCAGGCTGTCCAGGCCGCGGATTGCGCAGATGTGTCCCTGGCCGCTTGCGCGCTTGAATATCGCCGCGGCGTTGTAGCGGCGGTGCGCGGTCTGATTGAATTCCCCGTGGGTAACGGCTTGCGCCCAACCCGTGTAGATGTCGAAGTCGTTGCTGTAGTTCATCAGGTCGACTGAGCGTCCTCCCGGTGGGCGGCCGCCGATCTCACCAAACACCGCCTCGCCTGATGGTGTCGAGAACCACTCCATGTGTGTGAAGCCGGTATCAAATCCCAGCGTCTTGATAACGCGTCTGCCGAGTTCACGCCCCGCAGTAAGCTCCGGGCGGTCGAGGTTACGCAAATTGACCGTCTGCATCGATATCCACTCGACGTTGCGGCCGATGATTGGCTTGGGGCGGTACCAGGCGATGTTCTCATAGAGAATGCGGCCGTTCGCGCAAACCGTATCGAAGGTGTATTCCTCGCCCTCGATGTATTCTTCGACGCTGACCTCACGATGCTCACCGACATCGGCGAGGGCAACCTCAAGTGTGGCCTGGTCGGTCACTTCATGGGTATGCGCCGAGCCGGCGCCGTCGATGGGCTTGATCACAAGCGGCAGACCGATTGTTGCGGCCGCTGCACGGATCGCGTCCGAGCCGATTGCCGTGCTGTTGCGGGGTGTGCGCAGGCCCGCCGCATCGAGGGCATCTTTCATTTTTTTCTTATTGCGAAATAGCTCGGTCTGGGCCGTGTGCATCCCGCCTATGTCGAGTGTTTCGCGCAGTTGCGCGGCCAGGGTCATGAACGGTTCCCAAAGGCATTCGACACGGTCGATCGGAACGTGGACTGCACATTGGCGGACGGTCGCAAGCACCGAGTCAGTGTCAACCAGTGACTGCACATGAAGGTAATCCGACAGGCTTTGTTTCACGATGGACGGCAAAGCGCTGACGTGGTGTTCACCCAGCCCGATAACCCGCGCGCCGCACTGCGCCAGGCCGCGTGTGAAGTCGGCCATTTCAGCGGGGTAGCCGGGGGAGATGAATAGTACGTTGATGGTTATCGCCTCTTGGTCACGGGTTGCATCATTGGCAACCGATACTGGTGGGGAGTATAGGACGGGTAAAAGCTTCTTTGCCAGAAATAAACGCTTATGCTTTAGAACTTAGAGATTCTGGATGCAGAGATTCCAGGAAGCCATGAACTTCTTCATTGCCTTTCCTGTTATTTGAACTGTAATAACCAGTCGCTGACCAGTTTCCTGGCCGCGCTCATATCATGTCCGCTTCGGGAGTCGAGCAGCATGGAAGAGCCGTGTACGCCATTGGCTATAACGTGAAAACTTGCACCGGCACTCAGCAGTAAATCACGTTGCTGCTGCAGGTTCTCGTAGGACATTTCATTTTCCGGACGCATGACCAGTATCGGAACCGACACATCATCCAGCCACCGGCTGGCGCTACAGCCTGCCATCGGGCCGCCGGATGCCGGAGACATGGCAACGATGCCATCCACTACTTCAGGGTTATTTGCCGCCAATTCAAAGACCAGGGCGGCTGAGTAGGAACTACCCCAGGCGATAATAACGTTCGCGAGAGCATTCTCACTGGCATAGTCCAGGCCGGCCTGCAAATCGGGTGTGACATCGCAGTATTCTGTTGAGGTTCCTGCCGGAAACTTCGCCGCAGTGCGATTTGCACCACCAAACCGCTCACCACCGGAGCGCTGGTCCCAGGCAATTGCCCGAAAGCCCAGCGTGTTCAACCAGCCGGCAATTTCGGCATACTCTCCCCGGCCATCTCCGGCGGCCTGGTGAAACAACAGGACCAGCGGTGTGGTCGAATCGAGATCGGCGAAATACGATTCACCAAATAAGCGGATACCATCGCCGGTGGTGGTTTCTACCTGTTCAGCCGACAGGCTTGCATTGAAAAACAGCAGTGCCAGGAACAAAACCATTTTGCAATGGAAGATGATAGCTGGCGGGGTTTCTCTCATTGATTCGTCACCTGTTCCGTTAATCCGGCACTCGGATGATACAACTATACAAATTCTAAGGAAAAAAATACTAAATTGTCATGAATACATTGACAACAGAGTCCGGGCTGACAGAGTTCGGACACCCGGTTGTTTTCGCATAAAATTTGCTCCACACGCTTGCGAAGACCTACTTGATCTCACCGGGCAGTTGATAATCATTGAACTTGCGCCTGGCCCGGAGCAGGTCAATATTTTTTTTACCGTCTGCAATTTTCACAACGATATCCAGTTTTTTGTAGCGCGCGTAAATGACACCATCGCGCAGGTCTTTATCGATAACACCTTTGGCACCAAGCTCAATTTTGTCTGAATCAATAGATGCGGCAGGAATAGTCAGCCTGGGGTTTACAAAATCCAACGCGACCGTGCCATTGACGTCTTCGATTGTGAGCATCCTTTTTACCCACCCGGGCCTGTCTTTCTGATTTCCCAGCATCGCCACGAGCGGTCTTGAATCAGTCATATGTAAACCGGTTTCAGCCTTCAGGCGGAACGGATCAGTCAGGACCGTTTCCGCTTGCGTTAGCGTGAGTACGGCAGCCCAGTTCTTCTGGTTGAAGCTTTCCTTTTCACCAGCCACCTTGACATTATCCAGACGTAGCTCGGACCCGCTGATGTCAAGAATCAGATCAGCTAGCGTACCGTCAACCACTGAAATATCTGCTTTGAAATCAGCACGGATCGATTGCTCGTCAACCAGTGCTTCCATATCCAGGGCGTTCAGACTCAAATATCCAGCTGCATCATCCTGTGATATTGAGATGTCTGCTTCCAGTTCGGCAGTTCCCCTGGTGAACGACAGTGGCGCACCGGGCGGCAAGTAATAATTGAATACCGACATATCTGCAACGAGCGCAGTAGGGATTTTTAACTCGAGTTCACCCTTCTGCAGTCTGTCTTTAATCCCGATATGTTCCTGGCCTGCGTCATCGGGCCCAATTCTTATCAGTTCGTTGTCTGAAGTCCCGTTTAGCGCCAGGCCCTGGCCAGTTAGCAGCGGTTTAGTACCGCCAACCTGATCGACCACCATGTCGTCAAACAATACATTGAGGTTGAGTTTTTTTTCGGCTTCGTCGCCAACCATAATCCGCAGGGCACCATCACCTTTTATATCGTGGGAAAGCAGGTTCACATTGAGGTTTTTAGCATTGACCGAAAGATCGGTGCCGGTGAGTGCCCTGCCCGCCTCCATATGCAGATGACCATCAATAAACCCCGTGCCTTTTATCTGCAGATGTTTGAATTTCCGGGTAAACGGCTCAATCAAATCGAGGCTGTTCATATCGACACCCAATTCAGCATCGATCAACAGGTATCGCAGTATCCTGATACCCTTGTTCTCCCGGGGTATAAAAGGTGTAAATTTCAGCTCACCGGAAATAACACCGCGCGTGAACAATTCCCGCGACTCACCTGCGTACTGCCGGTCAAGTTCGAGGTCGATTTGCGGAACGGTTATCGAAAACAGGCCACCACGCGTGACCGCGTCAAGATCGGCTTTAAGGGTGCCACGTGCCTGGCCCCTGAACCGGTGGACCCAGTAAATGTACTCCCCGTCGAGCCTGATATCCTCGATATCAACATGCCAGGGACGCTTGTTTTTCATTGCTGTCGTTACCGCTTCCGAAATTTCACGCCCGCTGATTGGTGGATAAAACGGGAGAAGCCCACCGTAGTCAATGCCAGGTTTCAGCCTCGGTCGCTGCCTGTAGCTGGCATCCGATAAGCGCACGTTATCGATCCACACCTGTTTGAAAAACAGCGGCAGCACATCGATGGACGCTGAAACAGCCTGCGTTTCAAATTCCCATTGCTGCGACCTGGACTGGCCATTACCCGAAGCATTGCGAAAATAAAAACGAAAGGGGTACGGGGTCCAGGCGCTTTCCCAGTCGATATAGAACTTATCGGGTCTGAGCTGGTTAATGAAAGATCGGGTGACAGGTAACTGCAAAACCAGGTTAAACAAAATGACATAGGCAAGTTCTGCGATCAGGGCAGTAAATACAATTCTTTTTATCCAGGTCTTTCCAGCCAACGTGTTATCCAATATTTCTTGCAGGGCCAAGTGCAATATACGCTATAGGATCAGCACTTCAAAACCAGCGATGCGCAAATATCAAATGGAGCGTCTGCCTTTTCCACGACGTATTGCAATTTCCATTAGAAAAATCCTTAAACTCAACCTATACTCCAGCCGTTGATACAAGGATTTAATGGGCTGCGCCAGGTCGCAAACGGGGATTTTATGGCAGGTTTTGCCGCTGTGACCGACCCTTAATCAACGTGAACTTACCCAGGCTTTCTTTTTCATGGCTATATGTAAACGGCCAGTGGGCCTGGTGTTACCTGGGATATGTAACTATCAATGGAACTGAAGAGGACCCATCATATGAAAGATCATTTTTCAAAGGCCGCTATTTTTATTGCGCTGCTCACAGCTATGATTTTGGCAAGCGCAGCCCACGCTGCAAAGCCTGACCCGGACCGCTACATCGTGTCATTTCTAAATGCTGCAAAGGGTAAATCGGCGCTAAAGGCGGCCGGTGCCAACGTGCTGCGCGAATTACCGGACCAGGGCGCGGTTGCAGCGCACATCCCGGCAAAGGCCCTCAAGGGACTGCAACACAACCCCAACATCGAATACATCGAAACGGATGCCGTGCGCTACCCGATGTCAGAAACCATCCCCTGGGGCATTCCGAAAATCCAGGCAAATCTGCTCGACGATTCCAATACCGGGAATACGATGGTCTGTATTATCGATTCGGGTTACTCCAACGGTCACGAGGATCTTCCCCTGTTGAGTTCCGCCAATACCAGCCCCGATGCGGGAACCGGTGATCCACTGGCGACCAGCTCACTCTGCCACCATGGTACGCACGTAGCAGGCACCATCGCTGCGCTGTCCGGCAATAGCAAAGGTGTGGTTGGTGTTAACCCGAATGGGAATATCGATTTGCATATCGTCAAGGTCTTCGAAGACGACTCCACTTCGGCCAGTGGTTGTGGCTGGGGTTACTCTTCTGATCTCGTCGCGGCCCTGAATGCTTGCGTTTCCGCCGGATCCGGAAAGAAAGTCATCGTCAATATGAGTTTGGGTGGTCCGGTCAAGAGCAGGACGGAAGACCGCGCCTTCGGCAAAGCCTATAACGACGGCGTACTTTCCGTGGCCGCAGCAGGCAATGATGGCAATACGCGCCATTCCTATCCCGCCTCCTACAACTCGGTCATTTCTGTTGCGGCAGTAGATTCCGCCGAAGTCGTCGCTGATTTTTCACAACAAACCACCCAGGTCGAGCTCTCAGGACCGGGTGTGGCAGTACGCTCCACGGTTACCGAGGGATTCGGCACCGAGGAAAGCCTGCAAGTCGGGAGCTCGGGTTACGAGGCGACCGGTATGGAAGGCTCAGCACAAACCACTGCATCCGGACACCTGTTTCGTTGTAACGCCGCTGATGGCCTTGGTTCTCCGGGTGATTGTGCCGGTGCTGGCGGAAAGGTCTGCCTGATCTCGCGTGGTGTTATCTCCTTTGCTGAAAAAGCGGTTGAGTGCCAAAGCCAGGGTGGCGTTGGCGTAGTTATTTTCAATAATTCCGATGCCTTGTTCAGTGGCACCTTCGGCGAAACCATCGTGTCAATCCCGGGGGTCGGCGTATCCGGGGCAGATGGCGCGATACTTGAGGGTAAGACCGGTACATCGGCCACCGTCACCACGACCGCGGGTAATTATTCATACTATGACGGCACTTCGATGGCTACCCCCCACGTTGCGGGTGCGGCCGCGCTGGTGTGGAGCTATAACACGTCCTGCACAAACTCGGAGCTACGCACTGCACTGACCTCAACGGCAAGAGACCTTGGGACTGCCGGCCGCGATAACGCTTACGGCTATGGCCTGGTGCAGGCAGCGGATGCCGTTGACTTTCTCGGCCTCGACTGCGGCGGCGGCGGCGGCGGTGGCGGTGGCGGTGGTGGCGGAGGTCAATGTGATCTTCTGCCAGCGGGCGCTTCCTGCTCAAGCGATAACGATTGTTGCTCGAACACCTGCAAGGGCAAACCCGACAGCAAATCCTGCAAGTAAACCAGTTGTAGTTCATTTCCAGGGCCCGGCATTTGCCGGGCCTTTTTTATGAACCACATCAAAACAACCCAGCTACAACCCGGCTGAAAACAATATTGATTTTCTGACCTGCCCTTTTGATTATTCCGCAGTTATGGGAAAAAATAGCGGCTCATCTATGCCTGCGACTCCGCAACTACCATAAATTTAAGCAAATCCTATACACGATTCTTTTTGGGTCAAATTTATCTGTTGACATATCTATACAATTCTTATACATTATTAACCGTCCTGAGTGAATATAGTCATTATGTTAACTCTTTGGACGCTACCACTACCCCCTAAAGCTAATTAATGATGGAGTTAAACATGTACAAGACTTTTACAAATTTTAAATTGACCTCTTTTGCCGCCATTGCGGCAGCCACTCTACTGTTTGCTGGAACAGCCCTGGCCGGCCCTCCTGCCGGCAAGGTAAAGCCCGGTAAGCCAGGCGCTGCAAACATGCTGGATATTGCATTGACGGTTAATGGAATGGCCATTGAGAATGAAGACGAAAACGTTGGTGAATTCGCCTACCTGCTCGGCGCAGTAGGCTGTCTTACAACAGAGCAACAGAACGCTGTCGTTGGTATATTGACCGGTTCAGACAAGTACACGCTTTTTGCACCGACCAATGAAGCCTTCAGAAACCTTCAGCGCACACTGACAGGTGACCCGGATGTCGTTACCTCACCTGGACTTTCATGCGCGGTCGACACGCTGCTTGGTCCGGACACCCTCTTCACGGTGCTGCAATACCACCTTACCGACGGACGCCGCTTCTCAAACAGCCTGTTCAACAAGACAAATTCAAAGGAAATTGAAATGCTGGCAGCCGGTTACATCACGACGCTGAAGAACCTGACCATCATGGATGGCGCTTACCAGGTAATTAATCTTCCGTCATTTATAAACGTTAACGCGAGCAATGGTGTCATTCACATCATCGACACCGTCATGCTGCCTTTCGAACCGGTACTTTAATTTATCGGAACTTCAAACCCGCACTTGCCCAGGAGACTCCCTCCCCCAACAACTCTCCACAAGTGTTTGGCTTTAACCGCCCCTCGGGGCGGTTTTTTTTGGCCACGCAATCTGGGTAAATCCACTCAGAAACGCACATAAGATCACCAACCCGACCCGCCGACAGGATCAGGACCTTTCACAGGCCTGTATTTTGGTTCGATAAATTAGCGAATCAAAAGTGCAACAGATCTTCCAGGGGAAAATCTGTGCTAAGAGTGAATGGCTGAAAACAGGCTTAGTTAATGCGCGGGCATTAATGGTTTTTCAGCAACAAGGTGAACATCGCTGATGGCTTTTTCAAGGAAACCGCCTTCGCAATAGCAAAGGTAAAATTCCCACATCCAGATAAACTCGTCCGGGTAACCCATCTCGACCACTTCATGGATACGGGTAAAGAAATTGCGCCGCCAGTGATTAAGTGTTAATGCGTAATCCTGACCGATATCCTCGACTTTAGTCACGACCATATCACTGACTTTTGCGATGGTTGACATCATGACCGCAAGGCTTGGCAGGCAACTGCCCGGAAATATATACCGCTGGATAAAATCCACATTCTTCTGTGCGTAAGCATACTGATCATCAGCGATGGTAATAGCCTGTATCAGCATACGTCCACCGGGCTTCAGCAGCTGGCTGCATTGCGCAAAATAGGTATCATATTGATCGCTGCCAATGGCTTCTATCATCTCGATCGAAACCAGCTTATCGTAGCTGCCCTTGAGGTCCCGGTAGTCCTCCAGCAACAACTCTACCCTGTCCTGTAAACCTGCTTCGTTAATACGCTGCCAGGCCATTTCGTACTGCTGACGGGAAATCGTCGTGGTGGTAACGCGGCAGCCATATTTCTGCGCAGCATAAATGGCAAAACCACCCCAGCCGGTGCCTATCTCGATAAGATGATCATCCGGTCCAAGTTCGAGCTTTCTACAAACCACGTCGAGGCGGTGTTTTTGCGCCGCGTCCAGGCTTTGTTCGCTGTGCTCAAACATGGCCGATGAATACATCATCGAGTCATCCAGCCACAATGCGAAAAAGTCATTGCCCAGGTCGTAATGCGCCGCGATATTGCGCCGTGCGCCCTCGCGGGTATTGCGGTTGATCCAGTGTAAAAACCGTTGCGCGGAACGCGTCAGGCGTGCTGTTCCTTTCTCCATGTCGTCCAATACGCTGCGGTTGCGAAGCAGGATACGAACCAGGCTGACCAGGTCATCGCACTGCCATGCTCCGCGCATATACGCCTCACCGGCACCAACCGAACCACCAAATGCTATATCGCTATAGAAAGACGAATCCATCACATCGATCCTGGCATATAGTTCTGCCTGGGCTGCCTCCTCACCGAAAGTGATACTGAACTCTCCTTCAACCAGCTTCACTTTGCCGGTTTCCAGACGTCCCAATTGCTTTAGCACCATACGCCGTGCAAAGTTATCGAGCATGCCCGGTCTTGGGGTCGTCGCGAGGTGGGTCTCGGAGGCCAGGCTTACGGATTTCATATCTTTTTCCTTTCTGTCATTACGTTTTTGGCAGGATGGTCATAGACCGGGACACGTTTCAGCCATAGCCGAAGCGCCTGCCAGTGAATTGCAAAAATGACCTTCAGGGTCATCAGTGGATAAAGCAGCAGCACTTTTGCCAATGAACCTGCGCTGATTTCACTGCGTTTGAATTCCAGCGTGGCATCAAATATTTTACTGCCCTTTTGCGCGTTTTCCATGTGGACTGTCAGGTATTCCGCCGGGCTTGAGAAGCGCCAGTCGTAATCGATATCCATGGGCATAAACGGTGAGACATGCATTTGTTTCACCGGTGAATAGCGTTTGTGTTTTGCCACGCCCTGGTTCATCGCTTCGCTCAGCACATAGCAGAACCGCTCGCCCCAGGGCGTATTATTCACCTCGGCAACGATGGTTTCGAGCTGTTGGTCATCGGCATCAAAGCAGTAATAAAAGCTGACAGGATTAAAGCAATAACCAAAGTAGTTGAGATTCGTCAGTAAACGAATGGGGCCCTGCGGACGGCTGCCGGTTTCGCTTTGAACCAGGTCGCGCACGGCCTGATCGAGGGGTATGCTCGCATCACCGAGGTGATTTTCCCTGCGAAAGCGGGCCAGGGCAGGTTTGCGGGTGGACCAGAACCAGCGACGCCTGAAAACCGTATCCAGTTCAGACAGATCGAGATACATCATGAACAACCGGTACACGAACTCGTGACCGGTTGGCTGCATACGCCGGTGTCTAACCTGCCCTGCGAAAATCGCGCTGTTCATATTGCGTCCGCTCCTTGAAATGTTCCAGTGCCTTCAACGCACTGACCACACCGTCTTCATGAAAGCCATTGCGCCAGTATGCGCCACAATAATAGGTTCGCTTGGCGCCGTTGATTTCAGCATGCCGCTTTTGCGCTTGAATCGATTCCGGGGTAAAAACCGGATGACTGTATTGAAAACGCTTGATGATTTTTTCGGGCCTGATGGCCAACGAATGATTCAGCGTGACACAAAACGTCACCGGCGCCCCGATCCCCTGCAGGATATTCATGTTATAGGTAACGGCAACGCGATCTTGCGAATATGCGGGAATATGGTAATTCCAGGCAGCCCAGGCACGACGGCGTTTGGGCATCAGCGATTCGTCCATATGCAATATGGCCTCATTGGGCTGGTATTGAAATTTTCCAAGCACCCGCTCTTCGCTGGTGCTCGGGTCGGCCAATAAGCGCAGCGCCTGGTCGCCATGACAGGCCATGAATACCTGGTCGAAACACTCAATTTCCTGCCCGGAAACTTTCACTTCAACATGTCCGGGCAACCGCCGTATGTACTCCACCGGCGCGTGCAACCTGATGCGGTCGCGGTGACCGGCCACCAGCTTTTCCACGTAACGATTGGAGCCGCCTGTTATCACCCGCCACACCGGCCGGTCGTTCACACTCAACATACCGTGGTTTTGAAAAAAACGGATGAAGAATCCGGCGGGCATTTTACCCATCACTTCCGGTTTGGCCGACCAGATAGCGGCACCCATCGGTATGATGAAATGGTCTATAAACTCGCGCGAGTATTTTTCGCTGCTGAGGTAATCCTGTAGTGATATCTTTGGCTCCGATGTCTCGAGCAAACGCGGCGCTTCACGATTGAAACGCAAAATCTCACGAATCATGCGGTGAAATGATGGCCTGAATATATTGCTGCGCTGTGCGAAAAGGCTGTTGATCGTAGAGCCGCTATACTCGAGACCGGTTTTTTCATGCTGGACACTAAAACCCATGTCGCTGTCCTGCCAGGCAACACCCAGTTCATCCAGCAACTTTATGAAATTTGGGTAAGTACGTTCATTGAAAACGATAAACCCGGTGTCAATGGCGTAATCCTGCCCGGCGTGCTCAACGCTGACGGTGTTGGTATGACCACCGATACGATTGTCCGCTTCAAACACGGTGATGTCATGTTCACGCGCCAGGTGATAAGCCGCAACGTTGCCGGCAATACCGGTTCCTATGACTGCAACTTTCATTTGCCGGGTCTCCTGCCTGCCGGTTTGAACCCTTTAGAGTCCAGCCTGTTAGACTCCCGACGCGCCACGGGCACCGGTTTCAAATCCCAAACCAGCCCCAGTGCCGCCATGGCCCGTAGAATGTAATATGTCATATCGATTTCCCACCAGTAGAAACCCTGTTTCACCGAAACCGGGTAGTGATGATGATTGTTATGCCAGCCTTCACCCATCGTCAGCAGGGCCAGCCAGAAGCTATTGCGGCTGTTATCAGTGGTGGCATAACGGCGTTTCCCCCAGCGGTGCGCCAGGGAGTTGATCGTGAATGTCCCGTGATACAGGACCACGGTTGAAATAAAGAAACCCCACACGAGCATTTGACCACCGCTTGTTCCCAGCTGGGGAGCATAGGTTTCGAGAGCCATGCCCGTAAGCAACAAGCCAACAGCCAGCATGGTGGGTATGACGATATCAAACCGATCCAGAAACCCGAGTTCCGGGTAACGCTTCAGGTCACGCACACGTTCCTCAAGCACCGGGAAGTGTTCACGCGAAAGAAACCAGCCGGTATGACTCCACCACAAGCCATGGAACACCGGTGAATGGGGATCATCTTCCTGCTCGGTGGTCGCGTGATGATGACGGTGATGTGCAGCCCACCAAATGGGCCCACGCTGTACCGATGACGCACCGATCAGGGCAAAAATAAACTGCGTGATACGTGAGGTTTTGAAACTCCTGTGCGAAAAATAGCGATGATAAAAAGCGGTAATGGCAAACATGCGGACCAGGTAAAGCGCTATTGCCGTGCCGACAGCAATCGGGCTCCAGCCTACCCATATCACACCGAAACAGGCAACGTGCATACCGATAAACGGCAAAGTCCGTAACCAGTCGATACGTCTTGCGTTTGTTGGGGAAGGCAGCTCCACAGCTGCGGCGTCAAACCAGGCGAGCAGCGAAACCCACCAATTACGCCAACGCGAATATTCAGCCAACGCTACCATTTCTGGGGCACCTGCTGAATTTCATCGGTGTCATAACCGACCGACCTGAGCATGCTGACGATTTGCGCATATTCCGCAGCAGGTATGGCCGGTTGCCTGGCCATAATCCACAGATAGTCGCGCTTGTTGCGGCCGATTACGGTGACCGTGTAGTCCTCGTCCAGGTAAATAATCCTGTAATCGGCCTTGATCGGCCAGATGAATTGCATACCCCAGACAGCGTTGGATTCCTCACTAACGAAGCCACGCGGCTCATAGGTTTTGAGTTCACCTTTAAAACTGCCTTCATAAAACGTGAAGGTAGTTGCGATACTGCCGTCATCATCCAATCGATAGGATTCAATGGCGTTGTGGGCGCCTTTTTCGATTGAGGTCGGGATATTGGCGATCACGTACCAGTCACCCATGAAGCGTTCAATATCGACGTGCCCCACGGTTTGCAATGGCTCCCTGCTGCTACAACCCACCAGGACGAAACCGAGGGCTGCGCAGACAAATGACCGAAGTAGATTTCTCATCGCTGACACTCCCGTGGCTTCAAAGCAATTCGTAACGCAGGCGGCGTCCGCCGCGTGCTTCAGTTTCCAGCGCCAGCCACTCGTGATTTTCCGAGTACCAGAGTTCAATTTTCATTTCACCGGCTCCCAGCTGATAGCGCCAGGCTGGCTGCTTGACACCGCGGACTTCCAACTGCACCCGCTCAGGCTCACTCACTTCGATCTCCAGGACTTCACCATTCTGTGCGTTGATCAGGCGCTCCTGTTGAAGAAAGACCGGGTTCCAATAGGCGAAACTCATATTGCAGGATGGTAATTCAGACTCGCCGGCCGACCCGCTTAACACGAAGCGATCACCCTGCAAAGAGCCATTCACCTGGAAAGGTTTGCCATTGGCATCTGTTGTGGATTTAATGCCGGTCAGACAATTACCGGACCAGGTCTCGGTGTTCTTATGTTCATAGCCATAGAATTTCACAAACATTAAACGGTATTCAAAGCTTGCCTCACTCAGCACCTTTCTTTCGTTATCAAGCTCCTCCAGAACGAAATCGTGGTAGCCGATTTCCTTGTCGTCCAGGTAAACCCGGAAACGCCACTCCTGATCCGCCGCCTTTACAGAAACGGACAGTGCCAGCAACGTGATAATCAGTACTATTTTGTTCAGCATGGCTTGATAAACTCCGGAGTCAGTTACGCGAAAAGCCGGGGAAAAACGCATTGGTGCGACGAATATATTGCTGGTATTGCGGTCTGCGCCCGCTGATATCCTTTTCAAGCAGCGCCACCCCGGAGACCTTCAAAAGCAGGAAGGTCATCAGGAGCGGGGAAATAATGGTCCACCAGGCACCAGCAGAAAGCGCAATCAGGTAAAAGCCCCACCAAAGGGTGAAGTTGCCAAAATAGTTGGGGTGCCTGGTGTAGCGCCACAATCCCTTATCCAGTACTTTGCCGGCGTTGGCGGGGTCTTTTCTGAAGCGTGAAAGTTGCAAATCTCCCACGGCCTCAAAAAACAATCCGATCGCGAACAGTGCACATCCCGCATAATCCAGCAAACCGATGGCTGGTTCACCAGTGATTGCCGCTGCCAATGGCAGGCTGATAACCCAAGCCAGTAAAGCCTGGAGAACGAATACGATATAGAGACTTTTGAAACGGAAACCCGGCTCGTTATTGGCGCGGATTTCCTGGTAACGGTGGTCTTCCGGCTGACCGTGATTCCGCCACGTGATATAGAAAGACAGGCGCAACGCCCAGATGGCCACCAGCGCAGGCACCAACATCGCACGCGGCCCGCTATTCCCGCTCATTGCAGCGTAGACCAGCACAACCAGCAGAAACATCAATGACCACAGTGAATCAACAATGCTGACATCATCACGTACCAGGCTGATCAACCAGAAGACGGCGGCCACAATCAGCAGGGCAGCACCGGACCAAATGAAAGGAGTTACTTCAAGCATCAATCGACCCGGGTCAGTTTCTGCAAGGGAACAAACTTTTGAGGCTGGCGCGCACCATCGAAGCGACTTGCTGCGAATATCAGAATGGGCATCACCAGCGCCCAGATGATGGCCAGTAAGATCATGCCGGGAAGGAACTCAACGAATTCGATCGCGCCAAGCCGCTGACCGGCCAGGTAGCTCAGGGGTCCGAACACAGCACCCATGACCGAAGCCAGCAACAGGCTGCGCTTCAGCCAACTCATGGACAAATTCAGGGTGGTCGAAAACAACGCCCAGAGGGCCAGTATCCAGTAGGGTGCGATACCCGAAAACAGCATGCCACTGGGATAAACCACCCAACCGCTGACCACCAGAAAGCTGTCAAATACCAGGCCCAGCACCACGGACAATAAGAGTAACTGCAGTTCATGGCGCGGTTGCTCAGCCGACCTGATGTGAAATGTCACGATCAGGCAGACGACCAGCAGCCCCAGCCATGGCATGCCAATGGATGCGCTAAGCACACAGGAAAACCAGCCTGCCTGGAAAGCGATAAAATTGATCAGTGTGCGGTTCACCTGTTTACCACGGATGTTGAATCTGCCTGGCGCTCAAACAGATAGTGACTGACATACCACTCACGGCCATCCCTGTGAGCAAACAACTCGGCACAGGCCATGAAAAAAATACGCCAGCGCATAAACCACTTGCCGGCACTCCCGGAACCGTAGGTCGCTGCCATGATTTTCATGACCTCTTCCTTGTTTGCATCCACATTTTCCAGCCATGCATTGGCTGTTTTCTGATAGTGCCGGCCATTCCAGCGCCATTGTTTAAGCAACTGCAAATCCTGCTGAAAACGCAATGGCAGATCGTCACTCGGCATGATTCCACCGGAAAAGAAATGCCTGCTCATCCAGTCACTGGGCCCCTGGTCAACAAATTCATAGGCGCAACTGCGGTGGCAAAAAATGTGTTTGAAAAATTTACCACCGGGGCGTAGCCAGCGACTGACTCGGTGGTACAGTTCCTGGTAATTGCGCATGTGTTCGAACATTTCCACCGACACGATGCGATCGAAGCGCAATTCCGTGTCAAAGTCATTCATGTCGCAGGTAATCACGGATAAATTGTCGAGACGACGGTCCTTTGCCTGCGCCGTTATATACTCGCGCTGACTCTTTGAATTTGAAACCGAGACAACCTTGCAGGCCGGGTAATGTGCCGCAATCCAGAGGCTCAGGGATCCCCATCCACAACCCAGGTCAAGCACCTGCATACCATCTTCTATTTCAGCATGGAGACAGGTGAGCCGCAGTGCTTCCGCCTCTGCCTGTACAAGGCTTTGCGTGTCGTCGTTCCAGTAACAACTGCTGTATTTCCGATGATCACCCATTACCAGGCCGAAAAATTCAGCGGGAACCTCGTAGTGCTGCTCGTTGGCCAGTTCAGGTACGGGAGCAATTTCGGCAACCTTCATTTTTTCAACAAAGTCATTTAACTCCGTTAACGACTGTTCCACATCGCTCGCATGAATATCTTCCAGACGCTGACGATTTAGTCGCCGGATGCCGGCACGGATGACGCTATCGGGCAGCAGCCCCATCTCCGCCCAGCCGATGGCCCCGGACGTCTTTACGTCGCTTTCACTTCTTGCTTCTGATCTTAGTTGCATTCTCAGTTGTTCCTGCTCTATTCAACGGGCATGACGTACGGTATGGTAGTTACGTACAATATATTTCTGCATATTTATTATGCATTAACGATGCACATATGCCTCTGTAAAGGTCATAAACTTACGATAAGTTCCACTTGACCTAACCCCGGTAAAACTGGGGACTGCCATTCAATCTCTTTTGTAATTGAATATAGTCGTGTTATAACCAGTAAACCGCATGAATGAATTTTGCTTGAAGCCATGCATTTTCGTCCATTCCTGTATGCTGGAATTATTATACATTTATTATACATTGTCAAACACTATCGAATGTAAATCCAATGAATAATCTATTCATCAGCGACCGGAGCAGCCATAATGATGAGCATGTCAATCGAACCGTGGTATGCCATGAACGACAATGTCATGGGTGGATTGTCGTACGGCAGCATTGCGCTGGGCAGCCAGGGTTTACATTTCCGCAGAGAACTTTCTATACAAAATCAATGAAGACATTAAATCCCAATCAATCCATCAGGATCGCTAACCGGGAACATGCCGCCGCAATCAGGGCGATTTATCGGCTTGTTCAAATCAGTCCAGGGCAATTTTTTGCATTGGCCGAATTACCCGATGATCAGTCCGCCCCGGCCAAATTGATTAAATCCCTTGGCGGTTTCATATGCCCCCCGGATGAAAGGGATATGCGATTGACACTGGAAAATGGCCTGGTCCTTATTTTTATCCAGGATGGCAAGGTAGTGGCCTACAACCGCTATATCACGCAGGCTGATATCGTCCATCAGGAGCTTTGCACCGAGTTCAACATCGATCATTCGCAACGGGAATTCAGTCGCGATAGTTTTACCCACTGGTCGGGTAACAAGGAAAGACAGGCCGGCAAGACACTCAAACGGGTTCACTGGACTGACAGGGAACAGGCCTTGCTTGCTTGTAATGCAGCGATTGCCGGGCTGGAACACAAACACTCAGGCAAACTGGCCTGGGCCGTGGATTCAGCAGTACACCCTGAATACCGGAATTTGGGAATCTCCACTGCCTTCATAGATCGCCTGAATAGCGAATTAAAGCCCGAATTCCGCTTCAGGTGTTTCCGAATATTTGAAATTTGCAAAATCAATGACAAGGAAATTTCCCTGGAAAATTTTCGCAGCAAGAACGCATTTATCAGCTCATCGTCAAGGCAATTCGCCTACACCGAGGAAGAGATCGTAATCAACAGCGCCATTACCCTTCTGGTACGCTGGAACTACTGGCTGAAATTGTCCTGATTCACGCCAGCACCGTGCCACTCGTTTTGCTATGAAGCGCGCGGCGGCGGGAGAAAAAACCCAGGTTGATCGTGCGCTTCAACGTGGGTAAGTGGAACATGACCGGATCGTCATCGTGCGCCTGTCCGCCCTCGCATGCCGTGATCAAGCTCGCCATCAAATCGCCAATGACGGGGGCATTCTTGAATTGATTGCCACTGGTACCGACCGCCATGTAAAAACCCGCCAGTGACGATTTGTCATAGATCGGAATCCAGTCGGGCGTGGCATCGTAAAGCCCAACCACGCCGCGCGCAGTGTTGGGAATGGAAAGTGTGGGGATGCGTTGCGCGGCGCGCCACACCTGGCAGGTCCATTGCTCGCTCAATTGCGTATTGTAGTCGTCAGCATTCACGTAGTCCCGGGCATCGCAGGGGGGATCAAGTGAACCGATCAGGATATTCCCGCCGATATCCGGACGCATGTAGACACCTGTATCGCCATCACCGACGACACATCTGTAATGACCGGTCAACGGGCTTTGAGGTGCCGGAACATGGGCAACCTCGTGCCGCATGGGTCGTGTCGGGATACACATATCATTTGTGATACCCGCCAATGCGTTCACTTTTGACGAGTGTGGACCGGCAACATTCACCACGATGCCGGCCCCGATCGTCTCACCCGTATGGGTGGTGACTCCGGTGACGCGTTTGGCGGAGCGGCTAATGCTGACGATTTCAGTATTAAACTCGAATGCCGCACCCAGTGCCTCGGCTGCCTTTTGCAGATTATGGGCCGCCAGCTGCGGGTCGCCCACGTAACCTGCTTCCGGAATAAATATTCCACCCGTCAATGGGCGCATGTTTGCTACACCAAATGCCGGGTTGTCGGGCGATTTGGGCGGCCCAAAAGAAGCCAGGTCAAAAGCGGGAAACCTGGTACGAAGTTCAACGGCCGTAAGATTTTCAAAAGCCACCCCCACTTCTTTCATGGCGTTCAGACTACCTTGGAATAGCTTCAAATCGCCCTCGGCCAGTAGCATCAGCATGCCGCGCTCGACATACTTCGCGTAACCGCTTTCATCCGGGCTTTGCAGGTATTCCGGCCAGTTCAACCAACGGGAACGCGACTCGTGTGCGAGGGCACAGCTCTCCAGGGCTGAATAAAAAGGCCGGATGATACCGGACGAATTGGAGGTGGAACCATAGCCTGCTGCCGGCAGCGCATCGAGATTCAGTGTTCTGTAGCCGTTGCGCGAAAGACCCAGTGCAACGGCCGCGCCAATCACACCAGCGCCGATGATAATGACGTCGTATTTCTTATTGCTGTTCAATTTGCCGGTCATTGCTGTGCCTTCATACCGCGCCTTCCTTCCTCATGACAGACCGTACCGATGGCTGGCGTATTCCCTGATATAGGCCGGCACCCAATGTTTTTCAACGTGCCCCAGCAGCAGCATCAAAAGATCACCGGGTTCGCAGCCGTCGAGGATACTGTTGATGACTTCCCTGCCAAAACTGACGACGGCTGTTTTTTCAGCGGGCACGCCTGCATCGATCAGAACCTGTTGTATAAGCGGTGCCAGGTTTTTCTTGAGATCACCCTTTAAGGGTTGATATTCTTTACAAAAATAAAAATCAAAATGCCCTGCGGCAGCCCTGGCTACTTTTGCATTGGCATCTTCAGTGCGGTTACTCGCGACAGCGAAAGCAATTATTTTGCGACCGGCCACATCGGTCCGGTCAACAAAATCGCAAACATTTTTCATACCATCAGGGTTGTGCGCAAAATCAATAAAGACCCTGAATGGAAGACCTTCGATCTCATTCATGCGGCCCGGTGTAAGTTTCTCGCCCGCGTAAAAACCACTGAGCGCAGAGCGGATGGCGCCGATATTTGTGCCTGCAAAATAACATGCAGCGATGGCATGCATCGCATTGCTGACATTGAACAGGGCTGCGCCGTCAAAGGTCGCCGGAATTTGATTCACCGGCATCACCGGGATACGCAACAGGTCATGGTAAAGAATGATCCATGTTTCATTATCAATCGTCTCCAACACACAAAAGCAAGCCCGTTCCGGCGACAGTTGGTCTTCGAGTTGTGCGCGCCCCGACTGCAGG
>Ga0210074_1000212_pt1 | contig 22800 bp, 24 predicted proteins | sample China_Galinas_Co_FD_184860 | JGI IMG/M metagenome (GOLD analysis project Ga0210074, IMG submission 184860) | Wetland microbial communities from San Francisco Bay, California, USA, that impact long-term carbon sequestration -... | ecosystem: Environmental > Aquatic > Marine > Wetlands ... | reverse complement strand
GATCGGTGACCCGATCACCCAGAGAAGGATGTTCGATTTTCTGATCATTGCCCGTGATCGCGGACTTTATAACTCGATCACCGACAACGGCGCCGGCGGTTTATCCTCGTCAGTAGGAGAGATGGCCGAAGACACCAACGGCTTCGAGATGCACCTGGATCGGGCTCCGCTCAAGTACAACGGACTGCAGCCTTGGGAAATCCTGATCTCCGAAGCTCAGGAGCGAATGACCGTAGCCGTGCCGCCGAATATGCTTGACGAATTCATGACCCTGGCCGCCGAGATGGATGTCGAAGCAACCGACCTCGGCCAGTTTACCGATTCCGGTTACTACCATTGCCTTTACCAGGGCAAAACCGTTACCTGGCTGCCGATGGATTTCCTGCACAACGGCGTGCCGCAGCTGCAGATTCCGGCACGCTGGGTGCCGCCGCATTTGACTGAGCCGCAACTGCCGCCTCCGGATATCGAGACGACCATCAAGCGACTGCTTGGCAGTCTCAATATCTGTTCGAAAGAGAGCGTAGTCCGCCGTTACGATCACGAGGTTCAAGCTGGTACAGTGGTCAAGCCGCTGACCGGCGTCGTCAATGACGGCCCCTCTGATGCGGCTGTGTTTCGGCCTCTGGCTGACCGTTTCGAAGGTGTGGTGACCGCGCACGGCATCTGCCCTCGATTCTCCGATCTTGACACTTACCACATGACTGCCAACGCTATCGATGAGGCGCTGCGCAATTACGTCTCTGTCGGTGGTAATATCGATCATGTCGCGGGGCTCGATAACTTCTGCTGGTGCGACCCGGTTAAAAGCGAGAAGACTCCTGATGGCGAGTACAAGGCCGCCCAGCTGGTCCGCTCCAACCAGGCCCTTTACAAATACTGCCTGGCTTTTGGTGTCCCGCTGATTTCCGGCAAGGACTCCATGAAAAACGATTACCAGATCGGTGACACCAAGATATCGATTCCGCCGACCTTGCTGTTCTCGGTGATCGGCAAAATCGACGACGTGCGCCAGGCAGTGACCATGGATGCCAAACGTGCCGGCGACCTGGTCTACCTGCTGGGCAGAACCGAAAATGAACTTGGCGGCTCAGAATACTATGCGCTGCACGGTGAGCTGGGAGCTAACGTGCCGAAGGTCGATGCCCAGAGTGCCATGGCCCGCTATCGCAGTGTCAATACAGCACAGAAGCAGGGATTGATGGCCTCCTGCCACGACCTCTCAGATGGCGGTCTGGCGGTGGCTCTGGCCGAGACCGCTTTTGCCGGCGGCCTGGGTGCCGACGTTTGCCTCGACAAACTCGATGCACCACAGGGGTTGAGCGACGCGACATTGCTTTTCTCAGAATCAGCCAGTCGCCTGCTCGTCACCGTCAAACCGCAGCAAAAAGCGCTGTTCGAAGCCTTGTTTGCCGGGCAAAGCTGTCGTCGCATAGGTGAGATCACTTCTTTCAGTGATCTGCGCATTACCGGTGTTAATGGCGAGCAGCTGGCCGTGTCACCTATCGACGAGCTTAAAACGGCTTGGCAAGCGCCGCTCAGGGAGATGTAATCATGGCCAGGACTGTCAAAGCCATTGTGATTGCCGGCAACGGAACCAACTGTGAACGCGAAGTCGCCGCAGCCTGTGAACTGGCTGGTGCCGAATGTGATATTGTACATATTGCTGAGTTGCTCACTGGTCGGGCCCGTCTTGACGACTATCATTTTCTTAACCTGGCTGGGGGGTTCCTCGATGGCGATGACCTCGGCAGCGCCAAGGCCGGTGCCAACCGCCTCAAACAAGCCGCGGTCTGCAACAGCCAGGACTCGCTGGCCGACCAGATCCAGCGCTTCATCGCCGACGGCAAACTGGTCATGGGGGTCTGTAACGGTTTTCAGCTGATGACCAAGATGGGCCTTCTGCCTGCGCTCGGCAGAGATTATCGCCGCCAGTCGGCCACGCTGACATTCAATGATGGTGGCCGCTTCGAGGATCGCTGGTGTTACCTCAAGGTTGACCAGGCCTCTCCATGCATCTTCACCCGTGGCCTGGAAAATCTCTATCTCCCGGTCCGCCACGGTGAGGGCAAGTTTGTGGTGGAGGATGACGTGACACTTGAGCAAATCGAGGAAAAGCATCTGGCCGCGGTCAAATATTGCAGTGCCGATTACCAGGCAGCGGTCATGGAGTATCCTATGAACCCGAACGGTTCGGTTGCTGCCATTGCAGGAGTTTGCGACGAGACCGGACGGCTGTTCGGCCTGATGCCCCATCCGGAAGCTTACCTGCACCGGACGCATCATCCGCGCTGGACCAGAGAGCCTGGTCTGCCCGAAGAGGGGATGGGGCTCTGGTTGTATAAGAATGCTGTGAATTATATACGCGAGGAATTGGTTTAACCCCCGGGAAGCGGAACGAGGGACGCGGAACGAGGAAAACAGACAACATCTAATAGTTGTTGCGGAGAATTTAGCCCATATGTTCGACAAGTTTCAGGATGAATGCGGAGTGTTCGGTATCTTTGGACATCCGGAAGCCGCCAATCTGACCTATCTTGGTCTTTACGCTCTGCAGCATCGTGGCCAGGAAAGCTGTGGTATTGTTGCCGGAGACGGCAAGAACCTTCACGCTTATCGCAAAATGGGGCTTGTCTCCGATGTCTTCAAGCGCGATTCGATCTTTGATGATCTCCCCGGACGCAACGCAATTGGTCATGTCCGTTACTCTACTGCCGGCAGCAGCGACTTCAAGAATATCCAGCCGATCATGGTCGATTATGCGCGCGGCAGTATCGCTGTTGCGCATAACGGCAACCTGGTCAACGCCCAGGAAATCCGTAATGAACTCGAGCATGCCGGTTCGATCTTCTCTACCACATCCGATACGGAAGTCCTGATACATCTGCTAGCCAAGTCGCAGAGCGATCTGCTGGCCGATCGTGTTGCAGAGGCCCTGATGGCCGTCAAGGGAGCCTACAGCATTCTCTTCCTCACTGAAACCCGTATGGTTGCCGCCCGCGACCCGAACGGCTTCCGTCCTCTGGCGCTCGGCAAGCTGGGTGAAGGGTATGTCGTTGCCTCGGAAACCTGCGCATTTGACCTGATCGAGGCGGAGTTCATCCGTGAGATCGAGCCGGGTGAGATGATCGTCATCGACAAGCACGGCTTGAAATCTTTTCAGCCTTTTAAGGAAACCCAGCCGTCACCCTGTATCTTCGAATTCGTCTATTTTGCCCGCCCGGACAGTACCATTTTTGGCAAGCAGGTTTACCGGGTCCGCAGAGAGCTCGGTCGTCAGTTGGCCCGTGAGCATAACGTCGATGCCGATGTTGTTATCGCCGTACCCGATTCAGGTGTCCCTGCGACTATCGGTTATGCGGAAGAATCAGGGATCCCCTTCGAGCTTGGCCTGATCCGGAACCATTACGTTGGCCGTACTTTTATCGAGCCACAGCAATCGATCCGACATTTTGGCGTCAAATTGAAACTCAACCCGGTTCGTGATGTCATAGAGGGTAAGCGGGTTGTGGTTGTCGATGACTCGCTGGTCCGTGGCACCACGGCTCGCAAGATAATCAAAATGATTCGTGCCGCCGGAGCCCGCGAAGTCCACATGCGCCTTTCGAGCCCGCCGACCAGCTTTCCCTGTTATTACGGGATCGATACACCTTCCCGCAAGGAACTGATCTCGTCTTCGCATACGATCGAGGAGATCAGCCGCTACATTACCTCTGATTCGCTTGGTTACCTGAGCCGGGAGGGGATGCTCGCTGCAGCCGGTGTGCCTGCTGACGCGCAGAAAAGATGCTTCTGTGACGCCTGCTTCAGCGGTGATTATCCGGTTAAATTCCCCCGGCTGAAGGCGGATAGTCAGCTTGGCCTGTTTTAAAAAGAGGCAGAAAATGGGGAAGAATAGATAGTAAAAAAACATTTATGACAGGTATTTAAGTTGTAATTGTTCGTGTTATACCTCTAGTTTATCTTGTTACTTATAACTTTACTTGAAGGAGAGAGTTGATGCAGGAGCAGGAACGTAATGAATTGATGCAGATTGTCCGCGAGTTGTCTTACGAAGAGCGCGAAGTCACCCTCGCTTCGGGCCGCAAAAGCAACTTCTATTTTGACGGCAAGCAGACCGCGCTGCACGCAAAGGGTGGTCTGCTGGTGGGTAAAGCCTTCTGGAATATCGTTAAAACCTTTGAAGGTCCGGTTCATGGTGTCGGTGGCTTGACCATGGGGGCTGATCCGATTGCAACGGCAACTTCGATTGCCGCAAACCTCGAGGGCAGCCCAGTGCATGCCTTTATCATCCGTAAGGAGCCTAAAGGACACGGCACCGGACAATGGCTTGAAGGACGCAAAAATCTGCCGCCCGGATCTCGCGTCGTGATTGTGGAGGACGTGACCACGACCGGAGGCTCTTCCATGAAGGCGGTTGATCGTGCACAGCAGGAGGGTCTGGAAGTCCTCGGTATCATTACCCTCGTGGATCGGGAAGAAGGTGCCCGGGAGAACATTGAAGGTCAGGGCCAAATCCTCAGGTCGGTTTTTACCCGGAGTGAAGTTGTCGGCTGAAGGTGTTTACCGATATTTTTACAGGGATGCGATGACGCATCCCTGTTTTCGTTTATAATGGGTACAGGGTGGAGGAGGCCTGAAATAGATGAAATTGAAAACACATGTTGTTGCGTTATTTTGCCTGGTCTTTGCAGTAACCGGTTGTGTCCCGACGGCTGAATTGTATATCGGCAAACCCGTCACCTCAGCACCGGTCGTAAGACTTCAAGAAGATGTGAATTCTGCTGCTGGAACCTGGCAGACATTTGATGTGACGATCAACTATATTTATGCGATGGATGGCGGGCTTCTTGATTTAAAAGGACAGGGAGAGCTCAGTCAGCATTACCAGATGCTTTACAATGATATCAGAACAATGCGTGTCTACCTCTTCTTCCTCGATGCAGACGGGGTCGTTCTCAAGACAATAGAAATACCAGTTTTTTTGTCCAGTACGGAAGATCAATTCACATTCAATATACCCTTTAAAGTCAGTGAAACGATCAAAAGCTTTTCTTTCGGTTATAGTGGTGTGGTGCAGGATATGGATGGGCAATCATCCTTTTACAATCTGCCATGAAAATATACTTAGTGAAAATATCTCAGCAATGCCCATAACTTGAAATGCTCCGGATACTTTGTTAACCTGATGCAAATTTGCCCCGTTTTCTGCAGGAAGGAGGTTTAATGGGTTTTTTTAGTAAAAAAGTGAATTATCCGGAACTAGGTGCTGACAGCCCCGTAGCAGAGCAAATCAACGAAGTTGAGGAACCGTTAAAGACTTTATTGAGCCAGGTGTCCGACCCGCTCGAGGTCATCCCGGCGGATCACCAGGCCTACGTTTTCATTGGCAAGCCGCCGAAAAAGTTCGGTGTGGCTTTAATCGAGGGTGGCGAAGTGCAAAGCTTTGTTGCTGCCGCCAAGGAAAAAGGGTTGGAGCCATTGAAGATTCAGAAACTGAACGAACAGTTTCGTGATGCATATGTCCAGAACCAGGATGCGCAGCGTTACAAGGCCACTATCGCCGGCAAGGAAATAGTCGTGACCCCTTGCGCTGAATTAGCCCGGGAAGTCAATCAGATTATGGCTAGCATGTAACTTGCAGAAAGAAGGCATTTACGGGGCATGAAGCCGGGGTTGAAACAGGTAGTTCTCTGATTCCCCCGGTTTTTTCTGTCCTGAGCCAGCAGAATCTTTTGTTAATGGCGGTACAGGCGTGGAGCGACTCTGCAAATTTATTTGCATCTTCGAGAAATAAACGGCTAACCAGTAAATGAAAGTAATCATATGACAACCCCTCGTTCCTTCTCGGTTAATTATCAGCAAGCGCGTCAGAAATTTATCTCAGCGGCAAGGATTGCAGGTGCCGAGGTCGACAGTTTTGAAAACTCCTGTTCTGGTGTAGGCGGGGCAGGGTTGTTTACCGATGTTGCATCTCTTGGCCGGACGAGGGCTGATAATGTCTTGGTTCTGATGTCCGGCACCCATGGTGTTGAGGGTTTCGCCGGGTCGGCAATACAGTCTGGTCTTCTGACTACAGACATTGCCGAAGCCCTGGGTCCGAACGTGCGGCTCTTGATGGTTCATGCAATCAATCCCTATGGCTTTGCTTTCCTGAGAAGGGCCAACGAAGATAATGTCGACCTGAACCGAAACTTTGTCGATCATGACAAACCTTACCCGGTTAACCGGGAATACGACAGAATCTCCGGGGTGATTGCCCCTCGATCAATTTCTGGCCTGGCAAATTTTTGGATGACCCTGAGGTTCCTCTGGTTTCGCCTCACCCGCGGCAACGAAAAACTTCAGCAAGCTGTAACGCGAGGACAGTACACACATCCTGATGGGTTGTTTTTTGGCGGTCACTCCGTCACCTGGTCCAACCAGACATTACACAAGATTGTCGCCCGGTATCTTGCCGGCGCTGGCCGAGTCGTATTAATCGATCTGCATACAGGATTGGGGCCGTATGGCCATGGAGAGATCATTCTAAGTGACACTGAGCAAGGCCCTGCGTACCGGCGAGCTGTTGCCTGGTGGGGAGAAGAACGGGTTAAATCGACAGAGAGTGGAGAGTCTGTCTCGTCTCATCTGACCGGAACCGTCAAGCTGGCATTTACCGGAATACTGGCCGGGGCAGAGGTCACAGCAGCCGGTATGGAGTTTGGCACTTTGCCGCCGATGGAGGTATTCAGGGCGCTCAGGGAAGAAAACTGGCTGCACCAGCAAGTCGGGGACAACCATCCGGAGGCCGCAAGGATCAAGCAGCAGTTCCTTGAGGTATTTTATCCTGACGATGATTTATGGCGACAGGGTATCTGGGAACAGGGCGCTTTGGTCGTCCGGCAGGCCCTGTCGGCACTTAACGATTAGTACGAGAATTTTGCTGGATCTATTCTTCTTCCGGGATCTTGAAAATAACATGCACGCCTGGCTGATTTTCGAGCTCAGTTCGATTGACCGTTGCCGTATCACCGATAACACCAATTATAGTGCGGTTAGCACCGGTTGACTGATGAAAATCATAGTCGTGGTCAACCAGGTACTGTTTAACTTTGCGCAGTTGATCTTCGTCTGCTCCCTTTTTCATGACAATCAACATTTAGATCCCTTTCGTGCGAATACGTTCAAGGCGACGGGACTCGTCGATAACTCTCTCAAAAAGCCTGGTGATAGCATCATTTTCCAACGGTCCGGGATTCGCGTTGGACATGGCCTCGAAAATCCTTTTCTCACGTTCAGGGTCGTAAACAGGAATCCCGTGCTGTTTCTTGATTTCACCTATCTTGAGTGCCAGAGCCGCGCGTTCATTGAAAATACGCAGTAACTCACTATCCAGCCGGTTGATCTCTTTGCGGTAATCATCAATAGTCACAAATCTCTCCAGTGTGGCAAAAGTCCAGGGGTGGGATATTAGTAGACTTTTCTGATCAGGGTGTCCTGTTTCCAGTGAATATCATCTTTTACAGGGTGGTTAATGTTGTAATGCAGGCCTCTGCTTTCCTTGCGTTTAAGTGCGCAACGGATGATCAGTTCAGCGACCGTGGCAATGTTGCGTAGTTCGACAAGATCCGAGGTGACCAGGAAATCCCAGTAATAATCAGCGATCTCCTCCTGGATCATCTGCACACGACGCAGGGCCCTGATGAGCCTCTTGTCGGAACGAACGATCCCGACATAATTCCACATGCAGAGACGGATCTCATGCCAGTTTTGGGCAACCACGACCTCTTCGTCGCTATCTCTGGCGCTGCCGGGATCCCAGGATTCTATAGGTGGGCAGGGCGGCAATTCCTCTTCACTGAGGGCGAGCGAGCGTTCCGCGGCACGCTTGGCGTACACCACGCCTTCGAGCAGGCTGTTGCTGGCGAGTCGATTCGCCCCGTGCAGGCCGCTACAGGACACTTCACCGATGGCAAAAAGATTGGTGATGTCGGTTTCTCCCCAGGAATCGACCTTGACTCCACCACATAGATAGTGGGCTGCAGGTACCACGGGGATCGGCTGTTTCGTCATGTCTATACCGTAGGAAAGACAGGTCTCGTGGATAAATGGGAAACGGTCCGTTATATACCCTTCGGATTTGTGCGTGATGTCGAGAAACACACAGTCATCACCATGTGTCTTCATCTCGTTATCTATCGCGCGGGCGACAATATCTCTGGGTGCAAGATCCTTCAGTTGATGGTAGTCCGCCATGAATGCAGTACCGTCACGCCGTCTCAGAATGGCGCCCTCACCACGTACGGCTTCCGAGACAAGGAAGCTCTTGGCGTGAGGGTGGAAGAGGGTTGTGGGGTGGAACTGCATGAACTCCATATTGGCTATCGTTGCGCCAGCCCGGTATGCCATGGCAATGCCATCGCCGGTGGCGATGTCCGGGTTGCAGGTGTAAAGGTAGACTTTGCCGGCACCGCCGGTGGCCAATACGGTGATCGGTGCGCCGAATGTGATGACCCGGCCTGATTCACAGTTAAGGACATAAACACCTAAACAGCGATCCGGTTTGATTCGGCGCCTGGTGACCTTGGCTTCCGTTATCAGGTCGATGGCGGCGTGATTTTCATAGACGCTGATGTTGGGGTGTGCCAGGACAGCCTCGACCAGGGCACGTTCGATCTCCTTGCCGGTCTCGTCCTTGACGTGGTAAATCCGCCTCTGGCTGTGGCCACCTTCCCGGGTCAAATCATACGATTGCTGGTTATTGCGTGAAAACTGAACACCCCAGTTGATCAGGGCTTCAATGGCTGAAGGACCATTCTTGACCACCATCCGGACAATCTCCTCATCCGGCAAGAATGCCCCTGCTTCCATGGTGTCCTGCATATGCTGTTCGAAGGAGTCGTCCGTATTGGCCACAGCGGCAATACCGCCCTGGGCAAGCCTCGTCGCGGTCGTCGCAATGTCTCTTTTCGTGATTAATGCCACCTGGCCGTGATCAGCAACGGTCAGCGCATAGCAGAGTCCGGCGATGCCGCTGCCTACTACGAGAAAGTCAGATGTTCTTTTCATAAGGAAAATGGCCCGTGGTTTGCATTGTAATTCGTGTGTATTAACAGCCTGACCATGTCAAAGGCCTCCCATTATGTGAATGCAATACATTTGTGTCAAGGCCTAAACTTCTTGAAATACAGAGGTTTTTCAGATATAAATCATAGCTCTGGAGTTTGTCCCTATGATGACCAAACACAGGCTGCTCTTCATATTGCTAGTCATTCTGCCACTTCTGTCAGGAGTTTCACCTGCTTGCGCTGACATTTATCGGTACGTGGATGCGCAGGGGACAGTTCATTTTACTAACACGCCGACCGACGGGCGCTGGAATATGTATCTCAAGGAAAAGCCTGCCGCTGGTTCAGGTCATCGTTCATATCTTGACATTATCCGCCAACATGCCCGCTCATATCAACTTGAAGAAGCCCTGGTCAAGGCCGTCATCAAGGTGGAGAGTGATTACCGGCCCAGTACGGTTTCCAAAAAAGGTGCCCAGGGGTTAATGCAACTGATCCCGGAAACTGCCAGGGACCTTAATGTCGGCAATCCCTTCGATCCTTACGAAAACATTCGTGGTGGTAGTCAATATCTCCGAAAAATGCTCGACCTGTTTAACGATGACCTAGAGCTGGCCCTGGCCGCCTACAATTCAGGGCCGACTACTGTGCTGCGTTATGGTGGAATCCCTCCATATGATGAGACCCGTAATTATGTCAAGCGGGTCAAGCACTACCTCGATTATTATCGTCAGGCCGGAGACCCTTTACTATGAACCTGAGGTCCGGTCTGTTAAATCTGCCCAACCTGCTGACCCTGGCCCGGATTGCCGCCGTCCCCGTCATTGTTGTTTTGCTGCTTTCCGACTCGCGTGCCTCCGGAATGTGGGCTGCCGCAATTTTCGGCTTGGCCGCGGTGACCGACTTCATCGACGGCTGGCTGGCCCGCAAGTGGGGAGTCGTCACCGTACTAGGCAAATTTCTGGACCCTCTTGCTGACAAGCTGATTGTTATGGCGGCATTGATTATGCTGATACCGCTAGGACGCGTCCCTGCCTGGATGGTGTTCCTGATTCTTGCCAGGGAGATGGTCGTGACCGGTTTGCGCTCTATTGCATCCTCCGAAGGGATCGTTATCGATGCCAGTGACCTGGGCAAATACAAGACAATTTACCAGATGGTCGCTATCCCGGGTTTGATGCTCCATTATAACTTTAACTGGTTCTTCGGTATCGAATGGAGTGTCCTGCAGGTCAACATGCACAACTTCGGAATTTTCTTTTTTTACATTGCTTTTGCCCTGACGCTCTGGTCAGGAATTGATTACCTGCAGAAGTTCTTCCGTGTGATCGCCCGTTGACTTCTTTTCAGGCTGTTAAAATTTCGGTTGACTTGCCTGAAGAGCTTTTGCTATAAAGTCCATCCGTCGGCACTGCCGACCTACAAATTTGCGGGACTAACTCAGTGGTAGAGTGCAACCTTGCCAAGGTTGAAGTCGCGAGTTCGAATCTCGTGTCCCGCTCCAGAAGATACGCCCCATGGCTTTCAAGCCATGGGGCTTTTTTCATGTCAAGTCCATTCGTATGGTCGATCAGAGAACCCTTATCCAAGGCATGGAACTGTATATACAAACACGTTGAGTAGAGTATTTTTGCCATTCTTTATAACATTGGACAATCCCCACTTTACTATTGACACCTGCAGTCAAGAGACGTTACAAAACCAGTTCAATTATCTATGGGTTTTCGGGTTATTAATTTTTTGACTATGCAAGGAGGAAGTATGGTGTCCAAGTGTCAGATAAACAACCTGTTGGTCGCAATTTTCGCAGTAACGTTCTTGGTTCTCCTGAGTCATTCGGCTCTGGCTGCACAGGCAGTTTTGACCGCCGATGACTGTGTCAAATGTCACAGTGAACAGCCCGCGGAAATCGAGGCAAACGGTGCCTCCCACAAAACCGAAATCGACTGCACGGCCTGTCATGCCGGACACCGGCCAAGCGTAGCAAACAATATCCCCCAATGCAGTGAGTGCCATGAAGGCAGTGCACATTATGAGGTAGACAATTGTCTTGGTTGCCATAATCCCCATGAGCCCCTGAACATCAGCATCACGGGCGAGCAAAAGGCCGTTTGCGTGAGTTGTCACGCCGGGCCCGAAGAGCAGATGGTTGCCAACCCGAGCATGCATGAGACCTTTTCCTGTAACTTCTGTCATGCCGATACCCATGGCAACATTCCCGAGTGTATGACCTGCCACGAAGGTCACTCCGAGTCGATGACTCAGACAGACTGTTCGACCTGTCACCAGGCCCATATGCCTTTGGCCGTTGCTTATCCGGACAGCACGGCATCGCAGCTTTGCGCTTCCTGTCACGATACGGCTTTCGCTACCCTGGCTAATAGCCAAACCAAGCACAGCAAAGTTTCCTGCGCGACGTGTCACGCAGAGAAGCACAAGGCGATCCCGGAATGTAGCGATTGCCACGGTCTGCCGCATCCGCAGGCAATGCATACACGTTTCCCGAAATGTGGAGAATGTCACGGCATTGCTCACGACTTGAATAAATAACCTGACGCTTGAGACAGGTTCAATAGCAGTAACATTCGAGAGGTTGACCTTAACAGGTCAACCTCTCTTTTTTTATCAGTGAAACGCATAGCATAAAATTTCTCGACGTCAGGGGAGGAAATTGGCTAAGGAACAGGGTCGGATTTTTCAGGTCTTTATGACATTCTGCAGTGAAGGGCAAATTCTGGTATCTTGTATTTAACCCTTTTGCTGTATGGATTTAACGACATATGTCTTTTCCGTATAAATCGACGTCTTTTACCAACATCCTCTGCGTTTCCATCTTTAGCCGGTTGCCATTAATCCTGCGCACCCTGCCGACAAGCAGATATTTCAATGCTTGTGCCTTGGCCTGGTGTTGCTCCCTAGTGTTGAGCTTTCCTGTTGCTGCGGAAATGCAAATTTTTGAGTTACAGCACAGGTCTGCCGGGGAACTTGCGGAGATCGTAAGGAACATTGTCAGTGAAAATGCCAGGATCGCAACGCATCAGAATACCTTGGTTGTTAGAACAGATCCTGCGGAGTTGGCTGAAGTTGCCAGGCTGGTCGCAGATTATGACCGTGCGCAAAGCATGTTGCGGATTACTGTTGACCAGGGTGCCCAAACGAATAGACAGGGTCAGGATGCCGGCGCTGCGCTGCTGGCACGGAATGATTCAGTGAAGATTGATATCGGCAGCCCTCGCAGACAAGGGGACAATTCTGTGTTCGTAAGCACCGGAGACGCCAGTGGCGGAATTCATAGCCAAGGTATTGAAATTATAGAAAACCGCAAGATCAGCCAGTCCGTTTCTGTCCTGGAAGGCTACCCAGCCAGTATTAGTATTGGGCGTACCATACCATTTACCAGTGAATTGAGATATTATTGGAATCGTCACCCGGATTACGTTGCAGCCACCGAATACGTGAATGTCGACACCGGTTTTGAAGTCATTCCACAAATCCTGGGCGAGATGGTCGAGCTTGAGATCCAACCTTTTCTGGCTTTCCTGGATACCGACAATCCAAATCAGATCATTTTTCATGAGCTATCAACCAAGGTGCGTATTCCCCTCGGAGCTTGGTACGATCTAGGTGGGCAAAAAAGTTCTCTGAGCGGCCTGGGCAGGGAAATCCTCAGAACGGGCTCCCGATCCGACAATTCAGGCAACACGATCAGGGTTCGTGTTGATCTTGGTTCCTAGGAAACGGCTTAACAGGAAATTAAACTTTTTTTCGCTGATCAGTAACTCATTATCCGTGTCCAGTTACAAGGAGGATTCTCATGGCTGTTGTAGAAATCAGTGTTGCACCCCTGGGAACGGCGACACCTGGAGTGTCCAGTTTTGTTGCTGCCTGTGTTGAGGTCGTTGCAGCGTCTGGCCTGGAATATCAATTGACCCCCATGGGAACCGTGATCGAAGGTGACATTGACGATATCCTGCCGGTCCTGAGGAGGATGCACGAAGTTCCTTTCGACAAGGGGGCCCAAAGGGTATCGACACTGATAAAGATCGATGACCGGCGAGATAGTGAAGCACACGGTTTGAAGGGAAAAATCGACTCGGTCATGGCGAGAATTCAAACCGTCCCCTGACGGGATTTAGCGCTTGACAGATATGATACCCTCTGGTATTCAAGGAAACTCTTTTTTGATGGCCCCGTCGCCAAGTGGTAAGGCAGAGGTCTGCAAAATCTCCATCACCAGTTCGAATCTGGTCGGGGCCTCCACAATCAACAGGTCAGCCATATTATGGCTGGCCTGTTCTGCTTTCACGTGACCATGGGTTTTTTCGGCATCACAACCATATTCCTCTTCGTCCTCATGGGTAGTGTCGCCGGGTTCCTGGCCGGCCTTCTGGGTATCGGTGGCGGAATTATCCTCGTGCCGCTTTTCCTCTGGTCATTTGAAGCTGCAGGTTTCGCCCAGGAGATCCTTGTTCATACCGCCTTTGGCACCAGCCTGGCTATCATTATCCCCACCGCCATCAGCAGCACGCTGGGACATCGAAAGCGTGGCAACGTTGAATGGCACCAGGTTGCCTACCTGTGCCTGGGCGGGTTTTTCGGCGCGCTGTGTGGAGCATGGCTGGCCTCTCAACTCAGCGGTGTCTGGCTGAAAGGCCTGTTCGGCATCATGCAGATACTCGTCGCGACAAAACTGTTTATTTTCCAACCAAGGCTTCCCCCAGTGCGCAGTAATGCTGTTTCAACAGGCCCTCTTTTGGCGGTGGGCTTTGCCGGTGGCGTTTTCAGTGCTTTCTTCGGTGTTGGTGGTGGTGTGATTGCAGTGCCGTTGATGGTTATCGCCCTAGGATTACCTATTCACCTGGCGGTCGGCAACTCGAGCGCCCTGATCGTCATTTCATCCCTGTCAGGAGCCTTGTCATACATGCATCACGGTTGGGACCTTGACGCCCTGCCGCCTTTTTCTCTCGGATACGTCAATATTCTTGTGCTCCTGCTGGTTGCCCCCTTCACCATCGGTATGGCACGCCTGGGGGTGCGTGTTGCCAGTCGCACTGCCCATGATAGACTGGTAAAGGTTTTCGCCGTTCTTTTGGTGTTTGTCGGTCTGCGAATGATTTACAGCGCATGGTTCGGCTGATTCTGTCGGAGGTCCCGTTATGTTGCGTACCGCTGTCGTTGCCGGGCAGTTCTACCCGGGTCAGAAAGAATCTCTACTAAAATCCGTCACGGCCCTGATGCCGACAACCTCAGTGCAAAAGGTTGCGATCGCCGTTATGTCACCGCACGCGGGTTATATATATTCCGGCAAAGTTGCCGGACAAACGTTTGCCGGTGTCAAGATCCCTTCTGAGGTCATCATTCTCGGGCCGAATCATCATGGCCGCGGCCATGTCGCTGCAGTTTACGCCAGTGGTGCCTGGGAAACCCCGCTTGGGGAAACATTGATTTCTGTTACACTGGCCGATCGTATTCTCAGGGAATGTCCGATGGCAGCAGAAGATACTCTTGCGCATCGATTTGAACACTCACTTGAAGTCCAACTGCCTTTTCTGCAGTTAAAGGCGCCGGAGACCAGCATTGTGCCAATCTGCATCAGCCATATGCCACTCGACCTGCTGCTCGAGATGGGCAACGGTCTTGCCCGAGCTGTCTCCTCCTGCTCCGAGCCACCCTTGATCATCGCAAGTACTGACATGACTCATTACGAGTCTGGGAAAAATGCCAGGGCGAAGGATTTCATGGCGCTGGAAAAAGTTTTGAAGATGGATCCTGAAGGTCTTTACGAAGTGGTTTTTGATAACAGGATATCGATGTGCGGTGTCCTCCCGACCGTGGTCATGCTTCAGGCGGCAAAGACATTGGGCGCGGAAAAGTCAGAGCTGATTCTCTACAGCAATTCCGGTGATGTCACCGGCGACCAGTCAGAAGTGGTCGGTTATGCGGGCGTTATGATCTCCTGAGGCTCTAATACTTGCCACATCCTTGGATTTCAGGTATAAAGCGGGGCACTTTTCTTGAATGATCCACTTCTGCATGTTGCAAACTAATTTATGCCACAAAGACTCAAAGTCACAGCGAGCATGAGGCATTGGGTCATGTCGTATTATTGACTTCGTGTCTTGGCGGCTTAGTGGCTTGTCGTTACCTGGAGAATCATGATGTCTGAATTACGTGTACGTTTTGCCCCGAGTCCGACCGGTTACCTGCATATCGGTGGTGCCCGGACAGCGCTGTTCAATTACCTGCTGGCTCGCAAAGAAGGTGGCACCTTTGTTCTGCGGATTGAGGACACGGACGTCGAACGTTCCACCCAGGAATCGGTTGATGCGATTCTACAGGCGATGGACTGGCTGGGTTTGAGTTATGATGAAGGGCCTTTCTACCAGTCGGAAAGATATGAAATCTACAAGAGCAAGGTTGTCGAATTACTCAACAAGGGCCTTGCCTATCGATGTTACTGTACCCCCGAGGAATTGGATGCAAAGCGTGAAGCGGCCATGCAGAGTGGCGGCAAGCCCCGTTACGATGGTACCTGCCGCAACCGGACGGATCAGCCAGAGGCTCCATTCGTGGTGCGGTTCAAGACCCAGCTGGACGGCACGACAGCGTTTGTAGACCGTATCAAAGGAACGATTTCCGTAGAAAACTCCGAACTGGATGATCTGATCATTCAACGAACCGATGGCAACCCGACTTACAACTTCGTGGTCGTAATTGATGACGCAGAAATGGGTATCACTCTGGTAATTCGAGGCGATGACCATGTCAACAACACAGTCCGCCAGATCCCGATGTACCAGGCCCTTGGCTATGAGTTGCCGGAATTCGCCCACGTACCGATGATCCTCGGTGCCGACAAGAAACGTCTTTCCAAGCGTCACGGTGCCACTTCGGTGATGGCCTACCGGGAGATGGGCTACCTGCCGGAGGCGATGGTCAATTACCTTGTCCGCCTCGGATGGTCGTTCGGTGACGAAGAGATCTTCTCCATGAATGACCTGATCGAAAAGTTCAGTCTGGAAAATGTCGGTCGTTCTGCAGGAGTCTTCAATCCGGACAAACTGCTGTGGCTGAATGAGCATTATATCAAGACGGGTGACCCTGAGCGCCTCGGTGTGCTGGTGGCGGAGATTCTTGCAGGGCAGGGGGTCGATATTGCATCGGGGCCGGACATGTCTGCAGTGGTGACAACTCTTCAGGACCGCGCCAAGACCTTGGTTGAGATGGCCGAAGGGGCGTGTTTTTATTTCAAAGCTCCGGACACCTACGATGATGAGGCAGCGGCCAAATTCCTCAGCTCGGATAAACGTGATGTTCTTGAGTTGACGATCAAACACTTAACCGGGCTCGCTGATTATTCCCATGATGGTGTTGAATCTGCGTTTAAGGCGGTCATGGAGGAGAGCGGTCTCAAGTTCGGAAAAATTGGCCCAACAGTGCGCGTCGCTCTGGTCGGTGGTACGGTCAGTCCGAGTATTTACGATGTCGTCGCCGTACTCGGCAAGGCAAGAGTTTTATCCCGCTTGCAAAAGGCACTTGCATCGCTCGGCTGATATCTATAATATGCGATTTCTTGGCGACAATAATGCTTGACTCCCCCAGGTAACTTTGTTAAAAAACGCACCTGCTTTTGGGGTGTAGCCAAGCGGTAAGGCAGCGGACTCTGACTCCGCCATTCGGGGGTTCAAATCCTCCCACCCCAGCCATAGTCTCAACAGGGGAACATTTTCCCCGTGAACGCATAGTTTATGCGCTCATCGTCTAGCCTGGCCTAGGACACCGGCCTTTCACGCCGGCGACGGGGGTTCGAATCCCCCTGGGCGTACCATTCAGAAGCCCCGTGAGCGGAAACGTTTGCGGGGCTTTTGTTCTCCTGTGTTTTTTGTATACTATAAATACGGGTTTTCCTGTTACGGGAGGTAGAAATCATGTTTGACATAATGAGTGGCATGTTCTGTCTGGTCACGGCATCCGTTAGCCTGATTTACGGAACGAGGATCGCCTGGATATCCGGAAAAAAATGCGATTTCAAGGCAGATCCACACAACAAGATGCACATCGTACTCGAAAGCATCCCGGCCGCCACCGCCGTATATTTTTTCGGATTTTTTATTTTATTCACGTATTTTATCAACGGAACCCTGACCATCTTTGTCTCCTCTCTGACCAGCGCCATTCTGCTTGCCGGATTCGTTGTTTCGATGGCTATGCCAGAACTGAAACGCAAGCCAGATAAATAGTAGTCAACTTTACGAGTCTCACTCCCCGTAAAAAATTGGTCATGGCTATTTTTAATCTCATTATAAAGGCCCTGGCAGATTAAATGTCTTGTGATTCCGAGCTGTTCACATTTCTTTACAGAGGCGGTGTGTGTCACGCTAATCATCCCTTGAGTGTGTCTGAAGAGGAGAGGCGATCTTTACAGATCGCCTTTTCTGATTCTGGTAGTTGACCTTCATAAGCCACTCTAGTAAAACATGCTCTGTTCCTTTAATGTCGATTTCAAGGATGGTCCTGTGATAGACATCAATCTCAACAATCTCGACCCGCAGAAATTCATCTTCTGGGCTCCACCTGAAGGCTATGTTGTCCATGTGGGGCCGGACCAGACCCCGGTTTCTCTTCCCCGATTGCCTTTGCCGATCAAGATCAAGGATATGCAAGATACGGATTCTCCTTCTGAAAACGCTATCGGAGAGGGTGTCTACGACTATTTGCGCCAATTCCCGGACTGCCTGCATAACGTTGCTTATGCAGAGCTCCTGCGGGATGGCTATTCACACTACCTTGCCGATCTTGCCGCACAGGTGGTGATGCTTGACAAGAAAAATGTCGAGCCGGCCTACGTTTACCGCAAGTTGACATACCTGAAAATACTTAGGTTGCTTGAACCTGGCAATATTGGCTTGTTGCGGCAGCTCTGTCAGGGTTTTTATGATCTCGCGATGACTTTTACCGAGTTGGCTCAGGTGCGTCGCTACCTGTTGGACGCGATGCGTTTCGGGCAGGCGCTTGTTAAACTCGATCCTGACAACATCGCGATTCTGCATCTGCTCGCGCAAGTCGATATCCTGTTCGGAGATTACCCTGCTGCGATCATGCGGTTGCGGAGGTTGCTCGAACTGGTTGACGATGAAGAGACCTCCGCGCAGATCAAAGCCCGGCTGGAATCATGTATTAAAACCGGGTTGCCGGATCATTGCCTGGTCGATGATCTGGAGAGGGTTGCAGATGCCATGCAGCTTTATGCTGCCGGCCACTACTCCCTGGCAACAGAAATCCTCGAGCGGTTGGAAGTTGACGAGTATTTCACATCGGAACTCAAGTCAGTCGATTTCCTCTGCCTGCTTGGAATGTGCCGCATAAAGAGTGGAGACATGGGAGGGGCCTTCGAGGTTTTGACCAACGCCCTGGAAATCGACCCTGATCATGAGCAGGCCCGTAAAACCCTTGATTTAATTTAAATTCCCACAACGTTTTGCTTCGCAACTTTCCTCCGATCATGATAAATATGAAATGTTTTTTATAGGGGGCTGTCATGCAGAACGTCGGCATCGGTGATGTTGTATTCATAATCCTGATTCTTGGTGTCATCCATGGCATCATGTGCCTGGTCACGCTCTCCAAAAAGCGGAAATCCGGGGCTGAAGATGCCCCCGACAGGGAATAGTGGCAATATTTTTCCATCGATTGGAGAACACCTCTTCCAGTTGTTCAAATAGCCACCTCGTGCTATGATTCGCCATAAATCTCGGCTTGCACCCTCCACTTGGTTTGGTTGATGAAACGAGGCATTTCATTCCTGTTGTTGCTCGCTCTTGTCTGCTCTGCAACGTCTGCACTGGCTTCCGACGCCACCGTATCAACGTTCTGGCCGTTCTTAGATTATCGCGCCTCGGAATCTGCTGACTATAGTAGTCTTCACATGTTAGGCCCCTTTGTGAAATACGAAACCAAGGGGACCGAAACAGAGTATGCCTTGCGGCCGCTTTTCTATCGTGCCGTCGATGAAGAGGGGGTCTCCAGTACGGATGTCCTTTATCCTGTGCTCAGGTACAAGAGTCGGGGAGATGGAACCTCCAGTGTTCGCGTGCTGGGCCTGCTCTCATATGATTTCGGCGAGAGTGAAGATGACAGACACGGGGATGGTGACGAAAACTCAGAGGTTGAAGCTTTCAGTTCCAAGCGCTATTATCTCTTCCCTTTTCTCTTCTATGGTGAAGAAGAACAGGGTCGTTACTTTGCTTTTTTCCCTTTTTTCGGCACTCTCTATAACTGGTTTAAACGGGATCGTATCTCCTTTACGCTGTTTCCCATCTATAGCCAGACTGAACGCAAGGGCACACAGGTCGATAATGTCCTCTGGCCCTTTTTTGCTAAGATCTCCGGTGAAAATGAGTCTGGTTACAAGTTCTGGCCGATTTATGGTGCAAGTCGAAAAGAAGGTGTTTACCGGAAAAGCTTTTTCCTCTGGCCGATTTTCTTTTCTGAATCACTGAAGCTTGACAGTGATAACCCAAAAGAGGTGAGGGCCGCCTGGCCTTTTTATGTCAGCAAGGAATCGCCGGAGAGGTCGTCTACGACAGTGCTGTGGCCTTTTTTTTCCAAGGTGGAAGATCGTGTCAGAGGTTTCGAGGTCTGGAACGCACCCTGGCCCCTTGTCCGTGTGACGAAAGGGGAAAAATACCACGGGCTGAAAATACTACCATTTTTCTCTGACGAAACCGTAGATGTTAAGAGAGAGAGATGGTACGTTTGGCCTGTGTACAAAATCGAAGAAATGAACTCTGAGCTGATCGAACGTCGCCGGGACCGGGTCCTGTTTTTTCTCTATTCGGACACCAGGGAGTCGAAGTGGGAGACCGGAGAATCGATGCGACGGATTAACCTCTGGCCGCTCTTCGGCTATCACAGGAAGAATGGCGTGAGCCTTTTTCATGTGCTGTCGCTGGTTGAGCCATTTTTCCCCGGCAACGAATCAATTGAACGGCTCTGGTCACCGTTATGGAGGGTCTACCAGCAGAAGTGGGACCAGCAGGGTAACCAGGCTATCAGCCTGCTATGGAATCTCTTCTGGTCGGAGCGACAGGGTGATAAACTCGCCTGGGAGCTTTTCCCGTTTGTTGAGTATCACAAACAATCGCCCGATAACAAAAGCCTCAGTTTCCTGAAGGGACTGGTCAGTTACCGTGTCGATGAGCAGGGCAAGAAGTTAAACCTCTTCTATCTCCCCTGGGGGCTCCGCTGGGGTACTCCCGTGGCCGCGACCGAATAGCAGGTTTTATGCGTGTGTTTACTTTCATAGGCGGCAAGCTGCTGAACGTTGCACAAGGTTTGGGCGAGATGTTGGCCCTGCTGTGTGAGACAGTCTACTACTTTAAGGATGCCCCTCGCAATCTGACCAGCATCTTCAGACAGATGAGTATCATCGGCATCGGCACTTTGCCGATAGCTATGCTCGTAGCCTTGTTCGTCGGTATGGTTCTGTCAGTGCAGACCGGCTCAGAACTCGCTCTTTACGGTACCCAGGAGGCTATCGGGGCGATCGTCGGCATGTCGATGGTCAAGGAACTCGGCCCGGTTATGACCAGCCTTCTGGTAGCTGGACGCATCGGTTCGGCGATGGCTGCCGAGGTAGGTGCCATGCAGGTCTATGAAGAGATTGATGCGCTCAAAACACTGGAAATCAGTCCTGTTCGCTATCTGGCCATGCCGAGGCTGATTGCCTGTCTTCTGGTTGTGCCAGCCCTGGTTGTCTTTTCAATCATCATCGGTGTGATTGGCGGTGGGGTGGTGGCAGATGTTAACCCTCGGATTGACGTGCCGTTCACGGTTTACTACGACAACATGATTCGTGCATTAAATTACAAGGAAATCTTCAAGGGGCTGTTAAAGGCAATGGTCTTTGGCGGCATTATCGCTCATGTCGGCTGTTATGTCGGATTCAAGACGAGCGGTGGTGCGAGAGGGATCGGCGAGTCGACGACCCGCTCTGTCGTGCTCTGTTTCCTTCTGATCATGGTGGCTAATTATCTACTGACCCGCTTCATGCTTTGAATGGTGGCGTTGGCGTCAGAAACAAACCGGAATAAGGACTTTTGCTGGCACAATGAAACCACGTGGTAATTTTTGGTCCAAGCTTGCACACGGTTTTGCTCCGTCGATCATGGATGGCGATAGTTGCCAGATCGGCTATACGGAGTCCCGGGGTGTGAGTATCCAGATCGAAAACCTTAACAAGTCATTTGGCGATAACCACGTACTCAGGGACGTCAATCTCAATATCGAACCGGGAGAGACCTTTTCGATTATCGGGCCGTCGGGAACCGGCAAGAGTGTCCTGCTTAAACATATTGTCAAACTCGAGAAAGCAGACAGCGGCCGGATTCTGATTAATGGTCAGGATATCAATGATGAGCAGCCGGACGTGCCACAGGATTTTCGTTACAGCATGGTGTTTCAGTCTTCAGCGTTGTTCAATTCCCTGACCGTCGGTGAGAATGTCGGCTTGTGGTTGAGGGAAAAGCGAATTTGTGGAGAAATCCGGATTCGTCGTATCATCAGGGAGAAATTGCGTCTGGTCGGTCTGGAGAGCAAGGAAGACATGCGAACTTCAGAGCTCTCCGGCGGTATGAAGAAAAGGGTGGCTATTGCCCGATCCCTGGCAATGAATCCAGATTTGATCCTTTATGATGAGCCGACTGCAGAGCTGGATCCGGTGACCTCTGATGAACTTGCCCGGGTGATTATGGAGCTTAAACGAGAGGTCAACCTGACGACCATCATCGTCAGCCACGACCTGAATTTTGCGCTGTACCTGTCGGATCGCGTGGCGATGATGCATGATGGTCAGGTGGTTGCAATCGGCACTCCTGAGGAAATCAAGAAAAGCCAGAACCCGCTTGTTCGAAAATTTATCTATACTACGACCAAGGGTATCCAGGGGGAGAGGGATTAGCATGGCAGTGTCAACCGAACAAAAAGTCGGGTTGTTTTTTCTTGCAACCCTGGTCTTGCTGGCTGTGATGATCGAGCTGGTGGAGGACTGGCGTCCCTTCGAGGACCAATTTTCATATGTCTCCTATTTTAATTATGCGGTTGGACTGAAGGTCGGTGACCCTGTTCGGATTGCAGGTGTCGATGTCGGCAAGGTCAAAAAAATCAGCATCGAGGACCATCAGGTGAGGATCGATTTTTACGTTAACCGTCAAGACAGCATTCGCGAGGATTCTCTTGCTCAAATCCGTCAGACTAACATGCTTGGCGGAGTTTTCCTGGGGTTGGATTTCGGTTCATCAAAGAGCCAGATTCTGCCTCCTGGAAGCACTGTGAATTCCCAGGATTCGACAAATCTTGACCAACTTATCACCAATCTTGACCGTAACCAGGACCGTTTCCTGCGACCGCTGGGAGATCTGGTGGACGAAAGCCGTGAGCCGCTGGCCGAAACGATCAGCCGCCTGGAAAGAATTGTTGCCAAAATCGATGAAGGGGAAGGGACCCTGGGGCGCTTGGTGAACAACCCGAGCCTGTATGATGAAATGACGGCCATGTCAACGCGGCTTAACCAGTTACTGACCAAACTGGAGAGCGGCAACAGTTCCCTGGGCAAGTTGATCGATGACCCGTCCCTTTATGACAATCTCAACCAGACCATGATTAACCTTGCGGCTTTATCCAATCAGATCAAGACGGGAGAAGGTACCTTGGGCAAGCTGTTTGTCGACGATAGACTTTACGAAGAGATAAC
>Ga0210074_1000211_pt1 | contig 22873 bp, 20 predicted proteins | sample China_Galinas_Co_FD_184860 | JGI IMG/M metagenome (GOLD analysis project Ga0210074, IMG submission 184860) | Wetland microbial communities from San Francisco Bay, California, USA, that impact long-term carbon sequestration -... | ecosystem: Environmental > Aquatic > Marine > Wetlands ... | reverse complement strand
GAGAGTATGGCCGTGATATTTTCAACGCTCTGCTCCATTTTTTTGCGTGAAAATATGTCGTTGTCCTGGGTCATGATCAGACGTCTCAGGGTCGCTTCTTCGATCACCAGGTCACCCGTTACCTGGATTTTATCAACGGTGTATTGCTCACCTTCAATAATGTTTGCAGTAATGTAAATGTCCTTTTTGTCAGGACTGATGGAAACCTGCGTGGATTCAACGTTGGCATCTATGTAACCGCGATCCTGGTAGTAAGAACGTATTTTCTCGAGGTCACCGGATAGTTTTTCACGGGAATATTGGTCATCCTTCGACCAGAACTTCCAACTCGGTGGAATTTTGGACTCAAATTCGCTCTTGACCTCCTTGTCGGTGAATAGCGTGTTGCCAACAATATTGATGTGCTTGATTTCAGCCGTGTCGCCTTCATTGATGGTGATGGAAATGCGAACCCGGTTGCGGTCCAGTTCAACGACCCTGCTATCCACGGTAACCGCGTAACGTCCCTGGCTAAAATATTGTCTGACCAGTTCCTGTTTGATGCGATCCAATGACTGCGGTTGGTAAACTTCACCTTGCGCAAGACCGATATCGGCGAGGACGGGTAACATATCCTCATCCTTGATGGCCTTGTTACCCGAAAGAACAACGGCTGCAATAGCCGGCCGCTCCTGTACCCTGATGACCAGGATATCACCCTCTTTTTCGAGATCAATGGAACTGAAGAATCCCGTTTGGTACAGGGAACGGATCGCCTGACGCGCCTTGGCTGCGGTTAACAACTCGTTGGTATCAACCGGCAGGTAATTGAACACAGTGCCCTCTGATATACGTTGTAATCCTTCGATCCTGATATCAGAAACGACAAACGGATCAAGCGCCAGGGCAGACTTTATAGTAAAAAGACTACACAGCAGGATGATTAAGATTCTTCTCATTTATTCAGATCCGTAAGAGTTTCTTATTTGAGGGGGGTAGTCTATCCGACCAGTCGTAAAATATCGTTAAAAAATGCAATACCCATCAAGCCAAAAAGTGCCAGTAGGCCGATATACTGACCTTTTGCCTGTATTTGTTCAGACACCGGGCTTCCCTTTACCAATTCTATCAGGTAATAGAGCAAATGCCCCCCATCCAAAACCGGAATTGGCAGCAAATTCAGAATTCCAAGGCTAAGACTGATCGCACCCAGGAAAAACAGGAAACTTGAAACGCCTGCATTGGCTGAACTATTGGCAAATTGCGCAATGCTGATTGGTCCGGACAGGTTTTTGACCGAAGCTGTGCCGGTCAGCATACGGCCGAGCAGACCAAGGGTGGAGCCGGTAAGGCGCCACATCTCCGACGCTGCGGCATTTAGCCCGCTGATCACGCCATATTTATGCTGGAAATACGCCCGATTGACCTGCGCTTGCAAGTCCGCATCTGGCGGTTTGTTGGTGACGCCCAGGATCAGGCGTGAGGAGAAAGCACCGCTACTTTTTTCAGCCGGGATAACGCTAAGCTCCAGTATGCCGCCATCGCGTTCCACGGCCACTTTTAACGGTTCGCCGGCCGTGCCGTACTTTTGAACCAGTGCGCCGACCCAGGCCCAATCCGGAACCGGCTCATCGTTGATACTGACAATACGGTCGTCCACTTTAAAACCCGCGCGGTAGGCCGGGCTATCTGCACTTACCTCGCCCACAATGGCCGGGAGGCTGGCACGCCAGGGGGTGATGCCAATACCTTCAAGGGTCTTTTCTTCCTGGAAATCGCTGCCAAGTTGACCCAGGTCCAGTTCCACCTCTCGCTGTTCACCATTGGCCTGTTCCAGTTCAAGGGTGACCCTGTCACGGTCCAGAGCCAGCGTAATCAGGCCCAGTATGGCGTGGGACCATGTATCCGTATCCTCACCGTTTACTGAAACAATGCGGTCGCCGGCTTCGATCCCGGCACTGGCCGCGATACCGCTGACCTGTCCAATGACCGGCCTGGATTCAGGTATACCCACAAGGAACATCAACCAAAAGGCCAGCAAGGTAAAAATCAGGTTGAAAACCGGTCCTGCAATGACGATGGCGATTCGCGCCCAAACCGATTTGCGATTGAAAGCCTGTCCGAGATCACATTCCTTGACCTCGCACTCGCGTTCATCAAGCATTTTGACGTAACCACCCAGCGGGATGGCTGCAATGACATACTCGGTGCCATCGCGAGCCGTTCTTGACCACAATTTCTTACCGAAACCGATCGAGAACTTGAGAACGCGTACACCCATTCGCCGCGCCACCCAGTAGTGACCGAACTCGTGAAATGTGATCAGCAGGCCGAGTGCGACCAGTAACCACCAGATTGAACCAAGAAATTCTGACATTGTTAGTTTTTAGACACCTTTTTCATATGGATAATTCTGCTGGTCGCGGTACGCGCCAAACGGTCATATTCCAGCACTTCTTCCAAATTGTCGATTCTACCCGCTTCGCAAGCATCCAGTGCAGCCGATACGACTGACGGTATTTGCAGAAAGCCAATACGTTCCTGTAAAAATGCTTCAACGGCGATTTCATTGGCGGCATTGAATATCACGGGTGCATTTCCACCAGTCTCCAGCACCCGGAACGCAAGCGCAAGACCCGGAAAACTATCCAGGTCGGGTTGATAAAATTCAAGCTTGTGTATATCGGTAAGGTTGAGGCGCTTGACGCCCGCTTCAATACGTTCGGGCCAGGCAAGTGCGTATGCAATCGGTGTGCGCATATCGGGCATGCCCAGTTGGGCCAGTACTGAGCCGTCACGGTATGCGACCATCGAGTGCACGATACTTTGCGGATGAATGATGACGTCAATCTGGTCGGGTCGCGCATTGAAGAGCCAACGTGCTTCGATCACCTCGAGCCCCTTGTTCATCAAGGTGGCCGAATCAACGGATATTTTACGACCCATATCCCAATTGGGGTGATTACATGCTTCTGCCGGTGTGATATTTCGCAATGATTCCCGGTCCCGGTGCAGGAACGGTCCACCGGATGCCGTCAGGATCAGCCGTTCTACACCAGCGCTTTCGAGCCCGTCATCAAAATTCTGCGGCAGGACCTGGAACAGTGCATTGTGTTCGGAATCGACGGGAATAATTGTCGCGGCGTGTTCAGCAGCGGCTTTGCGGAACAATTCACCGGCAATGACCATGGACTCCTTGTTTGCCAATAACAGGCGTTTCCCGCTTTGCACCGCATGCAATGTGGGTTCAAGCCCGGCTGCGCCGACAATGGCCGCCATGACGACCTCTGTTTCATCCATCCGTACAACGGCACTCAGCGCTTCATTACCCCCCAGTACCTCTGCCGCGCAAGCCAGTCGGTCGAGTGCGGACTGCAATTCCCCGGTTTTGGTTACGTCGCTGATAACGGCATAGCGGGCATGGTGTTGCCGGCACTGCTCTGCCAGGCGGGTGACGTTCGCGTGTGCGCTCAGCGCAACGACATGGTAACGGTCCGGGTGACGCGCCAGCACATTCAGTGTATTTTCACCGATTGATCCGGTGGAACCCAGTACTGTAATACCCTCGCTGACCAAAATCGTTCCTCAGTTCCCTGAAAACAGCATACCAAACGCAAAAAATGGCGCGGCAGCCAGCAGGCTGTCCAGACGGTCAAGTATTCCACCGTGCCCCGGCAGCAGCTTACCAGTATCCTTAAAACCGCTGGTGCGTTTATGCAGGGAAATCATTAAATCACCACCGACAGATACCAGTGCCGTTATTACGCTCAGCAAGACAAGCCTGGCGGGTCCGATGGTTTCAATCGGCATCAGATTTGCCGCCAACAAGGCGATCAGCGGGGCAGCTATCAAACCACCCAATAATCCTGCCCGTGTTTTACCGGGGCTGATTTGTGGTGCAAGTTTTCTTTTACCAAATGCTTTTCCGGAAAAATAGGCACCGGTATCCGCCGCCCACACAATCAATAGCAAAAGCAAAATCAGCCATGCCCCTTCCACTTGAAAGCGTATCCAGCTGAGTGCAAACCAGCCAGTCGTGATGGACAGTATGGCAGAGGTAACCGAAACTGCCCGGAAATTGCTGTCGATTGGTGCGTCAGCAGAATAAAGGGGCAAGCGCAAAAACATTAGCAGCCATGCTGCACAGCAAATGGACAGGTACACCAATATGCCGTTGGCCCAGTAGCTTCTATAACTGAAAAGCACAAGCAAAATTATTGCCTGCATCAGAACCAGTAAGTATCCGCCCGCTGGACCGGTAACACCGGCAAGGCGTCTGTATTCCCAACTTCCACCCAACAGAAGAGTGGCCAGAAGGATCAAAAACCACTGTGCCGGTAATGCAAATATTGCAAGCATGACCAATGGCAGCAATATCAAAGCTGTTAGCACTCGTTGCTTAAGCACTTGCGATGCTCTTCACTTGATCACTTGTTCGACCGTAGCGTCGCTCACGCGATTGAAAAGCGGCAATGGCCTGGTCAAGTGAGGTTTCGTCAAAGTCAGGCCAGAGTATGGGTGTGAAATAAATTTCCGTGTAGGCGGATTGCCACAGTAAAAAATTACTGATACGCATTTCACCACCGGTGCGAATCAACAGGTCCGGATCAGGCGATCCCGCCAGTGCAAGATAACTGGCAAACTGTGTTTCATCCACTTCTTTGAGGGGCAAACGGCCTTCAAGTACGGCTTCGGCCAAATGTTTACCTGCCTGGGTAATATCCCAGCGCCCGCCATAATTAACCGCAACATTTGCGACCAGTCGATTGTTATCGGCAGTCAGTGTCTGGGCTTCCGCGATTTTTGTCTGGATGGCGGTCTGGAATGCGGTCAAGTCACCAATAAAACGTAAACATATCCCGTTTTCGTGCAGTGTATCGACTTCTTTATCCAGGGCACGCAGGAAAATTTCCATGAGACGCGTAACTTCACCGTCCGGCCGGTTCCAGTTCTCGCTTGAGAATGCAAAAATAGTCAGGGTTTTAACACCCAGACGCGCACAATGCTTAATAGTTTTCTTTAGCGCCTTAAGACCGGCCTGGTGTCCCATGCTGCGTGGCCGGTTGCGTTTTTTTGCCCAACGGCCATTGCCATCCATGACGATGGCAATATGACCGGGTATATTCGATGGCACCGTCATATGCGCCCTAGCCGAGGTCGCCTTTACGATTCGGCATCAAAACTCCATCAGTTCCTGTTCTTTAACCGCAACGATTTCATCGGTTTGATTGACGTGATCATCAGTGAGGTGTTGTATGTCCTGCTCGGCCCGATGATCCTCGTCTTCGGAGATGTCCTTGTTCTTCAGCAGTTCCTTGATGCTGGAGTTTGCGTCCCTGCGAATATTACGGATGGCAATTTTGGCATTTTCGCCTTCGCTATGAACCACCTTGCCCAGTGATATTCTGCGCTCTTCAGTCAGGGGAGGCAGGGGTATACGGATAATGGTGCCTGCCGTCACCGGGTTCAAACCCAGATCCGACTTCATGATCGCCTTTTCGAGTGTCTGCACCATGGTTTTATCCCATGCTGTAACTGCAAGGGTGCGCGCATCTTCGATAGTGACGTTGGCCGCCTGGCTGATGGGAACCATGCTACCGTAATAATCAACATGAACATGCTCCAGCAAGCTTGGATGTGCACGTCCCGTGCGGATTTTGGCCAGTTCAGTTCTCAGTGCATCCAGGGTCTTCGACATGCGGATCCTGGCGTCTTTCTTAATCTCGTCAATCATTTTCTTCTCCCGTCTGCCGGCTTTGGGTTGGTTTTTACAGATGTCATTTCGCGGTGCTGGATAAATATCGACCGTACGACCTTTCACATTTCAACGACCAATTTTAACAGCAAAATGGGAAGATTTGCCGGTGAATCCCAAAGCAGGAAGAACCTCAGCAAATAATGGTGCCGACTTTCTCGCCCTTGACAATTCTGATCAGGTTACCACTTCCGAAAACATTGAAAACCCGGATTGGCATACGCTGGTCGCGGCATAATACAATCGCATTTGTGTCCATGACTTTGAGCTTGCCTTCAATCACCTCGTCGTAAGAGAGGGTTTCGTGCAACTTTGCGTTTTTATCGATTTTGGGGTCAGCTGAGTACACGCCATCAACCTTGGTGGCTTTCAATAAGATATCAGCACCCACCTCAATTGCGCGTAAGGCGGCAGCGGTATCCGTTGTGAAAAACGGGTTACCCGTGCCACCGGCGATAATGACAACACGTCCTTTTTCCAGGTGCCGGGCTGCACGGCGGCGGATGTAGTCTTCACTGACTGCATGGACGGATATGGCGGACATGACGCGCGCATCGACACCGGCGTTTTCCAGTGCGTCCTGAAGCGCCAATGAGTTCATGAGCGTTGCTAGCATGCCCATGTGATCACCGGTAACACGGTCTATCCCGGATTGGGCCAGACCGGCACCTCTGAATATGTTACCGCCACCGATGACGATGGCGATCTGTACACCGTTATCGCGTACTTCGAGGATTTCTTTGGCGATCCGGCCGATGATAACCGGATCTATGCCATAGTCTTCACTACCCAGCAGCGCTTCGCCGCTGAGTTTCAGGAGAATTCGCTGATAGGCGGGTTTATCCACCCTTCACCTGTTGCATGACTTCTTCTGCGAAGTTGTCTGCTTTTTTCTCGATACCTTCGCCAACCACGAGACGGGTAAAAGCCCGCACTTTCGCGGCATTTTGCTTGAGCAATTTGGCAACTGTTATATCAGTGTCCTTTACAAAATCCTGGCCCAGCAGGGTTATGGATGACAGGTGTTTGCGCATGCGCCCTTCAACCATTTTCTCGATGATGTCAGCCGGTTTACCACTATCGGCCGCCTGCGAGATCAGAAATTGTTTTTCTTTCTCAAGAACATCGGCCGGGACATCATTCACGTCGATGTAGGCCGGGTTCAATGCTGCAATGTGCATGGCGATATCACGGGCCACGTCTTTATCACCACCCTCAAGATCAACAAGAACCCCGATATGTCCACCGTGGATGTAAGCGCCAATGTTGCTGCCAGCCATCCGGGATATTCTTCTGACCTGGACATTCTCACCGATTTTTGTCACCAGTGCCTGGCGTGCGACTTCAAGGCTCGCGCCATCAAAATCCGTTGCCATCAGTGCTTCCACATCGTCAGAAGTGGTGGCGAGTGCATTCGCTGCGACCGCGTCTGCAAATGCCAGAAAGTTTGCATCCTTGGCGACAAAATCAGTTTCGCAATTGATTTCCACCATCACGGTTTCGGTATCGTCTCCATTGGTGGCCAGGACAATCCGGCCGTCAGCTGCAATTCTGGAAGCCTTTTTATCGGCTTGAGCCAGTCCTGACTTACGCAGGTGTTCAATCGCCGCGTCCATATCACCATCAGTTTCTACCAGTGCTTTTTTGCACTCCATCATGCCAGCGCCTGTGCGCTCGCGAAGTTCTTTTACCATTGAGGCAGTTACTGCCATCTTCCTATTCCTTATTCAATTCAATTTAAACACACCGGTATCAATACCGGCCTGATACCCCGCCGCGAGGCGGGGAAATTACACTCAGTCATCCGTTGCCTTTTTAGCAGCCTTTTTCTTTGCGACCTTCTTTTTGGCCACTTTCTTGGCAGCAGCTTTTTTCACCGGCGCAGCATCTGCTGCCTTGGCCGGCTCAGCTTTAGCGGTTTTGGCCGGCTCAGCTTCAGCGGTTTTGACCGGCTCAGCCTTAGCGGCTTTAGCCGGCTCAGCTTTAGCGGTTTTGACCGGCTCAGCTTTAGCGGCTTTAGCCGGCTCAGATTTAGCGGTTTCAACCGGCTCAGCCATAGCGGTTTTGACCGGCTCAGCTTTAGGAGTTTCAACCGGCTCAGCTTTTGCGGCTTTGACCGGAGTGGCTTCAGTGGCTTCAACCGGCTCAGCTTTCGCGGCTTTGACCGGAGCAGCTTCAGTGGTATCAACCGGCGCAGCTTCAGAGGTTTCAGTTGCTTCGGATTTGCCAGAATCAGCAACGACCGGGGCCTTTTTGACCACTACTTTCTTGGCAACCTTTTTCTTCTCTGCCGGGTCGGCCTTGGCTTTCGCTCCCTTGGCTGCGCGCTTGACCGGGTTTCCGTATTCGTCCAATTCGACAAATTCATCACTTTCTTCAAAGTGAGGAACCGATGCACGGCCTTCAAGAATAGCGTCCGCCGCCAATTGCGTGTAAAGGCGAATGGAGCGAATTGCGTCATCGTTACCCGGGATAACGTACTCAATATCGTTCGGTGAGTTATTTGTATCGACCACTCCAATCACCGGGATACCCAGTTTCTTTGCCTCTTTTACCGCGATGTCTTCATGACCCACATCTATAACAAACATGGCGGACGGCAGGTTTTTCATGTCCTTGATGCCACCGAGGGTTTTTTCGAGCTTGTCACGTTCGCGTGTCAGTTGCAGAACTTCTTTCTTCAACAGACGTGCAAAACTGCCGTCCTCTTCCATCTTTTCAATTTGGCGCAGACGCTTGATCGATTGACGGATAGTGCGGAAGTTGGTCAGCATGCCGCCCAGCCAGCGGTGGGAAACGTAAGGCATGCCGCAACGTGTCGCTTCTTCGGCGATTGATTTGGAGGCAGCGCGTTTGGTGCCGACAAAAATCACGGTGCCACGCTTCGCAGCGATGCCGCCAATGAAGTTCATTGAGTCCACCAGCAGTGGCAATGTTTTTTCCAGGTTAATGATGTGGATTTTTCCACGTGCCCCGAAAATATACGGAGCCATTTTGGGATCCCAGTAACGGGTTTGGTGACCGAAGTGCACGCCAGCTTCAAGCATTTGGCGCATGGTAACATTTGGCATTAGTTATATCCTTTACATAGCAGAAGCACAGCGGCCATTGATTTGCGATCAGGCAGCGCTGATTTTCCGGGTTAATCCTCCACATACCTTGTCCGGAAACCCTGATTTTTCAAGGCACCCAACCGAACGATTGCGGTATGTGTGTGTATTTGATGCCGTGTAAACGACAGGAAAATCCTGTCAATTCCGGCACCTCGATTTCCGCTCATGACGTGCATGATGCGGAGAGCAGGGCTTTATACCAGAAATGGCCGGCATGGGCAATTGTTTTTACCGATCCGGGTTTGGTTTGTGATTTTCAGGCAACTTCTTTCTTGATGGCATCCAGCCAGGGTTTCTGGCTTTTACGGAAATGCGGCGGTGCCAGTTTTGCATCATTCAATATGGACTCAAATTCGGCCCGGGCAGCGGATGTTTTTCCCGCAACCTCGAGGCAAAGCGCGAGCCGATACCTCGCTTCCACACCCGGATAGTACCCGGAAACGGCAGAGTACTCTTTAATGGCCTCGTCAATCCTGCCTTCGGCTTCAAGTGCGCGTGCATAGAGCAGGTGTCCGTCTGCAGACCGGAAGTCAGGGTTGTTTTCCTGTAAGGTCTCCAGAGTTTGCACCGCCTCGCTGGTTCTTTCGCTTTCAAATTGAAGCCGGGCCTTGAGCAACAACAATGTAGGCTCGGTTGCGAACAATCCCTTGAGGGCCTGGTTTATGATGTCTTCAGCCTCGCTGGTTTTCCCCGAGTCCATTAGGGCTTCGGCATAGCGGCGACTATTATCAACGTTGGGCGATTGATTCCAGGCCGCCTCGGTTTGTCGCAGGTCAGCACCCGGATTAAGGGTTTGCTTAACACTCCTCATTGTCCTTTGACCAGTTACGCTGCCGGAAAATTGTGGAAGCAATTCGATGACGAGGTATGCGACACCGCCAATCAGCGGCATGAACAGGAGAATCAGAATCCAATAACGACTGCTTCCGGTCTTGAGCACATGAATAATCAAGGCTAACTGCATGGCCCAGACGAGGATGGAAATTAATGGCATATCAGTGTTGCTCCGTTAAGGGTGGTGCTCCGTCAAGTAAAAAATATTGGCTCGTCCGTTAGTCATGTTGCATTATGCTATAAGTACCGATTGAGTTTTTCTGAGTGTTTAAAAGAAAGTCTGGCAGTTTTTACAGTAGATTGGTGTTTACTTTTACCGCATATTGACCGTTACGAGTACAAACAAGTTGCAATAAAATGATTGGCAGGACGCTGGTTCAAATTCTAGACAGGGAATGTCCCTCCTCATTTCATGTCCCGGAATTATTGAATCCAAGCTTGTGCAAGGACGCACGAGTAGCGTAGTTCTCCCACTGATTTTTGTGGGAACCCTGACCAAGCCGATGAAACATGGAGGTTTCAGTGATTGGCTTATATTTTACCAGCGAAGTAAAACAGGGGTTCACTACAAGGGACTTCAGTAAGTTACTGAGTCCCCTTGTAGTGGTTTTGAGTTTGTCGCTCGTAACCGGGTCAGCATTCGCTGCAGCGCTTGGAATGGTTACAGATAATGAATCGGACGAACTGCGTCTGTTCAACGCTGATACCGGTGTAATTGTTGCCAGCCTGCAGGGCTCACCCGGCCGGATCAGTGGTGATTGTGCTCTGAGCGAAGATGAAACCACCGGTTTCTCAAGCAATGCCGGCCGGAATATTTCAGTTTTCCGGTTTTCAGATTCCGACTCCGGTAAAAAGATCGATTTTTCCAGTATCGAAATCAGCAATGCCGGTGTTGACATGTCGCTTAGCCCGGATGGACGATTGCTGGTCAGCACCGGCGCCGGTAATGTGGATGAGCCGCTGTCGATAATTGATACCGCCAGGCAAATAGAGGTGGCCACCAGTGCGCCATTTCTGGATCACACCTCGGCGGAATTCTGTGATGACGGCACACTTTTACTGACAACCACCTACGGAACTTCGTTTGTCTCGCCGTTTGACAATGCCATGTATGACGCCCGGGTAAGTCCTGCCGGTGAATTGCAACTTGGTGGAAATCGTCTGAGTAGCGGGGCACAACCGAATAATGGCAGTTGTGCGCCCGGTTCAAAATCCGGTGTGCTTCTCGACCGCAATGGCGGTCTGACCGCATTCACCTTACCCGGTTTGAAAGAAGTCGACTTTGCAGCATTGCATGGCGGAACCGCGGTGGCTGCAGTGTTCAACCGCTTCGGTGACCGCTTGTATGTAAGAACAACCAATACCGTCGAAGCATTCGACTTCAATCCTTTCACCGGAATGATGACGGCCGACTGGGTCCAACCGGTATCCTTTTCCGCTGAATATTTTGGTATCGACCAGATTGCGATTGATTTGGACAGCGGCAACCTCTACGTGGATGGCGGCCGGGCATTGTTGATCCTGGATCCCGAGAGCGGCCAGCAGACCGGTTCAGTCCATGCCGGCGATGCGACGGGTGTCTGTTTTGCCCAACGGCATCCGCATGCCGCAATTCAAGAGGTTGTATTCAACGCACGCTGATCCTTGTTCGTTACTCCTGGGATCCTCTTAATCGGCTGGTCAGCCAGAAAACCACGTACCCATCTAAAATCCCTTACAATTGTTTGAATATTCTTAATGGAATAACCAGCAAAAAATCGGAGTACGTTTAACCTCATGAAACTTGCCTCTTTGAAAACCGGTGGCCGGGACGGTAGCCTGGTTGTGGTCAGCCGAAACCTTCAGAATTTTGTTTCAGCTTCTGATATATCGCCTACCTTGCAAGCAGCGCTTGACGACTGGCAACAGACCGCTCCAAGACTTAATACGCTTTATGAAGAATTGAACCAGGGAGTCTGCCGGGACATCCGGCCAGTGGATTTTCAGGCGCTTGCAGCACCGTTGCCTCGCGCTTTTGAGTTTGTTGACGGCAGTGCTTACCTTCCGCACGTGGAACGTGTACGCAAGGCTCGCGGTGCCGAAGTGCCGGAATCGTTTTATGTTGATCCGCTGATGTACCAGGGAACGTCCGCCGGGTTTCTGGGTCCCCGCGATCCGGTTCCTGTCGTCAGCGAGGAATACGGTATCGATTTCGAGTCTGAAATCATCGTTGTTACCGATGATGTGCCTATGGCTGTAACGGCTGGGGCGGCGGAAGCCCACATACAATTGATCGGCTTGATCAACGATGTGAGCTTGAGGAATCTGATTCCGGCTGAACTGGCAAAGGGTTTCGGCTTTTTGCAGTCAAAACCCCGTTCGGCGCTTTCTCCGGTACTGGTAACCCCGGATGAACTGGGTAAACAATGGCAGGGCAGTAAATTGATGCTGCCATTGCACAGCACACTCAATGGTTCTTATTTTGGTGACCCTGAAGCCGGCGAAGATATGCAATTCAACTTCGCCCAGTTGGTGGCCCACGCGGCGCGGACACGCCCACTGACAGCGGGTACCATCGTGGGTTCCGGCACGATCGCCAATCAAGACACCGGCAAAGGCGCTTCCTGCCTGGCGGAAATTCGCATGCTGGAGATCATCGCGGACGGCAAACCCTCTACGCCATTCATGAAATTCGGGGATACCATTCGAATCGAAATGTTTGACCTGAAAGGCGACTCAATTTTCGGTGCCATAGATCAAAAAATTGTGCCTTATGCAAGCTGATGAAAACGGTCAACTAACGTTATATAGCTATTGGCGTAGTTCGGCGGCTTACAGGGTACGAATTGCGCTGCATCTGAAGGGGCTTAAATTCAAGACAATACCGGTGCACCTGGTCAGGCAGGGGGGTGAGCAGCACGCTGAGGCTTATCGTTCGGTCAATCCACAAGGGCTGGTACCGGTGTTGAAGCACGGTAACGAAGTATTGACGCAATCGATGGCGATTTGCGAGTACCTGGATGAATGCTTCGAGAACTACCCGTTGTTGCCGGTCGATGCGCTCAGACGTGCACGTATTCGATCGTTGGCATTGCAGATCGCCTGCGAAATTCATCCCTTAAATAACCTGCGGGTGCAAAATTACCTTAAGGATCAATACGGTGATGCGGTGGATTCGGTTGCGTGGATGCTGCATTGGATGAATGAAGGATTTAGCTCCCTCGAGCAACAGCTTGCTGACGGGCGTTCCAGTCAACCTGGTTTTTATGGCGATCTTCCCGGTCTGTTCGAGTGCTTCCTGGTGCCACAGGTATACAATGCAGAGCGTTACGGCACAGATATGTCGAAGTTTCCAGTGATCAGCGAGATTGTTACGCATTGCCGGGGCCTGTCGGCATTTTCCAAGGCGGCGCCGGAAAATCAACCGGATGCGGAGCCGCATTGAAGGTATAGTGTTGTTTTCCAATTGGGGGGTTCAACCTTGGTTGATGTTGGGTCATAATTAAACGGTATTTTTTAGGTAGTCCACATGAAACCCATTTTAATTGCATTGATATGTTTAGCCTTGGCAGCGTGTACCACGGTACGCCCCGATCCCGGGATGTTCGAAATCGCGGAACAGGCCATCACGGCAGCCGAAGCCGCCGGCGGCGATGAATTTGCACCCGTGGAAATGCGCTTTGCACGCGAGAAACTTGAGAGCGCAAAAAAAGGCATGGATAAAGAGAAATATCAAGTGTCCATGTACCTGGTTGAGGAGTCGGAAATCAATTCAGAACTGGCGATTGAGAAGTCGCGCACGGCTAAGTCACGACGCCGCGTTAACGAGTTACGCAAGAGCAACGAAGAGCTTGTCGAGAGGATGCGTGCAACGTTCGGGAGTGAATTCAAATGATTCGCACACTGACACAAATCACCCTGGTGTTGATGCTGGTGTTACTTTCCGCCTGTGTTGCTGCGCCCAAAAAAGACCTTGCTCTCGACAGGGTCAGTGGTGAACTCGCCGACCTGAAATCAAATCCCGAGTTGGCGGGCTATGCCCCACTGGCGGTGGGAGAGGCGGAACGCGCTTTACGTAAGGCCGAAATGGCGAGCGGTGATGATCTTTACCGGTCCTACCTGGTCTACATGGCCGATCGGCGCATCCAGATCGCACGTACCATGGCAGAGCGGGAACAGTACGAGCAAGTCCTTGATGAACTGGAGAATGAGCACAGTGAGATGCTGATCAAAGCGAGTCAACTGGAAGCCGACCATGCGCGGTTGGATGCCGAACAGGCCCGCTTGCTGGTTGCGACAACCGCAGAAGATGCGCAAAGGGCGGAGGAAGAGAAGGAACAAGCACTGCAGAAACAGGCTGAATCGGCTCGCGCGGCTCAGCTTTCTGCCGAAGAAGCTGACCAGGCGCGTCGCCTGGCTGACTCACGGGCATCAGAAGCTGAGTATGCCCGTCTTGAAGCCGAACTGGCCAGCCAGCAGGTTACATCACTGACACGGCAATTGGAAAATTTGCAATTGCGTGAAACCGAGAGTGGCGTGGTTGTTACGCTGGGTGATGTTTTGTTTGCCTCCGGTCAGGCGCAACTGGTTGAGGGAGGGCGTACCAGCCTGGAGGAGGTGGTCGACCTGTTGCAGACCGAACCGGACAAAAAAATTCGCGTTGAGGGTCATACGGATTCCCGCGGGGACGCCGCTGCAAATTTATTATTATCTGAACAGCGCGCGCAGGCAGTGCTTGATGCATTGGTCAGTATGGGCGTCGACGCTGACAGGATTACATCTTTGGGCATGGGTGAGGATTTTCCAATCGCCAGTAATGATGATGAAGACGGACGTGCACGTAACCGCCGTGTCGATGTGATACTTTTAGATAACTGATATCAACCGGTGGATACGGGCTATTTCTTTGGTCTTTTTGGCGCTGCGAAAATTAATACATGTAACACAATTCGTAGTTCAAATTTGTAACTTGCCAGAGACAACGCTTTGCGCTAATGTTACTTCATCGCTATGGTTATTTTAGATTTCAAAATCGGAATTTCCGACTAATGGCAGCGAGAGCCCAAGGATTCCCGCTGCTCATTTCTGATATTTGCTACGCCCTGTCACATAACCTCTTAATTTCAATACCACCCGTCACCGGGACGTTTTATCGCGACCGGCTGATACGTGTGGCCCACCCCGTATAGGAGTACAACGATGTTTGAACATAGTCAGGATATACTGCAAGAACTGATAAAAGAAAATGAAGACTTCCGCCGGAATTACAATCGCCACCAGGAACTCGACAAGCGTGTAACCGCCGCCGAGTTAGGAACGGCACCGATGGAAGACCTGGCTTTAAATCGGCTTAAAAAAGAAAAATTGTGGATAAAAGATAAACTGGCAATGTTGATCAACGCGGCTCAAACCTGAAAAATTTGTCCAAATGAAATACAGTACGGTCGGGAGTCTTCCCGACCGTTTTTTTTACCCGGAGTAAATGTCTTCATGCAAGTTTATGACTCAGTTCTGGATCTGATCGGAAACACCCCTGTCGTGCGTATCAACCACCTGGACACGGGTATTTGCAGTCTCTACATCAAGCTGGAGAGCCAGAACCCGGGTGGTTCGGTCAAGGACCGTATTGGATTGAGGATGATTGAAGATGCGGAAAAAGCTGGTTTGATCAGTCCCGGTGCGACATTGGTGGAAGGTACAGCAGGTAACACAGGTCTTGGGCTGGCTCTTGTCGCAGCGCAAAAGGGCTATCGGCTGATCCTGGTTATTCCGGACAAAATGAGTCGTGAAAAAATTTCCAACCTGAAAGCCATGGGTGCACAGGTCGTTCTGACACGTTCTGATGTAGCCAAGGGTCACCCGGAGTATTACCAGGATCTGGCGCAGTCGATGGCCAACGAAATTGATGGGGCTTTTTTTATCAACCAGTTTGGTAACCCGTCAAATCCCCGGGCGCATGAAGAAGTCACGGGCCCTGAAATCTGGGAACAAATGGGTCACGACCTGGATGCCATTGTACTCGGCGTCGGTTCGAGTGGAACCGTGACCGGTTTGTCGCATTTTTTCGAAAAAGCCGCACCCGAACTTGAAATTATCCTGGCTGATCCCGCCGGTTCAATATTGGCCGAATACATTAATGACGGTGTTTTATCCGATAAAACGGGCAGTTGGCTGGTTGAGGGTATCGGTGAAGATTTTCTCCCCAGCATCAGTGATTTCACGCGTGTTTCAAAAGCCTATTCCATCAGTGATTCTGAAAGCATGCTGACCGGCAGGGAGTTGTTGAACAGGGAAGGTATCCTGGCCGGGTCATCTTCGGGAACACTGGTGGCGGCAGCGTTGAAATACTGCCGGGAACAGACCGTACACAAAAATGTGCTCACCTTTGCCTGTGATACAGGCAATCGATATCTTTCAAAAATGTACAACGATTTCTGGATGCGCGACCAGGGATTTATACAGTCGAAACAGCATGGCGATCTACGCGATTTGATCGCCAGACCGTTTGAATCGAATGATACGATCACGGTAGGCCCGGATGAGCCACTGGCTAACGCTTACAGCCGCATGAAGCTGTATGACGTTTCGCAACTGCCGGTCATTGATAACAGGAGTATCGTTGGTTTTATCGATGAGTCCGATATCCTGCTGGCGGTGGCGCAGTCCAACGACCGTTTTAACAAACCCGTAAGAACCGCCATGGTGACCGAACTGGCGCTGGTCGAGGTCAACGACCCGATAGATAAGTTGATGCCAATCTTCAGCAAGGATTTCGTGGCGATTGTGAAAGATGGTGATCGCTTTTTGGGTTTGATCACTCGGGTTGATTTACTGAACTATCTGCGGCGAAAAGCCAACTACTGATCCGCTCACAGGAATTCTGGATTGTCAAAATGAAACACCAGTCAAAACATCAGCTGGCCACCCGGGCCATTCATGCCGGGCAGCAACCGGACCCTTCTACCGGTGCCATCATGACACCTATTTATGCAACATCGACCTATGTGCAAAAAAGCCCGGGCGATCACCAGGGTTGGGAATATTCACGTAGCCACAATCCCACACGCAGTGCTTATGAGCAATGTATAGCGGATCTCGAAAGCGGTAGCCGCGGGTTCGCGTTTGCATCGGGAATGGCTGCAACTGCAACCGTCCTGGAGTTGCTCGACTCGGGTGATCACGTGGTTGCCATGGATGATCTGTATGGTGGCAGTTTCAGGCTGTTCAATAATGTCCGTGGCCGCTCCGCGGGGTTGAAATTCAGTTTCACCAGGATTGAAGTTCTCGATGAGCTCAAGGCGGCCATGCGCCCCGGCACCCGAATGATCTGGGTTGAAACACCGACCAACCCGATGTTGAAAATAGTCGACATTGCTGCTGTGGCCGAGATTGCCCGTGCACATGGTGCCCTGCTGGTGGTGGATAACACCTTCGCTTCACCCATGTTACAGAGACCACTGGAACTGGGGGCAGATATCGTGGTGCATTCGGCCACCAAGTTTCTGAATGGCCATTCCGACATGGTCGGTGGTGTCGCAGTGGTAGGTGATAATGACGAACTGGCGGACAGGCTTTGGTATCTGCTCAATTCTGTTGGTGGTATCCAGGGGCCGTTTGACAGTTTCCTGGCCATGCGTGGCTTGAAAACACTGGCCTTGAGAATGCAGGCACATTGTCAAAATGCCCTGCAGATCGCAAGCTGGCTCGAAGGTCATCCATCCGTTGCCCGCACCATTTACCCGGGCTTGCAATCACACCCGCAACACGAACTTGCCATGTCTCAAATGAGCGGCCTGGGTGGCGGCATCATAAGTATTGATATGAAAGGCGGTCTGGCCGCCGCTAAAAAGATGCTGGAAGGTTGTCGCCTGTTTTCACTCGCTGAAAGCCTCGGCGGTGTGGAAAGCCTGATCAATCATCCGGCCATCATGACGCACGCCTCCGTACCGCCGGAAAAACGCGCCCAAATTGGTATCACCGATTCACTGATACGTTTGTCAGTGGGTGTCGAAGATGTGAACGATTTGATCGCTGAGCTGGAAAGTGTTTTGTAGCGTGCGTTAATTGTTTTCTTAAGGTTTGACTCGTAATCCGTTTGTGCGCAGAGGCCATACAGTACCTTACTTCAGGACACGGCGTGAACCCATCCATGGGGCCTCTGTCGCGACGTCCTGTCGCTCAAGGTCCTGAAGTAAGGTACTGTACCCACCTCGGCGGCCCCACCACCGCTCACGATTGCAATTCAGGCAGGTTTTTGTACAACTCCAATGCTTCCGGGTTGGCCAGTGCGTCCGTGTTTTTAACGGGTCGGTTGTGAACGACATTTCGCACGGCCAGTTCGACGATTTTTCCGCTGATCGTACGCGGGATATCGTTTACCTGGACAATGCGGGCCGGTACGTGCCGGGGAGTTGCATTTTCGCGTATGACATTTCGTATCCGGGTTTTCAGGCTTTCGTCGAGGGTTAGCCCGTCACGCAGACGCACGAACAGCACTACACGTACATCGTCATCCCAGTCCTGGCCGACACAGATGCTTTCGATGACTTCATCGAGGCTTTCGACCTGCCGGTAAATCTCGGCTGTACCGATACGAACGCCACCGGGATTGAGGGTTGCATCCGAGCGTCCGAAAATAATCAGGCCGCCATGTTCGGTAATCCTGGCGAAATCACCATGTGCCCATAGGTTGGGGTACTTCTCAAAATAAGCAGCACGGTATTTACTCCCATCCGTGTCACCCCAGAAACAGACCGGCATGGAAGGAAAGCTTTGTACGCAACACAACTCGCCGGTTTCGTTGACACCGGCAAAGCTGCCATCATCCCGGCATATCCTCACCGCCATGCCGAGGGCCAGGCACTGAATCTCACCACGGTAAACCGGAAGCACGGGACAACCGTTTGCGAAACAGGAAACAATATCAGTGCCGCCGGCGATCGAGGATAGACACAGATCAGGTTTGATGTCTGAGTAAACGTAGTCAAAGCTCTCCGGTGCCAGTGGCGAACCGGTTGACAGGATCGTTTTCAGGGAAGCCAGCGAGTGCGTATCCCGTGGTTTGATGCCAGCTTTCTGCCAGGCGGATATGGTCTTGGCACTGGTGCCAAAGACGGTGATCCCCTGCTCGTCGATCAGGTCGAACATTGCGGCGGGTCCGGGATAAAATGGTGAGCCTTCATACAGCACAAGCGTTGCGCCGGTTGCAAGACCATTGACCATCCAGTTCCACATCATCCAGCCACAGGTAGTGTAGTAAAAAAGGCGGTCATCGCATTTCAGGTCAACATGCAATAAATGCTCTTTCAATAGCTGCAGGAGGGTGCCGCCAGCACCGTGGGTAATACACTTGGGCACGCCGGTGGTGCCGGATGAATACAGGATATAGACCGGGTGATTGAATGGCAGACGCGTAAATTCGATTTCAGTCACGTGATCATGGCTGAAAGTGCTCAATAATTCTGCGTTATTCAGAGCGGTCAGTTCAGGATTCAAATCGACATACGGTATGACCACGACTTTCCCAATGCTGTCGATACGGTTCTGAATTTCACGTACCTTTGACAGGCAGTCGTGCTGTTTGCCGTTGTAGGTGTAAGCCGCGGCGCAAAACAGCACCTTGGGCTGGATCTGGCCGAGCCGGTCAACCACGCCGCTGATACCGAAATCGGGTGAGCAGGAAGACCAGATGGCGCCGATGCTGGTCGTGGCCAGCATGGCGATGATGGTTTCCGGCAGGTTGGGCATATACGCCGCAACCCGGTCACCCGGCCCGACACCCAGTTCACGCAGGGCGGACGCAACAGCCGCTACCTGCCGGTACAACTGCCGGTAGGTCAGCCTGCTTTTTCCACCGGTTTCGGATGTGAAAACCAGGGCTATCCGGTCATCGCGGTAACGTAGCAGGTTTTCCGCGAAATTAAGACTGGCATCCGGAAACCAGGATGCGCCGGGCATGCGTTCAAACCGCTCAACGACCCGGGAGCCTGCGGAGCCGATGACACCACCAAACTCCCAGATGGCACGCCAGAACGCCTTGGGTGAATTGATCGAGAACCCATAAAGGCTCTTATAGTCAACCACCAACGGGTCACGTTCCCGCCTGATCAGCCGCATGAAACGCGTGATATTGGCTTCCTGTACGCGCCGGGCTGTAGGTGACCAGAGAGCTTGGGTCATGCTTTACTCATGCTGGCCTGTCATTGGATCGTTTAAGCCAATAATTGCTTCAACTCCGGTATCACGGTGAACAGATCGGCAACAAGACCGATGTCTGCAACCTCGAAAATCGGTGCATCGGCATCTTTATTGACCGCAACGATGGTGCCGGCATCCTTGATGCCGGTGATGTGTTGTATCGCACCCGATATACCGAAGGCCATGTAAAGATCCGGAGAAATAATTTTTCCGGTCTGACCAACCTGCATATCGTTCGGGCAATAATCTGCATCGACCGCGGCGCGTGAAGCGCCGGCTCCTGCACCGATTAAATCAGCCAGTTCGTAAATCAGATTAAAGTTTTCCTTGCTTGCCAATGCGCGGCCACCGGCGATAACACGGGCTGCGGTCTGCAGGTCAGGACGTTCACCGCCACCCGATTCCAGCTTGATATAACGCGTGTTCGGACTGACCGTGGCACTGGCAGAACGGCTCTCAACCGGGGCATTACCACTGTCGTCCGCGGCCTTCCAGGAAGCGACACGAACCGTCGCGACCAGCTTGGCGCTTTCAGGCGCATGCACATCGACAATGGCGTTACCGGCGTAGATCGGACGCTTAAAATGGTAAGGACCTTCGACGGCCGAGATGTCGCTGACCTGGTTAACGCCCAAAAGTGCGGCGATTCGCGGCATCAGGTCCCTGCCGTAGGTTGTTGACGGACCCAGTATATGACTGTAGCTATCTGCCATGGCAACCACCTCTGCCGCATGGTTGGTGGCCAATGGATTCGCCAGTTGTTCGGCGTCTACGCAATAAACGGTGTCTGCACCATCAATGGCCGCAGCCTGGCTGGCGACATCACTGACGGAGGTGCCCATGACAATGATATCGAAAGCCTGATCAAGGGCCGTTGCACAGCTTGCGCATTTTGCGGTGCTCGGGTTGAGGTTCTTTCCATCGTGTTCTGCAATGATTAATGTTCTGCTCATGATTTTTCTCTTATACAAGACCGCGGTTTTTAAGCTCGGCGACCAGTTGTGCCGCGTCCTCGACCATAATGCCTTTACCGCGTGCTGGTGGTGGTGTGTAGTGTGAGATTTGCAGGTCATTCTCTGCGGTCACACCCAGTTCATCCATGCCAATTACGTCCAGTGGTTTACGCTTGGCTTTCATGATGTCCGGTAGCTTTACAAAACGTGGTTCGTTCAGACGCAAGTCCACGGAAACCACTGCGGGCAAATCGACCTCGATGGTTTCAAGACCGGCATCCACCTCGCGGACGACGGTGGCGGTATCTCCGGACAGGCTCATGCCGGAAGCAAAAGTGGCCTGCGGGCGATCCCAAAGGGCGGCCAGCATCTGTGCGGTTTGCGAATTATCGTCGTCAATGGCCTGCTTACCCAGCAAAACCAGGCCCGGTTGTTCTTTTTCTACTAGCTTGAGAAAAGCGCGTGCAATCGTCAGTGGTTGCAGTTTATCACCGGTGTTGACCTGAATAGCCCGGTCTGCTCCCATGGCCAGGCCCGTGCGCAACTGCTGCTGGCATTCATTGCCCCCCATACTGACCACGATAACTTCTTCTGCCAGGCCGGCTTCGCGAATTCTCAAAGCCTCTTCCAGCGCGATCTCATCGAAGGGGTTGATGCTCATCTTGACGCCGTCAGTATCCACACCGCTGCCGTCAGACTTGACCCGGATACGAACGTTGTAATCGACGACACGTTTTATGCCAACCAGTATTTTCATGGTAATTCCTTGATATTAATCTTTGTTTAGAGATTCTGATAATTGGGGCCAGCGCCACCCTCGGGTGTGACCCAGTTAATGATCTGGTACGGGTCCTTGATATCACAGGTTTTACAATGCACACAATTTGCGGCATTGATCTGCAGACGTTTACCCGCTGCGGATTCCGTGTCTTCAACCATTTCGTATACATTCGCCGGGCAAAAGCGGGTGCAGGGATGATCGTATTCTTCACCACAGCGTGTAATACAGACATCCGGTTCGAGAATCTGCAAATGCACGGGTTGATTCTCATCATGATCGGTTGCTGCAAAATAGACGAACGCGAGACGGTCACGTGGTGCAAGATCACGTTTCACCCAGTGACGATCGACCGGTTGCATGTCTTTCACAAGGGTCAATGAAGAATAATCCGCATGGTTGTGTAAAGTGCGGGGTAGTTTGCCGGCGGTTACTGTCTCAACACCTGCGGTGATTAATCCGCGCCAAAGCCCTTTGTTGAAGCCGGGTCGTATGTTCCGCACCTTGTGCAGTTCCTCCATGATCTCTGAGGCCCGCAGGGCGCCGTCAAAGCCTTCGCCATTGCCCTTGTCTGCAATATGGCTGGCGGCCAGCATACCGGATCGGATGGCCTGGTGGGTACCCTTGATCTTGGGCAGGTTGAGCAGACCGGCGGCATCGCCGATCAGCAGGGCTCCCGGCATTTCAACCCTTGGCAGGGACTGGGCGCCGCCTTCTATAATGCTACGTGCACCGCCTGAGAGTATCTCACCGCCTTCGAAAAGGGGTTTGACGCTGGGGTGGTGTTTGAATTGCTGAAAAGCTTCAAAAGGTGAGAACCCGGGGTCCGAATAATCCAGCGCACAGACAAACCCGACCGCAACGCGGTCCTTGTCCATATGGTAGATAAAGCTGCCACCGTAGGTTTTCGTATCCAGTGGCCAGCCGATACTGTGATTTACGAGACCCGGTTTGCATTTGCCTGGCGCGACCTGCCACAGCTCCTTGATGCCTATACCATAGGCCTGGGGATCTGAATCGGCATCCAGGTTGAATCGTGCGATCAATTGTTTGCTCAGGTGTCCACGGCAGCCTTCGGCCAAAACCGTCAATGGGGCATGAATTTCAATACCCTGCATATAGGTATCTTTGGGCTTGCCATCACGGTCAACACCCATGTCGCCGATGATCACGCCACCCACCTCACCATCCGTTAAATAATGGATACCGGCAGCGGCATAACCTGGGAATATGTCGACACCCAGGCCTTCGGCCTGTGGTGCAAGCCAGGCGCACAATGCCCCCA
>Ga0210074_1000210_pt1 | contig 22877 bp, 17 predicted proteins | sample China_Galinas_Co_FD_184860 | JGI IMG/M metagenome (GOLD analysis project Ga0210074, IMG submission 184860) | Wetland microbial communities from San Francisco Bay, California, USA, that impact long-term carbon sequestration -... | ecosystem: Environmental > Aquatic > Marine > Wetlands ... | reverse complement strand
TGTACGACGAGGAGACCGAGGGGCACCGCACGATCCGCCTCGGGTTCGCCCACAGCTCCCTGGGCGAGAAGCTCCGCCAGAAGCAAGCCTTCGCGGAGCAGCTCGCCCGCCTCTACGCGGAGAGCGGAATCAAGATGCTGGTCACCGCCGCCGCCATCGGCGTCGACGCGGTGAGCTATCACCGCAACCCACCCCTGAACCGGGGCGTCTCGCTGGTCCTGAGCAAGGCCCGGGCGGGCGGCTCGGACTTCATCCCGGCGGCGGACCTGGAGGGCGGCATCAAGGTCTATGAGCCGGTCGAGACGGCGCTGTCCGGAGAGCACGAGCCGGTGACCTTCCGGCACGGCTTCGACCTGGTCACCCGGGCCGTGCTCAAGAGCGGTGAGAACGGGTTCTTCACCGTCTCGAACACCGAGGCGCTCTACCGGGTGATGCGCGTCACGACCACCGGAGAGCTCGGGCTGCTCCTCGCCCGCGCCGCGGTGTTCGGCGACGACCCCGCGGCCCCGTCGTTCCCGGACAACCTCTGCTACTACACGGAGAGCGACTACAGCCGCCAGGTCTTCGACCTCCTGGACCACCCGCACCTGGTGGCCGACCAGATCGCCGGCCTGAGTCCCAAGGCGCTCCAGGACCTGGGATCGGCCAAGCACCAGGGCGAGCTGCACACGCTCGGGCTGCTCATCCTCCTCCATCGCCTGCGGACCCTCGACCTGGACGCCATCCCCCGCCGGGTCGACCTGTCCGAGCTCGATCCCCGGGCCTTCTTCGAGGACCACTCACGCCCCCTGTTGCTGGAGCGGTTGCTCGGCTGGACCCTGCCCGTGATGGAACGGGACCTCCGGACGCTGGTCCGGGCCAGAGAGGAGCGCGACCTGGCGGCGCTCAAGCACTTCTTCCAGCCCGATCCCAACCGCCAGGAGGCGGCGCACCGCGTGCTCCGCGAGGTCATCCACGCCGTCTGGGCCATCCCGTCCCTCGGAACGCCCATCGTCTGGGAGGACGAGGAGGGACGTCCTCAGGTCCTGGTGGGCCCCTACGCCGCCCCGCTCGATCTGGCGGTGACCCATCACGACTCCCTGGGGCGGTTCTTCGAGGACCGGTTCCGGAAGCATTCCGACGGTCCGGCCGAGGACTATGACCGGTTCGTCGAGTTCCACATCGCCAACGGCGGCTTCGTCGACCTGCGCCCCCACGCGGTCCTGGTCACGGCCCATGCAGACACGGAAGACCTGGGCGAGAAGGTCCAGGTCTTCCGCACCGAGGAGGCGTTCCGGGAGGCGCTCGACCGGCTCGAGCCCTACACCTACTTCACCACCAGCGGCTTGATCGCGGTGCTCTGCTGGCTCCAGGGGCTCGCCCACGAGGCGGAGCGCTTCGACCTACGGCTCGGCTCGGCGAACGAGTACCGCGCCCTGTACCGCCGAGACGCTCAGGGGCGGGCGCTCCTCGTCCCCGGCCTGATCGAAGCGCGCCGCATGATCGCCCAGGGGCTGGAGAAGAACACCGGCCTCGAGCGGTTGGACGGGCCCTGGGGGTATCCGGGCTAGCTAGATCGCCCCTCCAAACCCCCCGACCCCCTTCCTCCCCTCACGGGGAGGTAGGGGGCGCCCCCGCCCAACGCTCTTGCCGGTTGGAGGCGAAGCTTCACGAGGGTTTGTGCTCACACGACCAGCGGCACCAGCTCGAACTTGTCGACGTCGACCAGGCCCCGGTCGGTGATCTTGAGCGACGGGATCACCTCGAGCGTGACGAAGCTCATGGCCATGAACGGGTCGTGGAGCGTCGAGCCCAGATCTCGGGCCGCCGCCAGCAGCCGATCCATGGTCGCCCGCACCTGCTCCACCGGCTGCTCCGACATCAGCCCCGCCACCGGCAACGGCAACCGCTCCACCAGCCGCTCGCCGTCGGCGACGGCCAATCCGCCGCCGGCCTCGATCACCGCGCGCGCCGCCGTCTCCATCGAAGTCCGGTCCGCACCGATCACCACCAGGTTGTGGTGGTCGTGGGCGAAGGTGCCGGCGAGCGCCCCGTGCTTCAGGCCGAAGCCGCGGATGAAGCCGAGACCGGTGCGGCCGGAGCCGGAGTGGCGCTCGACCACCGCGATCTCCAAGACGTCCCGCTCCGGGTCGGCGACGAGCAGCCCGTCCTCGATCTTGGGCTCGACCGTCAGGTGCTCGGTGAGGAGCTGGTCCGGAATCGCGCCGATCACGCGGATGGCGCCGCCGGCCCCGCCAGGAGCTGGAATCCGAAAATCGAGGGCGTCCGGGTCGACGTCGACCGTGTCCCGGGCCACGGCAGAGTCCGACGGGGTGGCCGCGAACAGGGCCCGCCCGCCCTCGGCCACCTTGGCGCCGGCCACCCAGACCTCCTCGGCCCGGAAGTCGGCGAGATCGGAGAACACCACCAGGTCCGCGCGCCGCCCCGGCACCAGCGCGCCGCGGTCGGACAGGCGGTAGTGGCGCGCCGGGTTGAGCGTCGCCATGCGCAGCGCCGCCATCGGCTCGATCCCCTCCTCCACGGCCACCCGCACCATGTGGTCGATCGAGCCCTCATCCAGCAGGTCGGCCGGCACCCGGTCGTCGGTGGCGAAGCAGAGCGACGGCTCGGTCCACGGATCGACCAGGGGCAGCAGGTCGCGCAGGTTGTGGGCGTTGGTCGCCTCGCGCAGGAGGACGGTGATCCCGAGGCGGAGCTTCTCCCGCGCCTCCTCCACCGTCGTCGCCTCGTGGTCCGACGAGATGCCGGAGGAGGCGTAGGCGTTGAGCGCCTTGCCGGAGAGGCCGGGCGCGTGGCCGTCCAGCACCCGGCCGGCGAAGGCGCGCAGCTTGGCGAGCACCGCCGGGTCGCCGTGGACCACGCCGGGGAAGTTCATCACCTCGGCCAGGCCGAGCACCCGGGGCTCGTCGAGAAGCGACGCCAGCGCCTCCGCATCGAGCGCCGCGCCGGCCGTCCCCAGGTCGGTCGCCGGCACGCAGGACGAGGCGTTGACGAACACCTCGAGCGGCACGCCCGCCGCGTCGCGCAGCATGTAGCGCATGCCGTCGAGGCCGCAGACGTTGGCGATCTCGTGGGGATCGGTGATCACCGTCGTGACGCCGCCCGGTACCACCGCGCGGGCGAACTCCGCCGGCCGCACCAGGGAGCTCTCGATGTGGACGTGGGCGTCGATCAGCCCGGGGGCGACGTAGCGGCCGCCCAGGTCGACGGTCTCCTTCCCTTCGTAATCGGTGCCGAAGCCGGCGACCTTCCCGCCCGCCAGGGCGAGATCGGTCGGGAGAACCTCGCCGCTGAACACGTCGACGAGGCGGATGTTGGTGAGAACGACGTCCGCGGGACGGTCCCCGCGGGCGACGGCCAAGAGCTCTTCAAGTGTCATCAAGGTCTCCTCCAGGTGCCCCCAGAGTTTCTCACGCCGGCCCATGGCTCTGGTATGGCCGTAGTACGACCGGCGACAGGACCCGATAGACTCTTCGGGAGCTCCCCAAGCCATGCCCTACGAATTCCTCGATCACACGGCGGACGTCGCCGTCGCACTCGACGCGGAGACCCGCGAAGAGCTCTTCGCGGAGGCCCTCCGGGCGTTCACCGACACGGTGACCGACCGCGACACGGTCGGCGCGGACGAAGGGCACGACCTGGAGGCCGAGGCCGCCACCCTGCCCGAGCTGCTGGTCGAGTGGCTGGGCGAGCTGGTCTACCGCTTCGACGTCGACGGGTTGCTCTTCGCCGACGTCACCGGCCTGGTGATCGAAGAGACGGACGAGGGCTTCCGGCTCACCGGCCGTGCCCACGGCGAGCCCTACGACGAGGAGCGCCACCCGCTCCAGGTCGAGGTCAAGGGAGTGACCTACCACGACCTGGTCGTCGAGCAGGACGACGGCGGCTGGCGCGCGCGGGTGATCTTCGACATCTGACTGGATCTTCCGCCAATCCCATCTCGATCCCTTCGATCCCTCTCCTACTCTCCGGGAGGAAAGGGACGCTCCCGGCAGACCTCCCCCTCCCTCACCACCCCTCGCCGCTATAATTCGCCCCGTGACCGACCGCCGCCCTCTCCGCCGCATTTCCGACGCGGTCGGTTGGACCCCCCTGATACAGCTCGACCGCTCCGTCGCCGGCCTGCCCTGCGAGGCGTTCGCCAAGATCGAGCTCATGAACCCGATGGGGAGCGTCAAGGACCGGATCGCCCGCTACATCGTCGAGAAGGCCCTGGCCGACGGCCGCCTGCGCAAGGGCGACGTGATCGTCGAAAACTCCTCGGGCAACACCGCCATGGGCCTGGCGATGATGGCCAACCTGTACGACCTCCGCTGCAAGATGGTCGTCCGGATCCAGACCAGCACGGAGAAGCTCGACGCGCTCCGTGCCATGGGCGTCGAGCTGGTGCTGGTCGACGGCACGCTGCCGCCCGAGCACCCGGAGAGCTACAACAAGAAGGCCAGGCAGGTGGCGGCGGAGACGCCGCGGGCGTTCTGCCCGGACCAGCACAACAACCGAGAGAACAACGAGGCCCACTACGCCACCACCGGGCCGGAGATCTGGCAGCAGATGGACGGCCGGATCGACGTCTTCGTCGCCGGCATGGGCACCGGCGGCACCATCTCCGGCGCGGCCCGCTACTTGAAGGAGCAGGACCCGTCGATCCGGGCGGTGGCGGTGGACGTGGAGGGCTCCGTCTTCACCGGCTACTTCCACTCCGGCGAGCTCCCACGGCCCCACCCCTACCTGCTCGAAGGCCTCGGCGACGAGGAGCTGATCGGCTGCCCGGAATTCGAGCTCCTGGACGACGTGATCCAGGTCGACGACGGCGCCGCCTTCCGCGCCGCCCGCGAGCTCGCCCGCACCGAAGCGATCTTCGCCGGCGGCTCGAGCGGCGCCGCCCTCTGCGGGGTCCGCGAGGTGGCCCGCCTCCTGGGCGCGGCCTGGGTGGAGGAGCACGGGCGCCCCGCCCGTCTGGTGACCGTCTTCCCCGACTCCGGGCACCGCTACCTCTCCACCATCTTCAACGATGCGTGGATGAGGAAGCACGGCTTCCTGGACTGACGCTCGGCCGCCGATCCGGCCGCCTGGGGGGTCCCCCTCCGCCCCGGCCCCTCTTCCATTCGGCCCGGCCGGTTCACCCGCCCCACCCCGCCGGGTAGTCCTCGATACCGGCCGAAAGCCCTGTCGTCAACTCTCTCCTTGACACCCCCGGGGCGCGTCGCTATCCTCCATCCCACTCTTTCGGGTAGGAATCAACTGAAGTCGCTGGTGGAGGACCGGGGAAGGTTCTAAAGCGCCCGCGGTCCGTGACGGCGAATCGACGGCTGTGGCGCAGATCTTCCCAGAGCGGTCCAACCGCATGCCCCTGATCCTCGGGCTCGCCGCACTTCTCGGCGGCGCCGGGGCGGTCGCGTTCGCCTGGTACTACTTCTCTCCTGAATACACCGACGTCGGCTACCAGCCGGTCCAGCCGGTGCCGTACAGCCACCGGCTCCACGCCGGCGACCTGAAGCTGGACTGCCGCTACTGCCACGTGGCGGTGGAGCGCTCAGCCGTCGCCTCGGTGCCGCCGACCAACGTGTGCATGAACTGCCACCGGCTGGTCGGCCAGGACAAGGCGACCCTGGAGCCGGTGCGCCAGAGCGCGGCGACCGGAGAGCCGATCCGCTGGGTCCGCATCCACGATCTGCCGGACTACGCCTACTTCGACCACAGCGCCCACCTGGCAGCCGGCGTCGGCTGCTCCACCTGCCACGGCGACGTCGCCTCGATGGACGTGGTCCGCCAGGTGAAGCCGCTGTCCATGGGCTGGTGCCTGAAGTGCCACCGGGACCCGGCGCCGTACCTGCGCCCGTACGACCAGATCACCAACACGGAGTGGGTGCCGCCGCCCGACCAGCGCGCCATCGGCGAACGCTTCATGGCCGAGCGAGGGGTCCACACCTCGGAGGACTGCACCACCTGCCATCGGTAAGGGCTAAGGGGCTGAGGGAGACCATGACGGACGACCGGACGAGCGCCACCTACTGGCGGAGCCTGGAGCGGCTCCTGGAGTCGCCCGCCCTCGCCGGAGCCGTCGAACGCGCCTCGACCGGAGAGGCGACCGAAGAGGCCCAGGTGGGGGGCCAAGCGTCCGCCGGGCCGATCGGCCGCCTGGAGGACGAGTTCCCGGCCGGCGCCTCCATGCCGCCCACCGGCGTCTCCCGGCGCACCATGCTCGGCCTGATGGGCGCCTCGTTCGGCCTCGCGGGCCTGACCGCCTGCCGCCGTCCGGTCGAGAACATCGTCCCCTACGTCGACGCGCCGGAGGGGATGCTGCCCGGGATCGCCGAGCGCTACGCCACCACGCTCACCCTCGGTACCGAGGCGGTCGGCGTGGTGGTCGAGAGCCACGAAGGGCGGCCGACCAAGGTGGAGGGGAACACGCTCCATCCGGCCTCCCTCGGCGCCGCCACCACCTGGATGCAGGCTTCGGTGCTCAGCCTCTACGACCCGGACCGCTCGCGGACCGTGCTCCACCGGAAAGAACCCGACGGAACCCACAAGGCGGCCACCTGGGGGGACTTCGACGTCTTCTGGTCCACGGTCGCCGCCGCGGACAAGGCCCCGGGTGGCCGGGGGCTGGCGATCCTGTCGGAGGGTTTCTCCTCGCCGACCCTGGCACGCCTCGCCCGGCGCTTCGCCCAGCGCTACCCGCAGGCCCGCTTCGCGGTCTACGAGCCGGCGGGCGACGAGACCCTGTTCGCCGGCATCGAGATGGCCACCGGCACGGCCCGCCGGCCGGTGCTCCACCTGGACCGGGCACAGACGATCCTCTCCCTGGACGCCGACCCGCTCCTGACCGAGACCGGCGCGCTGGCCAATGGCCGCGGCTTCGCCCGCCGCCGGCGCCCGGACGCCCCCGGCGAGTCAGAGCGCGGCATGGCCCGGCTCTACGCCATCGAGAGCGCCCTGTCAGTCACCGGCGCGAACGCGGACCACCGGCTCGCCGTGCCCAGTGGGCGGATCGGCGCGGTCGCCGCGGCCCTGGCAGAGCGGCTCGGCGTGCCGATGGACCTGGAGCACGGGACGGCGGAGGATCTGCTCGGCGAGGGCGGGGATCTCGACGAAACCGTCGGCGCCCGGCTCGCCCTGATCGCCGACGATCTCGCCCAGGCCGGGGCGGGCGCCCTGGTCACCGCCGGCCGCCGCCAGCCGCCCGCGGTCCACGCCCTGGTCCATCGGATCAACGAGCACCTGGGCGCGGTCGGTACCACGGTCACCCTCCACGACCTGGCCGACGTGGCCTGGGGCCGGGTGGCGGATCTCGCCGAGCTGACCGCCGCGATCGGCGCCGGCCAGGTCGACACGCTGGTCATCCTGGGCGGCAACCCGGCCTACGACGCGCCGGGCACTCTCGGCTTCGCGGACGCCCTCGCCAAGGTGCCGCACGCGGTCCACCTGTCCGACCGCCTGGACGAGACCTCGCACCGGTGCGCCTGGCACCTGCCGCTCTCCCACACGCTCGAGTCGTGGGGCGACGCCCGCGCCGCCGACGGCACGCCGAGCGTGGTCCAGCCGCTGATCGCCCCGCTGTTCGACAGCCGGAGCGCGATCGAGGTGCTGGCCGCGCTGGCCGGCGAGACCGCCTGGCAGGGCGCGACCCAGGTCCAGGCCACTTGGGGAGTGGCCGCGGCGGACGGCGTGGACCCGGCGAAACCGGCATCGCCTTGGCGCCGCCTGCTCCACGACGGCGTGCTCAGCGAGGCCGCGGGGTTGACCGGCCCGGCGCCGGGAGCGGCGGTGCGCGTCCGGCGGCCGGAAACGATCGCCACCACCGCCGCGCCGGACGCCCCTGCCGGAGCCCAGCCGGCGGACGGCGGCGCGGACGCAGTGGAGCTCGTCTTCCTGGTCTCGCCGTCGGTGCGCGACGGCCGCTTCGCCAACAACGCCTGGCTCCAGGAGCTGCCCGACCCGCTCACCCGGATCACCTGGGACAACGTCGCCCTGGTGTCGCCGGGGACCGCCGAGGCGCGCGGCCTCGCGACGGGCGACGTGGTGCGGATCACCGCGCCGCAAGCGGGCGGCGGCGACGGCGGCGATGCCCCGGCGATCGAGATCCCGGTCTGGGTCGCGCCGGGCCAGGCGGACGGCTCCGTGGCGATCGAGCTGGGCTACGGCCGGAGCGCCGCCGGCCGCGTAGGCGACGGCGTCGGCGCGGACGCCAACCGCGTGCGCGGCCTGGGCGCGGCCCTGTTCGCCGGCGGCTACCGGATGGAGGCGACCGGCGCGACCGCCGAGCTCGCCCAGACTCAGGAGCACTGGAAGATGGAGGGCCGCGACATCGTCCGCGAGACCACGCCGGCGGGCCTCCGGGAGCAGGTCGAGCGCGCGCGGGAGGAGGGCGACGAGCAGCAGGGCGTCCAGCAGAACGACGACCTCAGCCTCTGGCAGGAGCCGGACTACAGCGCCGGCTACCAGTGGGGCATGACCATCGACCTCGGCGCCTGCATCGGCTGCAACGCCTGCGTCACCGCCTGCCAGGCGGAGAACAACGTGCCGGTGGTCGGCAAGGAACAGGTGTCGAACGGCCGGGAGATGCACTGGGTCCGGGTGGACCGCTACTTCTCCGGCGACCCGGCGGCGCCCCACGTGGCCTTCCAGACAGTGCCCTGCATGCACTGCGAGAACGCCCCGTGCGAGGAGGTCTGCCCGGTCGGCGCGACGGTCCACGACCGCGAGGGCCTGAACGCCATGGTCTACAACCGGTGCATCGGCACCCGGTACTGCTCGAACAACTGCCCCTACAAGGTGCGGCGGTTCAACTTCTTCAACTACACCAAGGACACGCCGGAGCTGGTCAAGCTGGTGATGAACCCGGACGTGAGCGTGCGCTCGCGCGGTGTCATGGAGAAGTGCACCTACTGCGTCCAGCGGATCAACCGGGGCAAGCGCGCCGCCAAGCGGGAGGGGCGCCGGCTCACGGACGGCGAGATCGTCACCGCTTGCCAGCAGAGCTGTCCGGCGGAGGCGATCGTCTTCGGCAACGTCAACGATCCGGACAGCCGGGTGAGCCGCAACAAGCGGGACCCGCGCGGCTACGCCCTGCTGGGCGAGCTGAACAACCAGCCCCGCACCACCTATCTGGCCGCGGTCCGCAACCCGAACCCGCTCTGGCCTGGGATGCAAGAAGGGCAGCAAGAGCGGGCCGAGGAGGCGGAGGCATGAGCCGCCAGGCGCCGATCCGGCTCTTCCGGCACGGCCCGATCGTCGAGATCGGTCAGCGGCAGGCCGAGGCCCTCGCGGCCCTGCCGGTCAAGGCGCTGGTGATCGTCTGCGCCTGGCTGCTGGTGTTCGCCTGCGTCCTGGCCACCGGCTGCACCCGCGGCTCGACCTCCAGCCGGCCACCGATCCACCTCAACCCGAACATGGACGATCAGCCGAAGGCTCAGGCCCAGGAGGCGAGCGCCTTCTTCGCCGACGGCAAGGTGATGCGGAGCCCCGTGCCCGGCACCGTCGCCCGCGGCGACCTGGAAGCGGACCCGGCGGTGGCCACCGGCGTGGGGCCCGACGGTGCGCCCGTCGCCTCCTCACCAGTGCCGATCGACGCCCATCTGCTCGCCCGCGGCGCCGCGCGCTACCAGATCTACTGCCAGCCCTGCCACGGGGCGAGCGGCAACGGCAAGAGCATGCTCCGCGAGCGTGCCGGCGTGCCCACCGCGGACCTGCTGGAAGACCGGCTGCGCGAGGTGCCGGACGGGTACATCTTCGACGTGGTCAGCCACGGCTTCGGCCTGATGCCGTCCTACGCGTACCAGATCCCGGTGGCGGACCGCTGGGCGATCATCGCCCACGTCCGGGAGCTGCAGCGCCAGGCGGAGCCACTTGAAGGGGCCGGCACGGGCGAGGCGACCGCGGAAGCCCGGGCCGCCGCGGACCCGGTCGCGGCCAGATCGGAGACGGAGGCGCCGTGAGCGGAAAACGCATCGTCCTCGCCCTGATCGTCGCCGCCATCGGCCTGGTCACCCTGGTCGAAGGGGCCCGCTGGCTCGACCGGACCTTCGCCTTCCGCTCGCCGCTCGAGACCCCTGCCGGAGTCGAGCAGCAGCCGCCCACACCGCGTGAGCAGGCGCTCGCCGCCAAAGCCGAGCACGAGCGCGAAGAGGCGCAGAAGAAGCCGTACAAGGAGGCCGAGTACCGCGCGTTCCCGGTGATCGGCAGCCGGACGGCGATCTGGATCGTCGCCCAGGTCAAGCTCCTGTTCGCCGCCTTCGTCCTGGCGGTGCCGATGTTCGCCCTGATCATCGAGTTCATCGGCTTCCGCACCAAGGACGTGCGCTACGACCGGCTGGCCTACGAGTTCGTCAGCCTGCTGTCCCCGGCCTTCGCCCTGACGGCGGCCTTCGGCGGCGTGCTCACCTTCATGCTGATCATCCTGTACCCGAAGTTCACCAACTACCTGATGTCGGTCTTCTCGCCGACCTTCCTGCCTTACGTGCTGCTGCTGTTCGCCGAGGCGGCGTTCTTCTACACCTACTACTACTCGTGGGGGAAGGTGGGCAAGAAGACCCACCTCTTCCTCGGCGTGATGCTCAACCTGGTGGGCACCGGCATCATGTTCATCGCCAACGCCTGGCTCACCTTCATGATGACGCCCAACGGCATCTCGGAGAACGGGGCGGTGCTCTCCGTCTGGGAGGCGGTGCACAACTACACCTGGATGCCGATCAACATCCACCGGATGATCGCCAACCTCGCCTACGGCGGGTCGATCGCCGGCGCCTACGCCGCCTACCAGTTCCTGAGCGCCAAGACGCCGGAGGAGCGCGCCCACTACGACTGGATGGGCTACGTGGCGAACTTCGTCGCCATCGCCGGCCTCTTGCCGCTGCCGTTCGCCGGCTACTGGCTGGCCTCGGAGATCTACGCCTTCTCCCAGACCATGGGCCTGACCATGATGGGCGGCGCCTTCTCCTGGCTGTTCATCATCCAGGCGATCCTGATCGGCTGCCTGTTCCTGGCCGCCAACTACTACCTGTGGATGGGCATGGGCCGGGTCGACCCGGAACACCGGAAGCGCGCCCTGATCCCGCTCCTCCTCGGCGTCATCACCCTCGGCTTCATGGTCTGGGCGACGCCGCGGAACCCGATCACCACGCCGGCCGAGACCGCCGCCCTGGGCGGCGCGGCCCACCCGATCCTGGGCTTCTTCGGCGTCATGTCGGCCAAGAACACGTCGGTCAACATCACCATCCTGGCGACCTTCGTCTCCTTCATCCTCTACCGCCGGAGCGGCAAGACGCCGCGGGTCGGCTGGGCCAAGGTGGGGAGCGCGGTGCAGGTGGTGATCCTGCTGCTGGCGGCGACGATCGTCATCTCCCTGGGCGTCATCGGCTACCGGGTGGAGGCCCAGGTGCGCATCGGCCTGTCGGTGCCCCAGGTGCTCTCGGTGCTCTTCGCCATGCTCCTGGTGACCTTCCTGGACGTGCTCATGCTGCGCGGCGCCGGCAGCGCCAAGATCCACTGGGGCCGCATGCCGGAGCGCTCCCAGTACGTGCTGATCTTCCTCGCCGTGACCTTTACCTGGCTGATGGGCCTGATGGGCTACGTGCGCTCGGGGCTGCGCCAGCACTGGCACGTCTACGGCGTCATCCGAGACACCTCGCCGGGGGCGTTCACGCCGACGCTGGGCTACGCCACCAAGGTGGTGAGCGTGTGCGTGCTGCTGTTCTTCGCCCAGATCGGCTTCGTCTTCTGGCTGGCGTCGCTCAACCACCGCAAGAAGTCGGAGCCGTACGGGGAGATCGCTGAAGAGGGCGGTGGTGACGGCGACGAAGGCTCGGCCCTGCCCTCCTCCTCGTCGCCGGCTCCGGAGGCGGCGCCATGAAGGTCCCGGTCATCGTCAAGATCGCCGGCCTCACCCTCGGCGCCACGGCGTTCTACACCTGGGTCGGCCAGCTCGTGCCCCAGAAGGAGGTGCAGCCGCCCAAGGTGGTCGAGATCGCCCAGGACGTGAGCACCGACCAGATGGTCAAGATCGGCGACCAGATCTTCCATGGCAAGGGGCTGTGCTCGACCTGCCACGTCATCGGCGGGGGCGGCGCGGCGCTCCGCTTCCCGGACCTGGACGGGGTCGCCGTGCGCGCCGGCAAGCGGGTGCCGGGCCTCACCCAGCTCCAGTACTTCGCCCAGACCCTCTACCGGCCGAACGCCTACATCGTGCCCGGCTTCAACCCCGGCATGCCGGAGATCGACAAGCCGCCGGTCGGCCTGACCGACGATGAGATCAAGGCCGTCATCGCCTTCCTCCAGACCCAGGGCGGCAAGGCGACGATCACCATGGGAACGGTCCTGCCCTACTCCAAGGAAGCGAACGGCGCCGGACCGGAAGAGATGGGGGGCGACAAGGCCGCCGACGGGGGCTCGAACGGTGCCGCGCCTGCGGCGAGCGGGGGGGATGACGCATGAGGCTCTGGCTCTTCGCCGCGGTCTTGCTGGCGCTCCTGGCGCTCTTCGTCTTCCCGCGCCGCGTGGCGGCGCTCCGGCGCCTTCAGCCCGGGCCGCTGGGGTGGTTCGCGCTCTGGCTGATCGCCCTCTGGGTGCTGCTCGACTTCGGCTTCGTGGTGCCGGTGCCCGAGTCTGTGGTCAAGATCTACTTAGGGATCGCCACCATGGCGCTCCTGGCCTACGTCACCTCGGACCGGGAGCGCCTGCAGCAGGCCAAGCGGCCCCTGGTCGCCTTCCTCACCGAGGACCGGTTCTTCCCGTTCCTGGTGGTGGTGGCCCTGGCCCTCCCCGCCGGCGTCATGGCGCACCTCTACTTCAAGATCACGGCGCCGGCCACCGAGCCGGCCTACGGGCGCACCATCCACCCGGAGCCGCCGAACAGCATCGAGGTCCGCGGCGAGACGGTGAGCCTGATCACCGCGACCAACCCGTACCGGGCGCTCGAGAAGACCGACCCGGGCGCGTTCGCGGAACACGTGAAGGCCGGCCGCCACGTCTACTACCAGAACTGCCTGTTCTGCCACGGCGACCTGATGACCGGCGACGGCATCTACGCCGAGTACCTGAACCCGATCCCGACCAACTTCACCAGCACCGGCACCATCGAGCAGCTCCAGGAGTCGTTCCTGTTCTGGCGCATCTCGAAGGGCGGTCCGGGCATGCCGCCGGCCGGCGCGCCGTGGGACTCGGCCATGCCGGCCTGGGAGCAGTTCCTCACCCGCGAGCAGATGTGGGACGTGATCCTCTACCTCTACGATTTCACCGGCCGGCGGCCGCGTGCTCGAGAAGGGGCAGAGGAGGGGGCGGAGGGTGGCGCCGCAGACGGTCAGGGCGGAGCGCAAGGGAGCGCATCGTGAGGCGCCGGCGACGGAGCCTTCTCCGGTCGGCTCGCCTGGCCCGCCTGGCCCGGGGAACCGGCCCGGTGGCGCTCTCCCTCGCAATCGCCGCGGGCGGCGCCGGGCTGCTGGCGGTCTCCGGGTCGGCCGGATGGGCCCAGGACAAGGCGCAGAGCGATCGGCCACTCGACCTGGGAACCGACGAGCAGCGGGCCGCGGGCGGCGTCGTCTTCCACAAGTACTGCTCCCAGTGCCACGGGGACGACGGCGCCGGCGACGGCATCGCGGCGCCCTTCCTCCGCCCCGCGCCGCGGGACTTCACCGCCGGCAAGTACAAGATCCGCTCGACGCCGACCGGCTACCTGCCGACCCGGGACGACCTCGAGCACTCGGTCCGCCACGGCCTGCCCGGCACCGGCATGCCGGCCTTCGACGCCGCCCTGAGCGACAAGCAGGTCGAAGACGTCGTCTACTACATCGAGAGCCTGTCGCCCGACTTCCAGGACCCGCAGGCCTACGCCGCGCCGATCGAGATCCCCGATCCGCCGCCGTTCTCCGAAGACTCGCTCGAGACCGGCTTCGAGACCTACGTCCAGGTGGGCTGCGCCCGCTGCCACGGCGACAAGGGCCGGGGCGACGGCCGCTCGGCACCGACGCTCCGCGACGACTGGGGGGACTTCATCCCGCCGGCCGACCTCTCCATGCCCTGGAACTTCCGGGGGGGCGGGAGCCGGCAGGACATCTACCGGTCGATCTCCACCGGCCTCTACGGCACCCCCATGGCCGGCTTCGCCGACGGCCTGACCGAGGAGCAGCGCTGGCAGATCGTCGACTGGATCGTCGCCCAGGCGCGGGAGACCGGCGCCACGGACGACCCGGGTCAGGCCCCCTACGACACGCTGGTCCGCGCCGTGCCCCATCTCGAAGGGCTCGACGGGATCGCCCCGGGCGCCAGCCTGGACGAGGCCCGCAAGCTGTTCGACGGCGCCCCGAAGGCCCTCTTCCCGGTGATCGGCCAGGTCACCCAACCGGGCCGCGACTTCCGGCCGGGGACCGTGGCGGTCGGCGTCCAGGCGATCTACGACACGAACGACGTGGCCTTCCTGGTCACCTGGCACAACCTCACCGCCGACACCAAGGGCTCGAACGCTCCGGACCTCGAGGTACCGCGCCAGCACGGCGTGCCGTTCCGCGGCTACCCCGAAGGCGACGAGGCGGCCCAGGCCGGGGCAGCGGAGGAGACGAAGGCGAGCGAGCCGGAAGAGGCCGGGAAGGCCGGCGAGGCCACCTCCGCCGACGACTTCTGGGGCACCGGTGGGAGCACCGCGACCGGCAAGGACACCGGAACGGCCGCCAAGGGCGATTCCGGCGGTGACTTCTGGGGCACGGGCGGCGGCGCCTCCGATACCGGCTCGTCCTCAGATGACGGCGGCGCGGCGGCCTTCTTCGGCGGCGGCGCCGAGCAGGCCGCCCCGGGCCGCCCGGCCGGTAGCGACGAGTTCTCGGACGCGGTGGCGCTCCAGTTCCCGATCGAGCTCCGCGACGGCGTCGAGAAGCCCTACTTCCTGTTCGGCGATCCGTCGTACCCGGTCGAGCTCTGGTACATGGATCTGGCGCACCCGCAGCCGAAGCTCTACGAGGGTCGCGGCACCGGCGCCCTCACGCTGTCGGACGCCGACCCGCCCCAGGCCCTCTCCGGCTACGCCGACGGCGAGTGGGCGGTGATCTTCAAGCAGCCGCGCAAGCCGACCACCGGCATCACCTTCGCCGAGGAGACGTTCGTGCCGATCAGCGTCTCCGTCTGGGACGGCTTCTACCGCGAGCGCGGCGGCCGGCGCGGCCTGACCCGCTGGTTCCACGTCTACGTCGAGCCCACGAAAGAGCCGGCCGTGGTGGCGCCCATGGTCAAGGCCGGCCTCGGCGTGCTGCTCGTCGAGCTCCTGATCATCGGCCTCGTCCGGCGGAAGGCCAAGACCGTATGAACCTCCACCTCCGACAGTCTGGAGATCCATGATGTACGAGACGATCTACGTCCCCGTCGACAACTCCGGCCATTCGAACCGGGCCGCCGATTGCGCGGTCGCCCTGGGCAAGGCCTACGGCTCCAAGATCGTCGGCTGCCACGTCTACGCGGCGCGCATGCACGACTACCGGTTCAAGCAGATGGAGTTCACCCTGCCGGACGAGTACCTGGTGGAGTCGGAGCTGGCGCGCCAGCGAAAGATCCACGACTCGCTCATCACCATGGGGCTCGAGCTGATCTCCGACTGCTACCTGGAGCGCCTGGAGGAGCTGGCCGAGGGCGCAGGCCTCGAGCTGGAGCGCCGGATGATGGACGGCAAGCACTCGACCGAGCTCTTGAAGGACCTGGCCGCCGCCGAGGACGTGGACCTGGTGATCCTGGGCGCCGTCGGCATCGGCCGCACCAAGGACAGCCAGATCGGCTCCGTCTGCGGCCGGGTGGCGCGGGAGACGACCAAGGACACCTGGGTGGTCAAGCACGTGCCGGAGAAGGACGAGCCGGAGCGCGACACGATCCTGGTCGCCGTCGACGGCAGCCCGGAGTCCTTCGGCGCCCTCCAGGTGGGGCTGGAGCTGGCCAAGAAGCTCGGCAAGAAACTCGAGCTGGTGGCGGTCTACGACCCGTACCTCCACTACGCCGCCTTCCGCGGCATCGCCGAGGTGCTGACCGACCGGGCGGCCAAGGTCTTCCGCTTCGAGGAGCAGAACCAGCTCCACGAGGAGATCATCGACACCGGGCTGGCGGAGATCTACCAGTCCCATCTGAACGTCGCCGCCGCCATGGCCCGCGAGGCCGAGGTGGAGCCGATCGTCACCCTGCTCGACGGCAAGGCCTACCAGAAGGTGCTCGACCACGCCCGGAAGACCGAGCCCTGGGTGCTGGTCATGGGCCGGCTGGGCATCCACTCCGGCGAGGACGAGGACACCATCGGCTCGAACGCCGAGAATCTCCTGCGGCTGGTCCCCTGCGACGTGCTGCTGACCAACCGGCGCGTGGTGCCGGAGCTCGACCTCAAGGCGTCGGAGTCGATCCACTGGACGCCGGAGGCCGAGGAGCGCATGGGCCGGGTGCCGGAGCAGGTCAAGGGGATCGCCCGCACCGCGATCCTGCGCCTGGCGATCGAGAAGGGGCACAGCGTGGTCTCCTCCGATCTCGTCACCGAGGCCATGGACCGGTTCATGCCCAAGGGGAGTGCCAAGGCGACTGAGAAGCTGGCCGAGGCCCTGGCGTTCGAGAAGGCGCGGCGGCAAGAGGTGGCTCTGTGCAAGGGCTGCGGCGTCGCCGCCCGGGTGCCGGACCCGGTGCGCTGCACGGTCTGCGGCGGCACCGCGTTCGAGATCGTGGCGCCGGAGGTGATCGACCAGATCGTCGCGTCCGAGGGCGGCAGCTCCGAGGAGCGCACCTACGACGGCCGCAAGCTCGCCTGGACCCAGGAGGCGAGGAAGTCGCTCCGGGCCATCGGCGACCGCTACCAGCGCCGCCGGGCCAAGGCGCGGATCGAGAAGGCGGCCCACGGCCAGCAGATGGAGACCATCACCTTGGATCTCGCCAAGCGGTTCATCGAGGAGGAGACCGGCGTGCTCTACGACGCGGCCACGATCCCCGACGAGCCGGACGAGGCCGACGAGGCGCTCGACGCCCAGGACGGCGCGCCGGCGACGGACGACGGCGGAGACGACGAGGGCCTTCGGCTGATCGCCCGGGACGCCGCCAACAACCCGCTCCTCTCCCGCTTCGACTGGACCGAGAACGCTGCCCAGCGGGTGCTTCGGGTGCCGGCCGGCTTCATGCGCGACCGCACCCAGCGCCGGATCGAAGAGCTGGCCGCGGAGAAGGGCGCCACCGCCATCGACCTCGCCCTGGTCGAGGAGGGCATCGAGCACGGCCGCCGCATGATGGCGGAGATGATCGGCCAGCAGGAGGCGGCCAAGAAGCAGGCGGCCCGGCCCGCTGCAACCGGCGGGGCCGAGGGCCCCGAGGCGCCGTCCAATGGAGCCGGCAACGGACATGGAGCGAACGGCTCCGCCGCCGAGTGCCCGGTCGACCTGTCCGAGGAGGCGGCCGAAGCCCCAGAGGCGGTGCCCGCCGCAACGGACGATCCCCCGCGCTTGGCGCTCAACGAGGTCTCCGTGATGAGCGAGATGGAGCGGCAGCGCCGCGGGCTTTCACCAGAATCTTGACGATCCGGAGTCGTGACGACGGAACCGCAACGCGAGTCCGCGGCGCCTTGCCCGTCCCGGTCAACCTAGATGATCCTCTGGATCCCCCCTGCAACCCCCCGTCCCCCTTCTCACCCCGAGGGGGAGAAGGGGGCGCCCCCACCCGGTGGCGGCGGAGCGGCCCGGAAACGAGTGGACTCGCGAGGCCCCTGAGGTCATGCCCTCTTACCGCTTCTGCCGCCCCGACGACATCCCGTTCCTCGTCCGCGCGGTCAACGCCTGCTTCGACGTCCACTTCCCGGACCGGCCGCCGCTCACCGTCGATGGCTTCCGCCGGGAGATGAAGCACCTGGACCTCTGGCCGTCGAGCTGCCTGATCGCCGCCGAGGGGGACGATCCGGTGGCCGTCCTGACCGGCACCAAGCGGGACGACGAGACCCTGGTCTCCCGAATCGGCGTCCGGCCGGGCCTCGAGCGCGACGGCCACGGCGGCCACCTGCTCACCTCCCTCGGCCAGAAGCTCGCCGTCCTCGGCCCGCCGCGCCTGGCGGTCGAGGTGCCGGCGTCCCGGCCCGGCGCGCTCGCCTTCTTCCGGGCGCTCGGCTGGCGAGACGACGGCGTCTACGTCGACCTCGAGGAGGACCTGGAGCAGGGCGGGCCGGAGGGCGGTGGAACGGACGGCCGGGGCGAGACCCGCGAGGCGCCGGTCGAGCCGCCGCCGGAGGGCCTGGTCGGCACGGTCACCGTCGCGGAGCTGGACGCCGCCGGAGTGCTGGCACCGGGCGCGGGAACGGCTCCGGCCCCGGCCGCCGGCGGAGCATCGTCCGGTGCGGAAGCTGACACCGGAACCGGCGCGGCCGTGGAGCCGGACGCCGCGACGGGAACGGCCGTCGCGGCCGTTCCGCCCGGTCTGGCGCCAACGGCCTGGGAACGGCGGCCGGCGAGCCTCCGCGGCCGGGCCGACGCCCTCCGGGGCGCCGCCATCGCCTCGCCCGACCGGATCGAGTCCTGGATCCTGTGGGAGCCGGCGACCGGCTCCGAGGGCACGCTGGAGGTCGCGGCGTGGGGGTTCGGCGACGCCGGATCCAGTCCGCCGGGCTCGCAGGGCGCCGAGAGCACGGACCGTCGCGCCCTCCTGCTCTCCCTGCTGCTCCGCCACCTGCTGACCGCGGAGCCCACGCGGCGCCTGCGTCTGGTCAAGACGTCCGCGGGCGAAGTGCCGTCGGAAATCGTCGCCGCGCTCGGCCTACAGCCGGCGGAGCGCTACCATCGACTGATCACGGACGCGCAACCCCTGTGAGCCGATCGAGGCGGCGATGAAGACCTACCACGACATCCAGGGCGACGGCGGCTCGGACGTCCTCGGCCAGGTCCAGGCCCAGGCCCGGCAGATCGGGCAGGCCCTCGCCGGCGTCCGCCGGCTGGTGGCGATCGGCTCCGGCAAGGGCGGCGTCGGCAAGAGCACCGTCACCATGGCGCTCGCCCACTCCCTCTCTCGTCAAGGGCGCCGGGGCAAGCGCGTGACCATCCTGGACGCGGACCTGAACGGCCCGTCCCAGGCCCGGCTCGCCGGGCTCGAGGGCCGGCCGTGGGTGCCGGGCGAGCGCGGCCTGGTGCCACCCAGAAGGCCGGATGGGATCGCCGTGGTCTCGGTCGGAAGCCTGCTCCCGGACGCCGCGCCGCTGGCCTTCGAAACGGTCTCCTCCGGCGAACAGCAGACCTGGCGAGCGACGCGGGAGATGGCCCTCTTCGCCCAGATCCTGGCGAGCACCGACTGGGGGGAGCTGGACGTGCTGCTGCTCGACCTGCCCCCGGGGACGGAGCGGACGGTGCAGTTCGCACAGACCTTGGCAGGAGTCGGTCGTCTCGGGTTGGTCATGGTCACCATTCCGTCCGCCGTCGCCCGTGGCGTGGTCGCCCGGACCCTCTCGGCGCTGGCCGAGCTCGACCAAACCGAGGCCGGGCCGCGAGTCCTCGGCTACGTCGAGAACATGGCCGGCTACTACTGCCACGCGTGCGGCGCGGTCCGGCCCCTGTTCCCGGAGGCGTCGCCCGGCGAGGCCGTCCCCCTGGACGCCCCCTGCCTCGGCCGCATCCCGTTCGATCCTGAGCTCGCCGCCCTGTGCGACCGGGGCTGGCCGGAGGACGCGATCGGGTCCGCCCCCGACCGCGCGGACGGCGCGACAGCGGACGCCGGGGACGGGCCGGCGACCGGCCTGGCCGGGGCGCTCCGCGCCGTCGACGCCATCGCCCGCCGGCTGCTCGCCGACGACGCCGCTTCCGACCGTCCGGGCGACCCCGCGACGACCGAATCCCCAAACTCTCAGCCAGACTCCCAGCCAACCCCCCAGGAGGCCCCACGATGAAGTTCCTGTGCGTCGCCTGCGACGAGCCGATGAAGCTCCTGACCGTCGACGACTCGGGCGGCGGCTCGCTGTCCGTCCTCTACGGCTGCCCGCGCTGCGAGCAGAAGGTCGCCATGCTGACCAACCCGTACGAGACCGAGATGGTCCAGTCCCTGGGGGTCAAGATCGGGCCCAGCGCCGCCGCGGCGGTCGCGGCCGCGGGCGCTAAAGGTGCCCAAGCCGCTGCGACCGGCGCCGCTGGAAACGCGGCATCCGCTACCGGATCGCCGGTGGCCGCCGCGGAAGCCGCCGCCGGAGAAGAAGCCGGCACGGCGACGGCCGGCGGCTGCCCGTTCAGCGGCATGGTCGCGGAGATGCAGGCCGCCGCCGAGTCGAACGGCCCCCGCTGGACCGCCGAGGCCCTGGCCCGGCTCGACAACATCCCGAGCTTCGTCCGCCCCATGGCCAAGCAGGGGATCGAGCACTACGCCCGCACCCACGGCCTGGCCGAGATCGACGAGGAGATCCTCGAGCAGGCGCGAGGGCGGTTCGGGATGTGACGAGGACAGTCGCGACTCATGCGCCGAATGATCGCTCCATGCCTCCAAATCGACAGGTCATCGGCAAGATGGACAGTTCATACCGTGGCCCAGATGACCAGCTCATAACTCTCGAGGCACGGCTCATGTCCGAATTGAGCACGTCATGCCGCACAGAGGAGATGGCGCCCCCATGACCGTCCCCCGGCCCGCGGCGCTCGACGACTTCACCCGTCCGCCACAGTCCGGAGCGGCCCCGGAGTCTGACCTCGCGCCCGCCCCGGCGATCGAGGCGATCCCCCACGTCGTCGCCTGGAACCTGACCGAGCGCTGCAACCTGGCCTGTGCCCACTGCTACATCGCTGCCGGTCCGTGGCGGAGCGCCGGTGGCGAGCTGACCACGAGCGAGGTGCGGCGGATCGCCGACGAGATCCTGGCGATCAACCCGGCGCCGATGTTCGTGCTCTCCGGTGGCGAGCCCCTGCTGCGCGAGGATCTCGAGACCATCGCCGCCCATGCGAAGGCTGGCGGTGCCACCGTCGTCGTCGGCACCAACGGCACCGGCCTCACCGCCGAGCGGATCGCCTCCCTCCAGGAGGCCGGCGTCACCGGCGTCGCCGTCTCGGTCGATTCGCTCACCGAGCGCTACCACGACCGCTTCCGCCACGGCACCGGCTCCCTGGGCGAGACCCTGGCCGCCGTCGAGCGCCTGGGCGAGGCCCGGCTGGACTTCATCATCCAGACCTCCCTCACCCGCGGCAACCGCGGCGAGCTCCGGCAGATCGCCGCCTGGGCCGCCGGCGCCGGCGCCGTCTGCTTCAACGTCTACTTCCTGGTCGAGACCGGCCGCGGCGCCGGCATGCACGGCCTCGAACGGCAAGAGAACGACGCCGTCCTGGACGAGCTCGTCGACCTCCAGCGGGAGTACCGGGGCCGCATGATGGTGCGCTCCAAGTGCCAGCCCCAGCTCATGCGCCACATCCACGAAAAGGACCCGGGCTCGCCCCTCCTCCACTACGCCACCCGCTGCCCCTGCGGCGTCCAGTACTGCCGCATCACGCCTGAGGGTAAGGTCACCCCCTGCCCCTACACCCCCGCCGTCGCCGGCGACCTGCGAGAGCAGTCGTTCGGCGAGGTCTGGCACGAGTCCGAGGTCTTCCGGGCCCTCCGCCGCGCCCCCACCGAGGGCGCCCTCGGCGGCAAGTGCGGCCGCTGCGAATACCAGGTCGTCTGCGGCGGCTGCCGCGCCCGCGCCCACGCCACCACCGGCGACCTCCTCGGCGAAGACCCCTCCTGCGCCTACGACCCCCCGGGCGACCTCCCCCTCCTCCGCCCCGAGCCCGCCGCCACCTACGGCGCCCAGCCCGAAACCACCCTCACCTGGACCCCCGAAGCCCGCCAGCGCATCGAGCGCATCCCCTCCTTCGTCCGCGGCGTCGTCACCAAGCGCGTCGAAACCCTCGCCCAGCGCGAAGGCATCCAGGAGATCACCCCCGCCCTCCTCGACCGCATCCGCCAGGAGATGCCCGTCGACTTCTCCAAGAAGCTGCCGTGGTTCGCACGAGGGAGGAAGGAGTAGGTCGACGGTAAGCCGGATCGGTCTGGCTCGACGGAGGACTGGCTCAACGGAGCGCGGCGGGCGTCCAGGGCGGCCATGCGGGAACCCCCAGAAGTCTCCAATTCGCGTACCGCGCCACGACCCGGAAGGGCGTCGCTGCCCAGCTGTTGTCCAGCACCTGGGCTTCCCCGGCGAAGTCCCGGTCGAGGCGGAGGCCGCGCGAGAGGGCGGTCATTCTCTCGGCCCAGAAGGCGCGGACCACCGCCTGCTCCTCGGTACCCAGCGCGTCGTAGCTCCGCTCCCCGGCGAGCACCTTCGCCACATCGTCTACCGACACGCCGGCACTCGCTTCGAGCTCCCGGCCGATACGCGCCCAGTGACCGATCTGTTGCGCCGTGTTCCGGCTCATCACCGACGCCGCGGTGGACGCATCCTCGCAGAGCTCTGCATCGATCCGGACCGGACCGCTGGTCTTCGTCGCCATCGTTCGGCCCTCTCTCAGGCTCCTGATTCACGGCGTTGGCGTTGCGACTAGTAACGCAACCCGTTATTATTCCCGCGATGATCTGGAGCTTCCGGGACAAGGAGACGCAGAAGCTCTTCGAACGCCGAGGATCCCGGAAGTTTCGCGGTGACCTGGAGCGCAAGGCTTTGAGGAAGCTCTTGATTCTGGACGCTGCCGAGCGTCTCGAAGACCTGCGGACACCTCCTGGGAACCGCCTGGAGAAGTTGCAGGGTGACCGCGACAGCCAACACAGCATCCGGATCAACGACCAGTGGCGAGTCTGCTTCCGCTGGTCGAACGGCAATGCGCACGATGTCGAGATCGTCGATTACCACTAGGAGGCAACCGATGGCCAGCCGACTCCCACCGATCCATCCAGGAGAGATCCTGTTGGAGGAGTATCTGCGGCCCATGGGGCTCAGCCAGTATCGGCTCGCCAAG
>Ga0210074_1000209_pt1 | contig 22973 bp, 28 predicted proteins | sample China_Galinas_Co_FD_184860 | JGI IMG/M metagenome (GOLD analysis project Ga0210074, IMG submission 184860) | Wetland microbial communities from San Francisco Bay, California, USA, that impact long-term carbon sequestration -... | ecosystem: Environmental > Aquatic > Marine > Wetlands ... | reverse complement strand
CCGGAAGAGAGAGCCATCGAGATCGAAGGCTTCGGCAAACAATCCAGTCTGGCGGTTACCCTGATGCCGGCCTGGGCAATCTACACCATAGAGACCGCCCCTGAAGGGGCAATCGTCGCTGTTGACGGAATCGAAAGAGGTGTGACACCCCTGGAACTGGAGTTGCTTGCCGGGCGGCGTGAACTTGTCTTCACCAGGGCAGAGCACACCCCCCTGGCAGTCGAACTGGACGTCGAAGCAGGTCAAGACCAAAAACCTCCCGTTTACCACCTGGAACCGGCACCAGCCACACTCAAACTCAGATCCAAACCTGACGGAGCCACGGTGACCGTTGGCGGCATCTACCAGGGCCTGACACCGATCGAAATTTCCCTGTCGGCAAAGACCTCGCATGAAATTCGGCTTTCCGCCGCCGGGTACAAGGCTGCGAATCGCAAGTTGACGCTGGCCCCAGGAGAGGAGCATGAACTAGATGTTACTCTCGAACCTGAGTACGGCACTATCTTCATCATGTCAACCCCGGCGGACGCAAGCCTCAAGATCGACGGCAAGCCCCAGGACAAGGCAAACGGGCGCTTCCGGCTGACGACGCGAGCTCACACCATCACCCTGCAGGCAGAGGGTTATGAGACGAAGACCAGGACCATCACTCCCCAGGAGGCCTACAGTCAACGGGTAGAATTCGTCCTGACCCGCGAGGGGGCGCCCGCCAAGGCGACAAAAGCCGCAGCCGCAGCCGATACCGCAGGCAGAACCGGACTCGGGCAGAAACTGGTCCTGTTAGCACCAAAAGCCTTCCGCATGGGCGCTTCACGTAACGAGGCAGGGCGCCGTGCCAACGAAACCGAGCACGAAGTGCTCATGCGGCAGAAATTCTATCTTTCCGAACGCGAAGTGACCAATGCCGAGTACCAGCGCTTCCAGCCACAGCACACCTCCGGCGTCTCGGGCAACCGTTCGCTGGAAATTGCCACCCACCCGGTGGTCAACGTCACCTGGGAGGATGCTGCCCGATTCATGAACTGGCTCAGCCAGAAAGATGGCTTGCCCCCATATTACAAGGAAAAAAACGGGACGATGGTTGCAGAACAGGCCAAAGGAGTCGGTTACCGACTGCCAACCGAGGCGGAGTGGGCCTATGCCGCCCGTCTCGCAGGGCGTACTGAAAGGGACCGCTACCCCTGGCCGGGGAAATTTCCGCCCAAGACGAAGGTCGGGAACTTTGCCGACGAATCCGCCCGACACCTCCTTCCCACTGTCATCAACGGCTACAACGACGGCTTCGCAGCGACCGCGCCCACCGGCTCCTTCCCAGCCAACCCGGCAGGGATTTACGATCTCGGCGGCAACGTTGCCGAATGGTGCCATGACTATTACGCCGCCAATGCAGCCAGCGCAAACAAAGGAGTCGTCGACCCGATGGGCCCCGTGACAGGAAATCACCGCGTGATCAGGGGTTCGGGCTGGCGTGACGCAAGCATCACAGAACTGCGGTTCAGCTACCGTCGCTACAGCCGCGATCCGGCCAGTGATATCGGTTTCAGAATTGCGAGGTATGCCAAGTGAGAACGATCATTTTGACCATGTTCCTGCTGCTGGTTGTTGGCAACGGTATGGCGGCAGACAAACAGCCTGAGAAGAGTTCTGCCAAGACCCCCGGGAAAACCGGGGCCCAAAACAGTTCCGGGCAGAAGCCCGTCGAAAAGAAGAGCACGGTACAGTGGCCGCGCCCTTACAAGTCAAGCGAAGAAATCAGTGCCGACAGCGTGGTGCCCTTCCCAACAGACATCTGAACGAGGTGGACAACCGATGCGCAGCAAGAACTTTCCAATCGAAATGGTTTACCAGGTCTTCAGCCTGCTGGTCGTCTTTATTATCGTGCACGGAACTTACGTTGCACTGATTCGCCCCCAGGCGGATGCGTTTCTGGCCGCGGAGTACGTCCGCATGGCTGAACAGCCCGATGCCGTTCAGGAACAGAACTTCTACGTCGTGATCAAGGACTTTGAACAGGAAGCCTGCATGATCCTGTTCTTCTGGGCGCTGGCAATTCTCGCCTACAAGGGAGTCGTGGTCTGGCGCCAGCAGGGGCAACTGGAGGAAGACCTGCTGCAACTGCCGCAGAATATGCCGATCGGCCCTGAAGATACGCGGGAGCTGATCGGTCGACTGAATGAACTTCCCGGAGAGAGCCGCCAGTTCCTGCTGCCCACGGCACTGTTAAGCGCAACCCAGAGGTTTGCATCGACCCGCAACATCCAGGATGCGGCCACCGCGGTCCGGACCGCTTGTGATACCCACGGCGACCGGCTCGACTCGGAGCTTTCGATCATCCGCTATGTCGCCTGGGCAATTCCCTCGGTCGGCTTTATCGGCACCGTCCGTGGTATCGGCTCTGCACTCGCCCAGGCGCACCGCGCTGTCGAGGGCGATATCACGGGTGTCACACAAAGCCTCGGGGTTGCTTTCAACTCGACGTTTATTGCCCTGGTCCTGAGTATCATCCTGATGTTTTTTATCCACCAGCTTCAACTGCGTCAGGAGCGGCTGATCCTCGACGCCGACAGCTACTGCCAGCAAAACCTGATCAACAAACTGCGAACCAAACCATTGCCTTAAGGTTGCCCCGTGCCCAGAACCAGGCGAAGTACATCCGAGTTCAACCTGTCATTCCTCGACATCATGTGCTGCGGCTTTGGTGCTGTCGTCCTGCTGGTAATGTTGCTGAACGGCGACATGTTGACCACCAGGAAAGAGATCGTCGCCGATCTGCGCAGTGAAGTCACCCGCATGGAGCGCGAGGTTCGGGTTGGGGAAGAGCTCCTGGTCACCCTGCAGAACAGCATGATCGAGACCGAGGAGGAGATCGTCCGGACCGAGGGGTTGTCCAGGGAAGTTGTCGCCCGAATCGAACAGACCAAGGTTGAACTGGCCACACTGCAGGGAAAAAGCCAGGCCTCGAAAGAGCATATCAAGGCCCTGCAGTCCGACCTGATCAACCTCGATGAGAAGGTCAGTCGGATCGGCACGGACCAGCAGGCGGAGCTAAACAAAGGTGCGCAAGTCCGTGAATTCATCGGCCAGGGAGACCGACAGTACCTGACCGGGTTGCGCCTCGGCGGCAGGCGGATTCTGCTGCTGGTCGACAGTTCGGCCAGCATGCTCGATGAAACAATCGTCAACATCATCATCCGCCGCAATCTCGACGAACGGTCCCGCCGGGACGCGCCAAAATGGAAGCGCACCGTCAGGACTGTTGAATGGCTCGTCGCCAACCTGCCACCAGACAGTGCCCTGCAGATTTACACCTTCAACACTAAAACCGTTCCGGTCGTGACCGACCTGCAGGGGAAGTGGATTGCCAGCACTGACACGCCCAATGTCAACCGCATGCTCGCAGCCCTCAACCAGACGATCCCGCAGGGTGGAACCAGCCTTTTCAATGCTTTCTCTACAGCTGCCCGCATGGGCCCGCGCCCCGACAATATTCTGCTACTCACCGATGGCCTGCCAACCCAGGGCGAGCGCAAGTCGGACCAAACAACGATTTCGGGAGGCGAGCGGTTGAGCCTGTTCCACCAGGCAGTGAAGAAGCTGCCCAGGTCCGTGCCGGTCAACACCATCCTCTTCCCTATGGAAGGCGATCCGATGGCCGCCGTCTCCTTCTGGCAACTGGCGATCGAAACCAAAGGCTCCTTTCTGACTCCAACGAGGGACTGGCCATGAGAAGACGACGTCGCCAGTTCGAGGTTTTCAGCCTCTCCTTTCTCGACGTGATCTCCTGTGGCTTCGGAGCTATCATCCTGTTGCTGGTCATTTCGAAGATCTCCGAACCCCGGGTCATCGAGCAGACCAACACCGACCTCTCCGGACTGGTGATCAGGCTCGAGGAAGAACTTTACGAAATCCGCGGCGAAACGCAAATCCTCAACCGTCAACTGATCGCCAGGCAGGAGCAGCTTTCCGAGCACAAGGAGAAACTGGCCCGCCTGCAGGGCGCCCTGACCAACATCGAGGGACAGTATCGTCTCGACAGCAGATCTACCGAGGCGCAGAGCATCATCGCGGATGAGCTGGAAAGCGCCAAGCAGGAATTGTCTGATGAGATGCGGCGCCTGAATTCCGCTTACCAGAGGCCGAAAGAGGATGCCGTGATCGGCGGCGTCCCGGTAGACAGCGAATACATCATCTTCGTCATCGACACCTCCGGCAGCATGCAGCGCTTCGCCTGGCCGTTGGTCAGGCAGAAGATGAAAGAGATCCTCGACATTTACCCGCGGGTCAAAGGGGTGCAGGTGCTCAATGATATGGGGGATTACATGTTCTCCCAGTATGCCGGGAACTGGATTCCGGACTCGAACGCCCGTCGACGGGCAATTCTGGAACGCCTCAGCACCTGGGCTCCCTTCTCCAACTCCAGCCCGGTGGAAGGGATTACCAAGGCCATCGGTCGCTTCTACGCATCAGATAAAAAGATCAGCCTCTACGTTTTCGGTGATGACTTTTCCGGTGGGCTTATGCAGAACGTGGTCGATACGATAAGGCAGAAGAATTCGGCAGGCAGCGGCAGGGACAGCCGGGTACGCATTCACACCGTCGGCTTCCCGGTGCTTCTGGATCAGCCTGGAGCAGTACAGAACGCCGCCCGCTTTGCCGCCCTGATGCGGCGGTTGGCAGAGGACAACAACGGCAGCTTTGTCGGCCTTCCCGGATTGAGGTAACGGGTCAGGCAGGCCAAGCTGTCCCGCACAAGGCGTTGTCCCCGGGTTCACGATGGGATAAGATGGGCATAAAAGTTCAAAGGCACTTTTACGGGAGAGAAAAATGAAAACCGGTTCTGGAATCACTATAGTCGTTTTGGTCATGGCTCTCGCCAGCTGTTCCAGTGCGAGACGACCGGTCCTCTATCCCAACGACCACCTGAACAGGGTCGGACAACAACAGGCTGACGCGGACATCAATGCGTGCATGCGTGCGGCCGAAGCCAGCGGGGCAAACGCCAACAGGAGCGAGGACGTCGCCAAAAGCACAGCCAAGGCCGGAGCCGTTGGGGCCTCCACGGGAGCGGTTGTCGGGGCGATTTCCTCAGGCACCAGCGTCGGCCACGGGGCTGCGGTCGGTGGCGCGGGAGCCGCAACGGCAACTCTGGTCAGCGGCGCCTTCGACGCCTCGGAGCCGACACAAATATATAAACGCTTCGTTGACCAGTGCTTGCATGACAAAGGCTACCAGTCGATCGGTTGGCGATAACCGCCGGCTATCTCCCGCACCCCCGGCGCCGCGACAGCGACTATTCCCGACTCAGTAATCAATCCCCGGCTGCGGTTCGATATCCTTGCGGTAGGCGTGTTTAATTTCACAGACTTCACTGACGGTGTCGGCCAGCTCCACGAGATCTGGATGGGCATCACGCCCGGTCAGGATCATGTGCATCAGTTCCGGTTTGCTTTTTACCAGTTCCAGAACCTGGTCGAGATCGACCAGTTTCAGTTTCAGGGCATTGTTGATTTCATCCAGAATGACTATGTCGTAACCAGCACTCTTGATCTTCCCCATCGCCAGATCAATCGCCGCCTGGGCACTGGCACGATGTTCCTCCCGGCTGTATGGATTACCCTGGATGCCGCAGAAGCCCATCCCTGTGGTATGCATTTCCACCCGGTCACCAAGCAGCTTGACGCCATCCCATTCGCCTGAATAGAGGTCTCCCTTCATAAACTGGATGATGCAGACTTTCATGCCGTAGCCGCTGGCCCTGAGGACCATGCCCATGGCACTGGTGGTCTTGCCCTTGCCATTGCCGGTGATCACGACCACCAGGCCATGAGGCTTCTTCGGTACCAGCTTGTCCACTTTGACCGGTGTGAGCTGTATCGTCATCTTGACTCTCCTGAACAGTTTGGTGTGCCTGACATTTTAACTCCAAGTCAGTAACAGTATACTTGTTTCGGCATCTTCTTAAGAAAACTATTTGGGCTGACAGGGTAAAAAGAAAAACTCGGATCGGCATCGTCTCCTGCCCGGGCACTGATATTGCGAGTCCCGGGACAATTAAGTATGGTGTCCCAATATTTAAAATGATACCCTTCTCCGGGAATTTTACCGAAGTGAGGACTATATGAGCAACGTCACTCCCTACCTGGGGTTTCTTACCGTGAGCCTGATGATCGCACTGTCTCCGGGACCCAGCTGGGCATACACCATATCGACCACGCTCGGGCACGGCAGGAAAAGCGGCATGATCGGCAACCTGGGCAACTCGGCCGGCATCCTCTGTCATGCTCTGGCCGTTGCCCTCGGCCTGGCTGCGGTACTGCAATACTCTGCGACAGCCTTCCACACTCTCAAATTTCTCGGCGTCGCCTACCTGGTGTACCTGGCACTGCAGGCGTTTCGGGGTGGCACCACCCTTGGTCGGGTGAACGAAGCACCGAGAGCTTCGACATGGGTCATTTTCCGCAATGGCGCTTTTGCGAGCATCTTCAATCCGAAAATTTCCCTCTTGATGCTGGCCCTGTTGCCGCAGTTCGTCACCCCCGGGGCAAGCAGTCCGGAACTGCAGATCGCCGCAATGGGCGCCATGCACGCCCTGGTTGCCGGCATTGTTCATACTCACCTGATTTTCTTCAGTAGCGGCATATCCCGCAGATTGAAAAAATCCGGTAAAGTACAAAAAGCCGTACGCTGGGCGACCGGGACCGTCTTTCTCGGTTTCGGCGCGCGATTGGCATTCGCAGATCAATAGCAGCACCCCTGAGAAGCAACAATAAACCAGAACATGAAAGGTCATCTGTGAATAAGCACAAGAATTATATTAGGTTAATTGCATTCTGGGCCGTCAGTATGCTCATCATTGTCGGTGGCAGCATCTTCTATAAAAAATACCAGGGTTCAGAATATGACAAACTTGCGATCCCCTACATTCAGAACGTTATCCCGATAATCTCCCGTTGGGACCCTGTTGCCACCAAGGCTCTGATGGCCCCGGAGATAGCCGCAACCATTCCAGACGACAAGTATGCCCGTGCAATGGTTTTCTTCTCCCAGCTAGGAGCGTTACAAAGCATCGACGAGCCTGAATTCACCAAGGCCCACATTGACCAGGAAACCGACATCGGCCGGCAGACCATTCTTGAATACAAGGTCGATGCAAGCTATGCAAATGGTGACGCTGAAATCGATCTCAAGTTGCTCGAGAGAGGCGGCTCTTTTCAAATCTACCGCTTCAATTTCAGCTCGGAAACACTGCTTCCGCAATGATCTCGAGAGGTCATATGTCGAGACAAACTGAACTTCCGAACCTCAGTCGTCTGGTCGAATCAGTGGCACCGACACCATTGCAGTTGGTACAACTTGCACCAGGCCATCCACATATCTGGTGCAAACTCGAATACCTCAACCCTTCAGGGTCCACCAAGGACCGGATCGCTGCGTACATCCTGTCCAAGGCCTGGCGTGAAGGGACCCTCAAGCCCGGCTCATTGGTCTGCGAAGCATCAAGCGGCTCGACAAGCATCGCCATGGCGATGGTCTGTGCCCAGATGGGGCTGCGTTTTGTGGCCGTGATGCCGGAAGGGGTAAGCAATGAACGGGTCAAAATGATTCGCGCTTACGGAGGGGCGGTGCGACTTTGTCCGGCCGAGTCCGGGATGGATGGCTGTATTGCCTTGACCAAAGAGATTGCCCGCAATGAAGGGGCCTATCTGCCTCGTCAGTTTGATAACCTTGACAATGCCGAAGCTCACCGGCGTGGCACTGCGCATGAGATCCTGTCGGAAATCCCTGGTCGTTCTGCAGGGGCAGTGGTCAGCGGGGTCGGGACCGGCGGCACACTGGTCGGACTGTACAAGGGTTTTCGTGATTCCGGTTGCAATACGATCCCGGTTCTGGCGCGGCCGGTCTGCGTCAGTGAAGAGGCCTGTTATGCCAATGGTTGTTTCCAGCAGGCCGACTGTTGTAGCTTCAGCACCTGTGTACCCGGGGTCATGGACAACCAGTCGGGGATTCTGCGCTCGGCAGATCTCGACAGCATGATCACGATCGAGGTCGAGGAACAGCAGGCCATGGAGACGACCCGGGCCCTGATCAAGAAAGGCTTTGCCGTGGGGCCAAGTAGCGGCCTCAACTTCGCCGCAGCCCTCGAAGCCGCAAAGCAGCTCGATCCGGACCTGAAAATCGTCACGGTCTTCCCGGACCGCATGGAGCGCTATTTCTCCTCGGCACTTTTTCGCGACGCTTCCCGCTGAGCCCCCGCTAAACAGAGTACGGAGACAAATGAGGCTGGCACGATGAAAAAACTGGGGCACCTGCTACTGTCAGCGGCAACCTGTGCCATCCTGACCGGTGTTGCGCAATTCGGTGTCTGGTTCATCTCGTTCATCATCATGACGCAAATTATCGGCAAGGCGTTGCTGGTCGGTATGAACTACCTGGCCTGGCCGATCGTTTTTCCGCTGCTGTCATTGCTCGTAATTTTCCCGCTGATGCTCATTATCATTCCTTTTTTTCGAGAGCCTTATCCGGAGATACTGTCACATCCGGCCTTTCTCTTCGGCATTCTGATTCCGACCATCATTATTTCTATCGCCGTGATGTTTGCTACCTGCCCACTTGAAAATGGCGGGACGCTGCTGACAACCGGTTGGGATGCTTTTGGCTAGAATATGAAAAAACTGTTCATCATCAAGGCAGGTTCGACGTTTAAGGAAACGGCGAAAAATTACGGCGACTTCGAGGAAATGACCCTGCGAGGCTCAGGCCTGGAACGCGAACTGGTCGACGTGGTCGATGTCGTTCGATCCGGACAACTCCCTTCACCCGAAAACTGCTGCGGAGCCATCATCACCGGCGCCCACTGCATGGTGACTGACAACCTGCCATGGAGCCTGGCGGTTGAAACCTGGATTCAAACCCTCGTGAAGGCCGAGATTCCCCTGCTGGGCATCTGTTACGGCCATCAACTGCTCGGTCGAGCCATGGGTGGACAGGTTGGCTACCATCCGCAGGGCAAGGAGGTCGGAACCTTTGATATCCGGCTACGACCTGAATGCCGCGAGGATCCTCTCTTCTCCGGATTGCCGGCGCAATTCCCGGTACACACCACCCACTCCCAGTCGGTGCTTGCCCTGCCGCCCGGAGCCGTGCTCCTGGCCGAAAATGATTTCGAGCCGCATCACGCCTTCCGTCTCGGAACCTGTGCCTGGGGGGTCCAGTTCCACCCGGAATATGACAGCCGCATCATGCGGGATTACATCATCGCCCAGGCGGATAGCCTGACCGACGTCGGGCGGAAACCCGCTGCACTGTTGAGCGCTGTCCGGGAGACACCGGCAGCAAACTCGACTTTAAAGAAATTTGCCAGCCTGGCTTTTGATTGATGTATATACCTTGAAATAGGGAAGAGAATGCTTTTTTCTTAGAGGCTTTGTTCTGTTATTCTGAAAACATTGTGAGTAGAAAAGAACCTGGCATTTCGTGCCTGACAGAAATAGACTGTCCACTGACATGGATTTGAGCCCCTCGAAAGGAACGTGACATGAAGGATACCCACATCAACCGCGCCGCGGTTCCCGCTCTCGACGATATCCTCGGGCAGACTTTTCCGGTCCTTGATCATGGCCATATCAGGGTCATCGATTACATGGGTGACGATGCGGCCATCGTTCAGGCCGCCCGAGTCTCCTACGGAGCCGGAACGAAACAAGTGCACGAGGATCGCGGCCTGATACGCTACCTGTTACGCAACGCTCACACGACCCCTTTCGAGATGTGCAAGCTGAAACTGCATATCCGCGTGCCGATGGACTGCTGGCGACAGTGGATCCGTCACCGCACGGCATCGGTCAACGAGTACAGCACCCGCTATTCAGAGGCAATTGCCGATCAGCAGGGGACCCTGTCTGGCGAGTGGCGGCTGCAGACGGCTCTGAACAAGCAGGGCAGCGAAGGATTCCTTGACCTTGACCAGGGGCAACAATTGACGGCTGAAGAAGCAGCGTTCCACAAAGCCGCGAGAGATCTTTACCAGTCGCGCATTGATCGCGGCGTGGCCAGGGAGCAGGCTCGCAAGGACCTCCCCCTCTCCACCTACACGGAGGCTTACTGGTCGATCGACCTGCATAACCTGCTGCACTTTCTGGCCTTGCGCATGGATGAGCATGCCCAGTACGAAATCCGCCAGTATGCCACCCTGATCGGCGAACAGATCGTTTCCCGCTGGGTGCCTTTTGTCTGGGAGGCGTTCAGGGATTATCGCCTGAATGCCATGCGCCTTTCCGGCCTTGAAGTCGAGCTGATGCGCCTGCTGACGGCCGGGGAGAACGAGGCTGCGAAAACTTGGCTGGCAGAGAAGAGCTGGGTCGATGCGAACAGCGGGAAACCGTCTCGCGAGGCCCGCGAGTTCGCCGTTAAAGCAGCGGCCATCGGCATCAAGATGCCGGACAGCTCATCATAGGGGAGTGACTGGATGCTGGCGAGAATCCAGGTTTGCCTTGTTGCGGTTTTGATAGTCTTCAGTCTGCCTGTTTTTGCCGGCGAAGCCGATGTCATCAAGGTTGACGTCCGTGCAAGCGGCCGGGGCAACTACTCCTTCAGCGTCACTGTCGTGCATGCGGATACCGGCTGGGACCACTATGCCGACAAATGGGAGGTTCTGGCAGAGGATGGCACGATTTTAGGAACCCGGATTCTGTCCCATCCCCACGTCAACGAACAGCCCTTCACCAGGAGCCTCTCCGGGGCAGTTGTTCCCGAACAGATAAAAACTGTCACGGTGAGAGCCCATGACAGCGTGCATGAATACGGGGGCAGGAGTGTCCCCGTTGTTTTACCCTGAAACATCCTCTAAAAAAAAGGCCGGAAGAATTCCTTCCGGCCTTAATATTTATCGACACACTGAATTTACTTGGCCGCGGCTCTCGCCTCTTCAAGCCAACCATTCCATTTGTCCTTGTTTACCGCAATCCATTCCTGGGCGTGGCGTTCTATGTCTTGTTGGGATTTTTCGCCATTCTCCATCTTGGTGTTTTGCGTGTTGATGTCAGACAACGGCAGGGTGAAGACCTCAAAGAATTTTTTGGCGGCAGGGTTCGCCTCGAGAAATTCCTTGTTGGCAACAACCTGGATGTCGCTGACGACAAAACCGGCCTTGAGGGGATCTGTCACGGCTCCCGCAATACCGCTGACCGTCATGCGGTCCTTACCCGCCATCTGGGATTCCAGAGGATTGATTTCCGGCACGTTGATCCACATGACATCTTCGCCGGGCTTGAGCATACCAATCGTCCAGTTGGGAGCCCAAGTGTAAAAGAAAATCGGCTCGCCGGCCTTGTAACGGGCCAAGGTGTCAGCCATGCTCGCCGAATAACCGGCCTTGATCGGGTTGATGTAATCGTCGAGGTCATAGACGTCGAAGTGGTGGGTGATGACCTTCTCACAACCCCAGCCGGGGGGACAGGCGGTCAAATCGGCTTTGCCGTCGTTGTTGGAGTCAAAAGCCTTCATGACCTCGGGGCGCTTGAAATCATCAAGCGACTTGATGTCGTACTTCTCGACGTCCTTCTTGGACACCAGGTAGCCCTGCAGGCCGCCGGCCTTGGCGACGTAGCCGACGATCTCGACACGGTCCTCCCAGCCTTTGGGCATCTGGCTGACGTGGTTGGGGAACCAACCGTTGGTCCAGTAATCAACGTCGCCAAGAAAAACCGACTGGTAGAAGAGCGGGTTCTGCAGTTCCTTCGGCTCTTCGACATCATAGCCAAGTTCTTCGAGACCGGCACGCACCAGGGCTTCCTGGAAATAACCGGTATTCCAGGTGGCCCGGGCAGGCTGGACCTCGACCCCTTCACCGGGCAGGTGATGGGCGGCAAATGCCGGTACGGCGAGAGACAAGATTGCGAGAATCAGTAAAATACGGTTCATTCTTTCCTCCTTTTTCTAATGATGTTGGGTGAACATCTCTATGGATGTTGGGTGAACAAACTATTTTATTGCTTGGCAAAGCCCTGGGTAATGCGGTCAAGCACCATCGCCAGCAGGACGATCGCCAGACCGCCGATGGTTGCCAGACCGATTTCCAGGGTATTCAAGCCCTGAACAACAGGGTTGCCGAGTCCACCGGCGCCGATCAAGGCTGCTATGACGACCATCGACAGGGCCATCATCAGGGTCTGATTCAGCCCGGCCATGATCGAGGGCAGAGCCAGTGGAAACTGGACTTTACGTAAAACCTGCCACGGTGTCGCGCCGAATGCCAACGCCGCCTCGATGAGTTCCGGATGAACCTGGCGGATCCCGAGGCTGGTCAGACGCACGATCGGCGGCAGGGCAAAAACGATCGTTGCCAGAATCCCAGAAACCGTACCGATACTGAACAGCATGACCACTGGCACCAGATAAACGAAGGGCGGGATGGTCTGCATGGCATCGAGGGCAGGGCGCAGAAAAAGCTCGAAGCGATCGCTGCGGCCCGACATGATCCCCAGCGGAATGCCGACGATGGCACAGAAAAAGACCGAGCTGATCACCATCGCCAACGTGATCATGGTCTCTTCCCAGAGACCGAGGTAGCCGATTAGCAGAAAGGTCACGATGGTGAATATGGTGGTCTTCTTGCCGACAAAGCGCCACGCGGCGTAAGCAAACAGCACAATGACCACGGCCGGGTGCAAAAAGGTAAAGAACCATTCGAACCCTTTCAGACAGAGCTCAATCGGTGCTTTGATCGCCTGGAAGATATCGCGATAATTTAAAACCAGCCAGTTGACGAACTCCTGGACCCACTCATCGAGCGGGATCAGTTTTTTTTCAAAACTCAAAAAATTCATGATGATTGCACTCCATCGGTTGTCGGTTCAACGGTTTCCTGAGTTGCCGCTTGTGGCTCCTGGTCCTGCTCTGCCTCTGCCTGACTGCGATGCAGGGTGCGCAGGAACAGGTTCTTGGAAATGGCGCCGACATAATTGCCGTCATCATCGAGAATCGGCAGTGCCCATGGGTGCCCGGCGACATGAGGCAAAATATCCTGCATCGAATCGGCAGCCTTGCACGTCTCGGCATCCTTGATGAATGCATCCTTGATCAGGTGTTCACCAGGAGAACTGTCGATCAGATCACGCAGGGATTCGGTCGAGACAACCCCCTGGAACTTGTCGTCACTCTTGAGTACATACCCATATTCACGGTCATGCTTGATCAGACGCTGCAGGGCGGCCCGGGGATTCTTGCCATCGGTGATCCGAATCGTGACCTGGGTATCACTGGCGATGTCACCGGCCGTCAGGATATTGGTCGGATCAACACCGCGGAAAAAGGCACGGACGTATTCATCGGCAGGGTTCTGAAGGATTTCTTCGGGAGTCCCGACCTGGACAACCCGGCCACCTTCCATAATCGCAATTCGGTCTCCAATGCGCATCGCCTCATCGAGGTCATGGGAAATAAAGACGATGGTTCGTTTAGATTTGGCCTGAAGCTTGAGAAGTTCATCCTGCATTTCGGTACGAATCAACGGATCGAGGGCGGAAAAGGCTTCATCCATCAAAAGAATGTCCGGATCGACCGCCAACCCACGCGCCAGTCCGACACGCTGCTGCATACCGCCGGACAGTTCGCTCGGGTAACAGTTGGCCCAGGCGTCAAGGCCGACCTGGGCGAGGGCTTCCAAGGCTCTCTTTTCCCGGGTTGACTTGTCGACACCGTCCATGTCCAAACCGAAAGCGGCGTTCTGCAGAACGCTCAGATGCGGCATCAGGGCAAACGACTGAAAAACCATGCTCAGCTTTGCCCGCCGCAGCTTGACCAGTTCCTCATCGCCCATGCTGACGATGTCCTCGCCATCGATCAGAACCTGTCCGGCGGTTGGTTCGATCAACCTGTTGAGCATACGGACCATGGTTGACTTGCCTGAACCGGAAAGGCCCATGATGACAAAAATCTCACCTTGATAAATTTCGAAACTTGCATCCTGTACCCCAACGGTGGTCTCGGTCTTCTCGAAAATTTCGTCTTTGTCCAGACCCTCCGCAAGTAGTCTCATGGCTTTTTTGGGGTGTGGGCCAAAAATCTTGTAGAGGTTCTTGACTTCAAGCTTGACGTCGCTCTGCATTGTTTCTCCTGTTGCACCCGGTGGTGACGGCAAATACGGAAAGCGCGCGTCAAAAGTCAACGAGACTCGACACCAGGTGACGTGCTAGGGATAATGCAGAAAGCGTCAGTCCGGAGAAATCAAGACTATGGATCCGCTCTCCGCGGCACCCCAGGTAGTGTTTTTTGCTTTCAAAAGGGCCGAGCAACCCGCGACTGATTTCAGCTGGAACAGGAGAAAATCAGCGCTGCTCAGAGGGATGTAGAAAATCATCGAAGTCCGCACTGGGCGAGCTTCTCATCGATTTTCTGACGGGAAAGGACGGTGCACCCTGGCGGGGTGACGCCTTAAAGCCTGTAACTTATTAATGCTACACATAATCCACGTACAAGTCAAATTCTGCAGAGTCCGCCTTCGCAAGATCTGATTGTAAAGGTGGTTTGCGCCAGTGTAGATTACAACCCTAACCCAATCAATAAATGCACAAAACAAACTTGATCAAAGGATGGCGACTGGTAACCTGTTAGTGGAGAGGAGCTTTCGCGCCTCGCGGTACTCGGTATGCGGCATCTGATCGCAGGTGTTGCGTTACCACAGATGGCTCTTGCCTCTATTCGCTTTGCCTGCATAACGGCGCACCGTTGAACAGATAAAGGGTCAATCGAGAGAAACAATCATGAATTTTACAGAGACCTGGAAACGCCTGTCAAAACTTTGGGAGGATACCCGGTTGCCCAGACAAGGGATTGCTCTGGCACTCGGCGGTGGCGCTGTTCTGGGTGCCGCACACATCGGAGTCCTCAAGGCCCTGGAAGAATATGAGGTCAGGATCAACCGAATCTCCGGGACCAGCATTGGGGCCCTGATTGCAACCCTTTATGCCTTTGGCAAGACGCCTGCTGAAATTGAGCAGTTCATCAACGAGCTGGAATGGTTGGATGTCACAAGCTTGACTCTCTCAAGGTACGGCATCCTGAGTAATGAAGACCTGGGGAAGGAGGTCACCAGCCTTCTGGGTGACATAACTTTTGACAAAACAAATATTCCTCTTTACCTGATCGCAACAGACCTTGCCAATGGCAAGAAAGTCATCCTCGATCAGGGCAACGTTCCGGAAGCGGTTATGGCCAGCAGCTGCATTCCCGGGGTTTTCGTGCCCGTGGAGATTGATGATCATCTCCTGGTAGATGGCGGGCTGGTGGAAAACGTTCCGATCTCGCCATTGCGTAAAGCCGGAGCTGACTTCGTTGTCGGGGTTGACCTCAATGCTGGGCGCCAATACCAAAGGCCGAAAGACATTATCGATGTCTTTGCCAATGCGATCGACATCGCCATCGACAATGTCACCCGCTCTCAAACCAGTGAAGCAGACCTGGTCATCGCCCCGGAGCTCTCTCCTTACAACCGCCGCGATACCAGTCGAACACCCGAGCTGATCGAGGAAGGTTATCGTAGCACCAGGCACTTGCTGGACAAACTCAAGAGCTGAAGAGGCTCGTCATTGTGCTTCAGGATTCGCTGGCACTACGCACAGATCGCCTTCAGTTTTTCCCGATTACACAATTAGGACACATGATGAAGCCATTCATAGAATCATTTCTGCTGTTGTTCATGCTGTTGAACCCTTTCCTCTTGATAGTCTACCTGGTTGATCTGGTCCAGGAACTGGATCACCGCGCTTTTTTCAGAATCCTCAACCGTGCCGCTTTGATCAGCTCAGTAATTTTTATTGTCTTTGCCCTGATTGGAAATCTGATTTTTGAAAAACTTCTCCAGGCCCACTTTGCATCGTTCCAGATCTTCGGTGGTATTATCTTCCTGCTGATTGGACTGCAGTTTGTTTTCAAGGGCCCTGACGCTATCAAAAACATGCGCGGCAACCCGAAACATATTGCCGGGGCCATTGCCATGCCGATCATGATCGGCCCGGGAACTGTCAGCGCCTCGATCCTCGCCGGTCAACAACTCAATCCGCAATGGGCAATTATCGCAATCCTCTTGGCAATTGGTCTGACCGTCGTGATCATGCTCGGGCTAAAAAGAGTGCACGACTTTGTACGCACTCGCAATGAACCCCTGATTGAACGTTACGTGGAAATTGCCGGTCGGATTGTTGCGCTGGTGGTGGGAACGTATTCGATCGAGATGATCATGCAGGGCATGGCAGAATGGCTGATAATATTAAAGTAAGCTCCTGTACTGCAGGCCATTTTCTAATCTGCCCATGGGATGGTCTGATTTAACCGTCTTTAGGACTTTGCATCCTTTCCAACAATTCCCGTTCCTTTTGCAGTGCTTCCTTGCTATGTGCCCAGAGATAGTAGTTCTCTAGCCCCATTACACTGAGTCCTGCAAAGAAAACCGCCCAGAAATTGTCCGGCAGCACGCCGGACAGGTAATAGAAAGCGTAGAACGCGGTGAAAAACGCAGTGTGCATCAAACCGCGGAAGGGTTTGATGTTACGGCTCATGCGGGCCAGGGTCCCGACAATTGCGGAGAAGGCATAAATCACCAGGGCCAGGCTGATCATCTCCGAGGGAGGGGGGGCACCGAGCATCCTGCGGAACTTATCTGAAAGTTCGGGGAGGAAGGTGAAGTTTTCGTAGGCGCCGAAACTGACCAGCAGGAAGAGAATCATCGACCATAGCCCGGCTAACGTAGCTCTTTCCAGTCGGCGGATGCGAACCTCGGTCCTTTGCCGCAGGTCTTCACGACCTGGCATTGGTTGCCCGTCTGGATGTGGCCCCGTCTGACTCATGATCATCTCCTCCTCCAATCATGCTGGAGTCAGAAGCGAATTCTCCGGTGTTTCAGGGAAGTGGTTCTTTTGAGGGGGCTTCTCTGCTTTTGTCCTGACGCTCCTCAAGCTCATTGACACGAGCCGTCATCTGTTTAAAAGCATTGGCCAATTTGGCAACTTCACCGCTGACTTCCGGAAAATCGCAGTCCAGACTATCACCCGGAGCCTTTTCGGTAAAGTCAACAAGTTGTTTGATTGGCAGAAATACCTGGCGATACAGCAAGGCACAGACCGCACCGACCGTCAGGACCAGCACCATGCCGCTGAACATGATCATACGGCCCTTTAATTGACTCAGGGTTTTTTTCAGGGGGGCTTGCGAAACGCCGATATCAAGTGTTCCTAACAAGCTTTGCCCGGCATCGTGAAAATGACAGGCCGCGTTGGAGCATTCCGGTTCATTATAGATCGGCGCGGTAATTGCCAGCACATCATGACCGTCCTTGTTGGTGAACTGACGGGCCTGGTCCATGGTTCCCAGTTTTCGTTTCGGCTTTGATTCAGCATGACACCCGCTACACCCTGCCGCGGTTTTATCGATGAAACTATTTACTTCGGTGTCATCACGAGAGAACATGATCAGCCCTTTTTTGTTGAAGATCCTGACATGTTCCACCTGGTTTTGGTCACCGATATTGTTGATAATCTGGCTTAGGGTTTCCCTGTCATCATGCAGCATGGCATAGCGTGTCGACTTGATCACGGTGTCGGCCAAGTCTGCGGCATGGTGAATCTCGCCTGTGATGAGATCGCCCTTGACGAAAGTATACAGAAGCACACAGCAGGCGATGACAAAACCGGTAACCGCACAGGCAACCGGGACGATAGCGCGACTGTTAATGCTGCTGAACATGACAGATCTCCTTGGTTTGACAGGGCAGCTGCGGGGTCACATGCGACCCCGCAGCCATCTTGCAATCAATTTCAATCGATCTTGCGGTACATGGCACCGGCCGGAGACACGGTTGTCCTGACTGGTGCCGGCTTGGCTGCCTCAGCGGCTAGAGCTTCTTGCGGCTGCTCTTTCCAGGCAAAGAGAATCGGCAGGCGATAGAGGATAAATCGGTAAACCACTATGTAGATACAGAACACTGTCACGGTCATGATCACTTCAAAAATGTGCGGGATCTCCTGGTAGAGCTGCCAGTTGAAGGCGATCAGGGACGTATTCAGGCGGTTCAGAACAATCCCGAAGATCGTGATGAAGGCGCCCAGCCGGGCCACGCCGACTCGCTGGTTGTGAATCGCGTAGGCGAAGAGGCACAGTGGCAGCACCACGGCTACGGCGATTTCGAAGAGGAACCAGAGCCCCCAACCGGTTGCCAGGTAACCCCATTCGTTGTCATGGGCAATGCCGATCAGCTTGATCGTAAGGTAGGTGATCAAGGCCATGCTGGCACCTTTGGCAATCCCGAGAGTACAACGATCCAGGTTGTCCATGAAATTGCTGTCGCAACGCCAGGCCATGGTCTTCTTGACAATGGTACTGACCGCAATCACCATGCAGAGACCGGCCGGAATCGAGGAACAGAAAAAGAAAATCCACTGGAAAGGCGCCGAGAACCAAAGCGGGTGGACCTTGCCCGGAGCGTAGAGGAATAGTGCTCCCAAAGCTCCCTGGTGCAGGGTCGACAGGATGATGCCGGCGACCGTCAGGCCGATGGCGATCCGGCGGATAAAGCGCTTGCCGCCCAGCCAACCCATCCACTCGAAGAAAGAGACCGAAACCTCGGCGATCTGGACCGATAGATAGGTTGCGACATGCCAGGCGACAAGAAACAGGACTGCAGCCGGACCGAACGCAACGACCATCGGATAGGGGAGGCGCCAGGGTTGGCCGAGATCGCAGAGCAGGAAAACCACCGCGAAGAAGTAGCCGAGCAGGCCGTTGAGCAGTGCCAGGCGTTCAATTGGCTCGAAATCGTGCCGGCCGAAGATCTCCACCGTGGTGCCGAGCATGAAACCCGATGCCGACAGGGGAACCATGGTAAAAAGACCGAAACCAAGCAGCAGGCCCCAAGGGTAATCGTACGAACTGTGCGTCACCGCGCTGAGCCCGAACAGGAAGCGGTAGGCGATGACCGGCAGCCCGATGGCAAAGATGATGCCGAGGATCCAGTTGAACGGGTTACGCAGGGCCTGGCCGAGATATTGCCCCGGGGTCAGTCCCAGGAAAAGTTTTCTTTTTAGTGTCCAGGGCTGATCCGTCTTTTCATTGACGGGTGAATCAACCGGCTTCACTCCACATTCAAGTAAATGTTTCATTGTGCGCCTCCCTCCTCGTCATGGTGTTCTTCGACATCATGCTCGTGATCACCGTGACCGTCCTTCTTCTTGGCCAGAAGATGGAAGCCGGTAAACATGGCCGGCCAGATGGCCAGCACCATCGGTACGGTACTGAGGAAGTCCTTGACGTTGTTAATGATCGGTTCATTACCCGGATTCGGATCAAAGCCGACCTCTTCGAATGGCACTGATGACAGGTACATCCAGTTGGTTCCGCCAAGTTCTTTCTCACCGTAGAGATGATCGACATACCGACCAGGATGGGTCTGAATGCGCTGGTGTCCGATCTTGATCAGGTCCTTGCGTTTGCCGAAGGTTAATGCCTCTTGCGGACAAATCTCAACGCAGGCCGGCGGCAGGCCATTCTTCAGCCTGGTGTCATAGCACATGATGCATTTCTTGATGACCGGGTCAAAGGCGCTCGAGTAGCTGTATGCCGGGACATTGAAGGGGCAGGCGATCATACAGTTACGACAGCCGACACAGACCTTGGAATTGTAAACCACGGCGCCTTCTGGAGTCTTGGTGTAGGCGTTGACGAAACAGGAACTCAGGCAGGCAGGCTCCTGACAATGGTTGCACTGCACCTTGCGGTAGACCGGCTTGCTGGCGCTTTCCGCATCATAGCGATTCACGACCGTGTAGGCCTTCTCGGTGGGACGTCGCTTCTGCTTGCCGCCATGGAAGGTTTCATCAAAGACCGACTTGTCATTAAACGGCTTGTTCGGCGCAGGCAGGTTCTGTTCCTTGTTGCAGGCGGCTTCGCAGCTGCGGCAGCCAATGCAACGGGTCAGGTCCACCAGCACACCCATGCCATCCGGGTAGCCGGAAAAAGATCCGGCTGCCAGGGCCTTCTTTGACCCGGCCAGGGTTGTGGCGGCACATCCTGCTACACTCGCAGCAAGAAATCTCCGTCGACTGATTCCACTCATAACAACTCTCCTTATCCTAAGATTCATGCACCCGTAATTATCATCTCAATAGCCACGGCCTAATGCCCACCCTCTTCAGCAGCCGAAGCTTGCGCATCGACATGATAGAAAGCATCTCCCTCGGGCGTTCTGGCATGACAGTCCTGGCAACCGGTCGGTCCGTCCATTTGCTCATGACAACCGATACAGTTCCAGTGATAGGCCGCCTTCAAACCAGGCGTATCGATGTGGAACTGGTAGACGTCTGCTGCTTGACGGTTGATATGTTCCGCTGAAAAGGTATCGACGGCATGACAAGCACTGCAAGCGACCTCTGCAGTCTCATTACTCTCAGCATGGCAACGCACACAGCGATCATCGATTGTCCCGGTGCCGGTTGAATGGTGATGACAGACCGAACAATCTTCACCAAGCTCGGTATGCATCTCATGGTCAAATTCAACCCCATCGAAATATTGTGTCATGACGTCGATCGATACCTGGTCAGGCATGTCATCAAAGGCCTGGGCCACGGTGACTGCCATGACGAATGTGAAGACCGTCATCAAGGATGTTAAAATTTGTTTTGCGCTCATGATTCTCTCCTTAGTTCAGATCAGTGCCAGACGACCTGCTCATTCGCCGACGTCTCCAGGTCTCTCGTTTATGTATTTGTAGAACATCGGAAAAGCGATGAAGAACGCAAGACAGATGAGATATTCAACGCCCTTGATGTACTGGTAAAAATCCACCAGGGTATGAACGCTATGCCATTCGCCGATTTTTTCGAGTATCTGGATCATTGTATTTCCTCCTTAGTGGGCAACGTCCTCGATCTGCAGGAATCTAGATCCTGCTGGCATGGCGCTTGTTCTGCTTGGAGTGATCCTTGATCAAACCTTTGACAAAACCGACCAGGAGCATGATCGTCGGCACCAGCTGCACGACCACGATCAGTGCGCAAAATGCCAGGAAGATCCCGACCAGGATGCCACTGCTGTAGGTCTTGGTCGTATCCACTGCGAAAGCAGGGCTTACCATCGTCATCAACATCACCATTCCCATGAGTGTACTTCTGAGTTTTTTCATGATCTCCTCCATTCAGTTGATATGCGGTTTACAGTTGCTATTGCATTGCAGCCATTAACCGGTTGTGTTGTGAGTCACCTTTTCAAACGCGCACTTGACAGCCTCGCGCAATTCTTCCTCGTCACTCGGTTTGTTCGGTTTGAGGGCATGGTAAAAAATCCCCTCACTCCTGGCTTTCCGGATCAGGGCCAGAGGCAGTTCGCTGGCAACCAGGATGATCGTCAGATTGCGATTGCATTTCTTGAGAATAGGGATCAGTTCCGTTGCCAGCAGTTCATCGAATCGCGTACTGAGCAATACAACCTGGGCCGTCTTCTTGAGAATCCCGTAGAGGACACCGGCCGCCGAGTTGGTAACCGTCACCTGGTAACCGGCCTTGATGAACAGATCCGCCATGCGTTTCCTGGTCAACACGTCTTCGTCTGCGATGAGTATTCCTGGCATGTGCATCATTGGCTCTCTCCCGCCCACGGCCAAACCGCCCCCGTTCTTCAGGGGGCAGTCTCTACTTGTCAATTCTAGTCAATTTTCACAGAACTCTTTTCACTGGAGGAAAACAGCCCCTTGACCATACCAATGAAGAGAATCGCTGCAGGAACCAGCTGGGAAACAATAATCAGCGCAAAGAAACCTATGAACGCGTAGGTCAGAATGCCCATACCGTCCCCCTGTGCCCCAGTCGCCGCATAAGCTGCAGAAACACTACCCGCCATCATCGTGATCAACATACGCATCGTTTTCATAACGGCCTCCTTCTCTTTAGCATTTTGCTTCGATATGAAGCGTTTGATAAATAGATGTTGCATCGGCCGTGCCATTCTTAAAATATTTTTATATAAATAGTTAAAGTACTGTTTTAATTGGATTTTTTTTATTGCAACCGAGAAGTGATTTCAGGTGAAACCGGCGATAAGTATATTTAAAATATACTTATCAAAGGGATCGGCAAAGATGCTCCTGCTTTAGCTTGCTGCTAAAAGACTGGAATCAATGACTTTTTTGACAAAAAAATGCACTGTATAAATTCCTTATACAGTGCAGATGTTTTTATTATTTTATGATGAGAGCCTGATGAGGAGTCGACCTAATCCACTGCCCGCGCGCGAATACTGATCCCCTGTTTTTTCAGCATGGCCTGAAAGTTGGGGCGCTGCATACCGACTTCTTCCGCAGCCTTTGTGACATTCCAGTCATTCCGGTCCAGGGCACTCAGAAGGAAGGCCCGTTCAAGCGGCACGACCGCCTGCTCGCGCAGCACTCGCTTCTGCTCCTTTAACTCATTGGCATCAATGGGAACCGCCTTTTCCGCTAGCAAGCTGGAAACATGATCATCGCCTGGCATCTCCAGATCCGTCTTCTGGATCAGGTCGGATTGGGACAGGACGACCGCGCGCTCGATAAGATTTTCCAGTTCGCGGACATTTCCGGGGAACGCGTAGTTTTCCAACAGTTCAATAACATCCGGGCAGAAGCCGCGGAGCTCCTTGCCATTTTCTTCGGCAAAGCGCTTGAGAAACTGGCTGGCAAGCAGCATCAGATCGCCCTTGCGTTCGCGTAGCGGCGGGAGCTCAATCGGAATGATGTTCAAACGGAAGAAAAGGTCGTCTCGGAAGAGGCCACGTTTGACCATTTCGCGTAAATTCGCATTTGTGGCAGCCACCAGTCGAATATTAATATGCACCGGCGTCGTGCCACCGATCGGCGTCACAACCCGTTCCTGCAGAACACGTAACAGCTTCGCCTGGGTCGACAGGCTGATATTACCGATCTCGTCAAGCAGTACCGTGCCGCCCTCGGCGACTTC
>Ga0210074_1000208_pt1 | contig 23018 bp, 21 predicted proteins | sample China_Galinas_Co_FD_184860 | JGI IMG/M metagenome (GOLD analysis project Ga0210074, IMG submission 184860) | Wetland microbial communities from San Francisco Bay, California, USA, that impact long-term carbon sequestration -... | ecosystem: Environmental > Aquatic > Marine > Wetlands ... | reverse complement strand
GCACCGTCATCTCAACTGGCACCGTCATCTCAACTGGCACCGTCATCTCAACTGGCACCGTCATCTCAACTGGCACCGTCATCCCGGAATTTGCGCAGCAAATGTCCGGGACCTCCAGATGATTGGTAGAGCACTTATTCGAGGATTCTTTCAAGATCACGAAATTGTTCGGAGGTCCCGGCCTGCGCCGGGATGACGGTGTTAATGGCGGGATGACGGTGCTAATGGCGGGATGACGGTGTTAATGGCGGGATGACGGTGCTAATGGCGGGGTGACTGCGCGGCCAATCAAAAATTGAATACCCTGGCAGGTTTCAGTACGCCAGCAACCGTTAAATCGGCCAGTCCCAACAAGTTGTTCTCCGGCCCGTACACACGCACCTTTCCCGCGTGCAGGCCCTCGGCCGAAAACCCGAACTGGTTACCGTGCATGAATTGGCCCTGGCGGATGGTGTCCAGTTCAATTCGCGGCCACTGCTGCAATCCTGCATCAACCGGCAGCAGCACCTCCGCCAGCCGGCCAGCGTCGCTCTCTGCCTGCAGTTGCGCCAGTGTTTGCATCGGAAAATTTTCAAACGGCTCGACCAGCGTGCGCCGCAACGCGACCAGGTGCGCGCAGCAGCCCAGCGCCGTCGCGATGTCCTCCGCGAGCGTCCTGATGTAAGTGCCCTTGGAGCAGTGCACCCCGAAGACGAGGTCCGGTGATCGCCAATCGAGCAAGCTTAGCTGATGGATGGTGACGCGGCGTGCGGGGCGCTCGATATCGATACCGGCGCGGGCGTATTCGTAAAGCGGCTTGCCTTCGTGTTTCAGGGCCGAGTACATCGGCGGAACCTGCTCGATTTCACCCGTGAACCGGTCCAGGGTTTGCTGCAGTGCGCCGGCGTCGATATCCGGCACCGTACACGTCTGGATGACCTCCCCTTCCGGGTCGCCGGTCGTCGTGGCCACGCCCAGGCGCGCGGTGGCGCGGTACTTTTTCCCCGCCTCCAGCATGTAGGCGGCGGTCTTGCTGGCTTCGCCGAGACAGATTGGCAGCATGCCGGTGGCGAACGGGTCAAGGCTGCCGGTGTGGCCGGCCTTGCGCGCCTGGAATATGCCGCGTACTTTTTGCAAAGCCCGGTTGGATGAAACGCCGACCGGCTTGTCGAGCAGCACGATGCCGTGAATGTCGTTCCCGTGCCTGCGCCGACCCATGCGGCCCCTTATTCCTTGTCGGGGTCTTCAGCGTCAGCGTCTTTTGCGTCGGCGTCTTCCGCGTCAGCCAGCGTCTTCCCCAGGCGGTCCTGGTCAGCTTTCAGCGCCTTTTCGATCAGGTCGTCGATATGGCTGCCCTTTTCCACCGAGTCGTCGTGGACAAAATGCAATTCCGGCACGTGCCGCAAGCGCAATTCCTGGCCGAGGCGGCGACGCAGAAATGAAGCCGCGCGGCGCAGGGCCTGAATGCTTTCCTTCGCCTTTTCCGGCTCGAACACGGTGATAAACACCTTGGCATGCGCCAGGTCACGGGTGACTTCGACATCGGAAAGACTGACAAAGCCCACCGCCGGATCCTTGACTTCCTGCTGGATCAGCCGGGCAAGGTCGCGTCTCATCTGGCCGGCAACGCGTTCGGATCGGTTGAATTCCCTGGGTGGCATCGTATGTGGACTCCTTAGTAGGGCCTTGTTAACTCAGGGCCTGTTAACAGGCCCTAGTCCAGGGTCCTGGCGACCTCGGTGCGTTCGAAACACTCGATCTGGTCGCCGGGCTTGATATCATTGTACATCTTCACGCCGATACCGCATTCGGTGCCGGCGGTCACCTCGTTCACGTTGTCTTTGAAACGCCGCAGCGACTCGAGTTCACCCTCGAATACCACCACGTTGTCACGCAACACCCTGATCGGGTTGGCCCGTTTGACATGCCCTTCCACCACCAGGCAACCAGCGATGGCGCCGAATTTCGACGAACGGAAGACGTCGCGCACCTCCGCCAGGCCGACGATCGACTCCTTGGTCTCGGTGCCCAGCATGCCGGTAATGGCAGCCTTGACCTCGTCTATGGCCTCGTAAATGATGCTGTAGTAGTGCAGGTCCAGTTCCTGTTCCTGGATGATCCTGCGGGCGGTGGCGTCCGCGCGCACGTTGAAGCCGATGATGATCGCACCTGACGCATGCGCCAGCGTCGCATCGGATTCGGTAATGGCGCCGACACCCGAAGCCACGATATTGACCTTGATATCTTCATTGCTCAGACTGACCAGCGAATCCTTCAACGCTTCGACACTGCCCTGAACGTCGGCGCGGATCAGCAGGTTAACGACCTTCTGCTCACCTTTACCCATGTTCTCGAACAGGTTTTGCAGATTCGCCGCCTGCTGTTGCGCAAGCCGGCTTTCACGCATGCGGTCCTGGCGCTGGGCGGCGGCTTCACGCGCCTTGCGCTCGTTGGCCACCACCAGTACCTCGTCGCCGGCCAACGGTACGCCGGACAGACCGAGAATCTCCACGGGCATCGATGGCCCCGCGGTTTCGATCGCCTCGCCTTGTTCGTCGAACATCGCCCTGACACGTCCGAATTCCTGTCCGGCCAGGACCATTTCGCCGCGCTTTAGCGTGCCGTTTTGCACCAGCACGGTCGCGACCGGTCCACGGCCCCTGTCCAGGCTGGATTCGATCACCAGGCCCTGTGCACGCCGCTCGGGGTCTGCCTTGAGTTCGAGCAACTCCGCCTGCAGCAGGATACCTTCGAGCAAATCTTCGATGCCTTCGCCCGTCTTGGCGGAAACCGGGACAAATAACTCCTGTCCACCCCACTCTTCCGATATCACCTCCTGCTGGGCCAGTTCCGATCTTATCCGCTCGATATCGGAGTCCGGCTTGTCGATCTTGTTGATCGCCACGATGATCGGCACTCCGGCAGCACGCGCGTGCTGTATGGCTTCCTTGGTTTGCGGCATGACACCGTCATCGGCCGCGACCACGAGTATCACGATATCCGTCGCCTTTGCACCCCGCGAGCGCATGGCGGTGAAGGCGGCGTGGCCGGGCGTATCCAGGAACGTAATGGTGCCACCCTTGGTGGCCACCTGGTACGCACCGATATGTTGCGTGATACCACCCGCCTCGTCGTCAACGACCTTGGATGTGCGTATGTAATCGAGCAGGGAGGTCTTGCCGTGATCGACATGTCCCATCACCGTGACGACCGGCGGACGGGCTTCGGTGCCCTCACCGAGCTCTGCCTCTTCATTGATCAGTTCCTGCTCGATGCCCGTGTCCTCGGCCGGCTTGGCCGAATGCCCGAGTTCCTCCACCACGAGGATGGCGGTGTCCTGGTCCAGTGTCTGGTTGATGGTCACCATCATGCCCATCTTCATCAGCACCTTGATGATTTCAGTGGCCTTGATCGCCAGCAACTTGGCAAGATCGGCAACGACGATGGCCTCGGGAACTGAAACTTCGCGTACGACCGGCTCGGTCGGTTTCGAAAAACCATGCTCGGTCGGTCTCGGCTGCGTGCTGACCCGCTTTGTCGGCTTGCGCCGGCGTGATCCGGCGCCCGGTTCAATGTGGAGTTCCTGGCGCCCGTAACGGGTGTTCGGTTTTGCGCGTTCCTTCTTGCGCTTGTGTTGCTCTTCGGCCAGCTTGAAGAGACGGTCTTCCTCTTTTTTACGCGCCTCTTCCTCTTCCTTGAGTTTCCTCGCGGCGGCTTCGGCCTTTTCTTCCTGCTCGCGCAGCGATTGTTCTTCCTTGGCCTTCATGGCGGCTTCTTCCGCGGCCTGGCGGGCCGCTTCCTCGGCCTCCAGACGCGCTTTTTCGGCCGCTTCGGCACGGGCCTTTTCCTCGGCCTCGCGGCGTTCCTGGGCCTCTTTCAGCGCCTGCTTGACCTTTTCCCTCTCGGGGTCTTCCGTGACCAGCGCGTCACGCTTCACGTACGTGCGGCTCTTGCGGAATTCGACGTTGACGGTCTTGGTCGATGCGCGCGGACCGCTGCCCTGAATACGCAATTCGCTCATGGACTTCCGCTTCAGCGTCACCTTGCGCGGCGCTGTCGCATCGCTTTCAGACTTGCCGTGTGCCGACCTCAGGTGAGCCAATAACTTTTTCTTGTCGTCATTCGAAACCGCGTCGTCAGGCGACGTGAGGTTGATATCGGCCTTGCTCATCTGGGTAATCAGCTTGTCTACGCTGATACCCAGTACTTCGGCCAATTGTGCGACGGTGACTTGTGACATAAATTCTGCTCCTTGAAGAACCTTTCAGTTCTTTTTTCAGGATTCCTGGTTCTCTTCTTCAAACCACGGGGCTCGTGCCGCCATGATCAGTGCGGCTGCCTCTTCCTCTGAAATCTCATCGATTTCCAGCAACTCATCGACCGACAGTTCCGCCAATTCTTCCTGTGTGCGGGTGCCTTTTTCCGCCAACCGGTAAGCGAGGCGTTCGGTCATGCCCTCCAGGCTGAGCAGGTCTTCGGCCGGGCTGTTGTCATCGAGCGCTTCTTCCTTGGCGATCAGCTGGGTCAACAGCGCATCGCGTGCGCGGCGCCGCAACTCGGTGACCATTTCCTCGTCGAACTCTTCGATTTCGAGCAGTTCCGAGTCGGGAACGTAGGCGACTTCTTCGATGTTGCTGAAACCTTCCTGGACAAGCACATTGGCCACGCCCTCGTCGACATCCAGGCGATCCATGAAGTTTTTGAGAACTTTCATGGCTTCTTCCTCGCCTTTCTTGTCGGCGTCTTCGACCGTCAGCACGTTCAGCTCCCATCCGGTCAGGTCGCTCGCCAGCCGCACGTTCTGACCGCCGCGACCAATGGCCTGTGACAGGTTGGCGGCCTCGACGGCAATATCCATGACGCGGCGTTCCTCGTCCACGACGATGGAGGCGACCTCGGCCGGCGCCATCGCGTTGATCACGAACTGGGCCGGGTTTTCATCCCACAGGATGATGTCGATGCGTTCACCCGCAAGCTCATTCGAAACAGCCTGGACACGCGAGCCGCGCATTCCCACGCAGGCGCCGATCGGATCGGTCCGCGGATCATTGGACTTGACCGCGATCTTGGCCCTGCGGCCGGGGTCGCGGGCGCCGCCCATGATGGATATCAGCTCCTGGCCAATTTCCGGAACCTCGAGTTCGAACAACGCGATCAGGAATTCCTTGATCGTGCGACTGGCGAATAGCTGGGGTCCGCGGATTTCGGGCTTGACCTCGTAAAGAAACGCCCGCAGACGATCGCCGGGGCGTACGGTTTCACCCTGGATCATGTGCCGCTGTGCGACGAATGCCTCTGCGTTGCCACCCAGGTCGAGATAGACGTTACCGCGTTCGATGCGCTTGACGATACCGTTGATCAGTTCGCCCTCGCGCTCCCTGTAAGCCTCGACGACCTGCTCCCTCTCGGCTTCGCGGACACGCTGTACGATGACCTGCTTGGCCGTCTGCGCGGCGATTCGGCCGAACTCGACGTTTTCCATGGGTTCTTCGATGTATCCACCCACTTCAATGTCGGGGTTGATCGCGAGCGCGTCCTTGAGCGGCATCTGGTACTGATCGGATTCCAGTTCTTCCCCGTCCTCGATTACCTCCCAGCGGCGAAAGGTTTCATACGCGCCGGTGTCGCGGTCGATGGCGACACGCGCAATGATCTCATCGTTGTTGCGTTTGACTGTCGCCATTGCGAGCGCCGATTCCAGTGCATCGAAAATCACGCTCTTGGCTACACCTTTCTCATTGGATACTGCATCCACGACCAAAAGGATCTCTTTACTCATCTTCTTTTAACTCCATAAAGGGTCTTTTTCCCAAATTCATCATGATTTCGCCTTGCGCCCGGAAAGGATTTTTTCATAATCCGGCACCAGCTTCGCCTTGGCGATGTTTCCAAAATCGAGCCTTACCTCGGAACCGTCCTGCTCCAGGCGGACGCTGTTCTCGTCTGCCCCCAGGATCGGACCCGAGAACTTGCGGCGCCCGTCCTGCGGCGCAAACAGGTTAATCTGCACAATGTTGCCGGTGAATTGCTGATAATGCGCCGGCGTAAACAACGGCCTGTCCAGACCGGGTGAAGAAATCTCCAGGTTGTAATGACTCTTGATCGGATCATTCACATCCAGCAGGGCCGCGACCTCGCGGCTCACATTCTCGCAATCGTCGATACCGACACCGTTTTCATGGTCGATATAAATACGCAGCACCGAGTTCTTCGGGTTGTTGTTATATTCCAGGCCAACGAATTCATACCCCAGGTCTTCCACCAGGGGTTGCAACAATTCATTTAGTTTCTGAACACTCAATACCTGTTCTCCGGGCACAAAAAAAGGGCACACCTGCCCCCGACGATCAGCCCCGGCCTTACCGGAACCTATCCAATCACGCCCCTGAGGGCGGATGCGACAGCATTATTTCATCTCACAATCCAATCGTCGCTAGGGGTCACCGGCCACTGCCGATGACACAAAAAAGGGCCCTGCCGGACCCTCGTTAAATGTTGGTAGCGGGGGCAGGATTCGAACCTGCGACCTTCGGGTTATGAGCCCGACGAGCTGCCAGACTGCTCCACCCCGCAACGGCAAGGAGGGCATGATAATGATTCGATGCCCCAATTACAAGGGCTGTTGGTACTTATGCCAATGATCGCAGAGCTACCCCGGGAAAATTGTCCGGAATTGGGCGCTCAGAGACCAAAACTGGTCATGCAAATGGCGATCAACGAACTGGAAAACATACCCAGGCCGAGGATCATCGCGCCATTCAATGTCAGTGCAGTACCAAAGTCCACCGGTGCAAAAACCGTGGTTTCATGCTCCGGATCGTCAAAATACATGAACTTGACGATACGCAAATAGTAAAACGCACCAATGACGGCGAATACCACCGCGGTCACCGCCAGCCACATCATACCTGCATCTATGACCGCTTTGAGCACCATAAGTTTAGCGAAAAAGCCCACCATCGGCGGCACGCCGGCCATCGAGAACATGACCAGGCCCATGATGGCTGCATAATACGGATTGCGCCGGTTCAGACCCTTGAAGTCGTCCATGTTCTCCGCTTCGACACCATTTGCGCTCAACAGGATCACCATCGCGAAAGATGCGACCGACATGATGCCGTAAACGATCACGTAGTACATCGAGGCGCCAAATCCGTAAGCGGTTCCGGGTATCAGGCCAAGAAACACGAAGCCCATGTGCGATATCGTCGAATAGGCCAGCATGCGCTTGATGTTGGTTTGCATGATCGCCGCGAGGTTGCCGAGGACGATGGACAGCAACGCCAGCACCGCGAGCATGCTCTGCCAATGCACGTGCAGTTCACCCAGTCCGCTGCTCAGGAAGCGGTACGCCATGGCGAACGCCGCCAGCTTGGGCACCGAGGAAACGAACAGGATGACGGCGGGCGGCGCACCCTCGTACACATCGGGTATCCACATGTGGAACGGCACCGCGCCGAACTTGAATGCGATTCCGACCACCACGAACACCAGGCCGAAGGTCAGCAGGATATCGTCCGAACCCTGCTGTTGAATGGCGCTCGCAATCGTAGGCAAGTCGAGGCTGCCGGTGGCGCCATAGATCATCGACATACCGTAGAGCAGCATGCCGGACGCCATCGAACCGAGCACAAAATACTTCATGGCGGCTTCCGTGCCCCGGCTCGAATCGCGGTTGAATGCAACCAGTGCATATACCGACAGCGAAATCAGTTCCAGGCCGAGATAGATCATCAACATGCTGTTGGCCGAAATCAGCAGCATGACGCCGAGCAGTGCGAACAGGCTGAGCGTAAAGAAGTCCGCCCGGAACATCTTGAAATTGCGCAGATAGAACTTGGAATAGGTAAATATCAGGCCCATGATGACGAAACTGAACACCTTCAGCACGTCGCCCATCGGATCGCGGATGAAACTGTTGCTGAAGGCGGTCACCGATGTCATGCCATCAACCAGGTAATCGCCACGCAACGTGATGATGGCGGCAAAAATAACGGTCAACATGGCCAGCATGTGGATGATCCCGCGGCGTTCTTCGCGCAAAAACAGGTCAACGACCATGATCACGCAGGCCATCGCCAGGACCCAGAATTCGGGGGCTGCTAGTAACAATTGGGCGCCGTACATGTTAAATGACCTTCGATTGAATGATGTGTTGTAGCAGGTGATCCACGGACGCCTGCATCATGTCGATCAGCGGTTGTGGCCACAAACCGAAAAACAGTACGGCCACCGCCAGCACGCCGAGCACCAGCGCCTCCCGGAAATTGATGTCCTGCAGGTTCTCCACCTCGCGATTTTGCACATCGCTGAAGATGACCCGCTTGGCAAGCCACAAGTTGTACGCAGCGCCAAGGATCAATGTCAGCCCGGCCAGGAACGCAAACCAGAAATTCGCCTGGAAAGCAGACAGGATGACCATGAACTCACCGACGAAACCGCTGGTTCCGGGCAAACCCGAATTGGCCAGCAAAAAGTACACCGCAAACATCGCGAACCAGGGCATGGTGTTGGCGACACCACCGTAATCCTTGATCATCCGGCTGTGGACGCGGTCGTACAGGACACCGACGGTAAGGAACAGTGCGCCGGAGATAAAACCGTGCGAGATCATTTGCATCATCGCGCCTTCGATACCCAGCGCGGCGCCGGACACCCCACCGGTCCTGCGGTAAATCGAGAAGGCGATGAACAGGCCAAGCGTCACGAAACCCATGTGGGAAATGGACGAGTAGGCGATCAGCTTTTTCATGTCCTGCTGGACCAGGGCGACGAAACCGATGTAGACCACCGCGATCAGGGAAAGGGCGATGACCAGCCAGTCCAGCGCAGCCGATGCATCCGGGGTTATCGGCAGGCTGAACCGGATAAAGCCGTAACCGCCGATCTTCAACATGATAGCCGCCAGCACCACCGAACCACCGGTCGGCGCCTCGACGTGCGCGTCCGGCAACCACGTGTGCACCGGGAACATCGGGATCTTGACCGAAAAGGCGGCGAGGAACCCGAGGAACAGCCACTTCTGTACCGTGAGACTCAGCGGCATGTCATGCCAGGCCAGGATTTCCCAGGTGCCTGACTGAATGTACAGGTAGATCAGGCCGATCAGCATGAAGACCGATCCGAGGAATGTATACAGGAAGAACTTGATGGTCGCATAGACGCGACGCGGTCCGCCCCATACACCGATGACGAGAAACATCGGGATCAGCATGGCTTCGAAGAACACGTAGAAAAGCAATGCGTCCAGCGCTGCAAACACCCCGATCATCAGGCCTTCCATCACCAGGAAGGCTGCCATGTACTGGTTGACGTTCTTCTGGATCGAGCGCCAGCCGGCGATAACCACCAGTACGCCAAACAGCATGGTCAGGAGTATCAACGGGGCCGAGAACCCGTCGACACCGAGGTGGTAATTGATGTTGAAAGTCTCGATCCACGGCCGGTTTTCGACAAATTGCATCGCTGCCGTCGACGTATCGAACGAGAAGAACAGCGGCAGGCCCAGCAAAAAGGTCGCCGATGCAATCACCAGGGCCAGTCCCTTCGCCATCGCGGGACGCTGTTCACCGGCCACCATTACTGCGACTGCGCCCAGCATGGGCAGCCAGATCAATATACTGAGGAGAAATCCGTTCATTGTCCCACTCATCGTCCGGGCGCCATCGTAACCCAGACCGCCAATATTCCAATCAGCCCGATAATCATGGCAAAGGCATAGTCATATAAAAATCCGGTCTGCCAACGTCGTACCCGCGCCGCGATCCATTCGACCAGGCGCGCCGAGCCGTTGACGATTCCGTTATCGATAAAACCCGCATCCGCCTTGTTCCAAAGGCCACGGCCAAGTTTCACACTGCCCTGCGCGAAAACCTTCTGGTAGAACTCGTCAAAGTAATACTTGTGATCGAGCAGGCGGTGCAAAAACGGAAAGCGGTTCTGGAGCGTATCGGCGATCTTCGGCCGGAACATGTAAATGACCGTGGCGATTGCAAAACCGGTGATCATCAGCCAGAACGGCAAAGTGCTGACGGCGTGCATGGCCATGGCCGTTGCGCCGTGAAAATGCTCGCCCAGTTCGGCGAGGATGTTGTTTTCTTCGAGGACGAAGATCGAGTCGTTCAACCAGCCGCCGAAGAGGACCGGCTCGATGGTCATCCAGCCGATGACGACCGACGGTATCGCCAGCAGGATCAGTGGCACCGTGACCACCAATGGAGATTCCTTCGGCGCGTGGGCCAGTTGCCCGTCCGGGAGGTGCTCGTCATGGCTGTGAACGACCTCGAATCGCTCCTTGCCGTGGAACGTCAGGTACAGCAGCCTGAAACTGTAAAGGGCCGTGATCAAGACACCCGCGATCACCGCAAAGTAGGCAAACCCGCTGCCCCAGCGGTGTGATTCCGCGACCGCTTCGATAATCGCGTCCTTGGAGTAGAATCCGGCGAAAAACGGGAAACCGATCAGGGCCAGCGTGCCGATCCACGCGGTCAGCCAGGTCACCGGCATGTATTTCCTCAAGCCGCCCATGTAACGCATGTCCTGCTGGTGATGCAGGGCGATGATCACGGAACCGGCGCCGAGGAACAGCAGCGCCTTGAAAAACGCGTGCGTCATCAGGTGGAATATGGCCGCCGAATAGGCCGACACACCGAGCGCCACCGTCATGTAGCCGAGTTGCGACAGCGTCGAGTAAGCGATGACCCGCTTGATATCGTTCTGCACGATACCGACCAGGCCCATGGACAGCGCGGTCACCGCGCCGATCAGCATGACGAAACTCAGCGCCGGCTCGCTCAGCTCGAACAACGGCGACATCCTCGCCACCATGAAGATACCGGCGGTCACCATCGTGGCCGCATGGATCAACGCGGAGATGGGTGTCGGACCTTCCATCGAATCGGGCAGCCACACGTGCAACGGCGCCTGCGCTGATTTACCCATGGCGCCGATAAACAGGCAGACGCAGATAAAGGTCAGCACGTTCCAGTGCATGCCGCCGGGGACCAGCATCGTCAGGTCGACGGCTGCGGGCGCTTTTGCGAACACGACGGCATAGTCGAGCGACTTGAAAGTCAGCAGTACGGCGGCGATACCCAGCAGGAATCCGAAGTCACCGACGCGGTTGACCAGGAATGCCTTCAGGTTGGCCCTGATCGCAGACTCGCGCTTGAACCAGAAACCGATCAGCAGGTACGACGCCAGGCCCACCGCTTCCCAGCCGAAGAACAGCTGCAGGAAGTTGTTCGACATGACCAACATCAGCATCGAGAACGTGAACAGCGCAATGTAGCTGAAGAAGCGCTGGTAACCCGGATCGTCACGCATGTAGCCGATCGTGTAGATATGCACCATCCACGAAACGAATGTCACCACGCACATCATCAGCGTGGTCAGGTGATCGATCAGGAACCCGACCTGGAAACGGATGCCATCCGCTACCATCCAGGTATAGGCAGTGACATTGACGGTGTCCAGGGTACCGTTAACCTGTTGCAGCAGCAGCCACAGGGACAGGAAAAATGATACGCCGACGCCGAGAATCGTAACCGTATGTGAACCCACCCGGCCTATCTGGTTGCGGAAAAACCCGGCCAGGACCGCGCCACCCAGGGGTAACAGTGGAATCAGCAACAGCGTTGTTTGCAGCGACATGTTCATCCTTTCAGATCGTCCAGTTCGGCAACATCGATGGTCCGCCGGTTACGGAACAGCACAACCAGTATGGCGAGACCAATACCTGCCTCGGCCGCCGCAACCGTCAGAATGAAAAATACGAATATCTGTCCGTCGAGATTTCCGAGGAAACGGGAAAACGCAACGAAGTTAAAGTTCACCGCCAGCAGCATCAGTTCGATACACATCAACAGGATGATGACGTTTTTGCGGTTAATGAAAATACCGGCAACACTGAGGCTGAACAGTATCGCGCCAAGGGTCAGAAAATGAGACAGTGTCAGCATGATGATTCCTCAAACGCTCCGCGGTTTTTCCGGTTTCATTTTCACCAGCCTGACACTTTCGTCACGGCGGGTCCTGACCTGCTGGCCCACATTCTGGGTGCGGATGCCCGGGCGGGTGCGCAATGTCAACGCGACGGCCGCGATGATCGCAACCAGCAGCACCACGCCTGCAACCTCGAACGGCAACAGGTAATTGGTGTAGAGCAATTCGCCCAGTTCCCTGGTATTGCTGTAACCGACCGGGTTGGGTTGCGGTATCGGGAACATGTCCGTTCCGAACCGGTCCCTGGCCCACAACACCATCAACAGTTCGGCGGCCATCGCGACGGCGACCAGCACGGCGACCGGCAGGTAGCGGATAAACCCCTCCTTGAGCGGCGCCAGGTTGATATCCAGCATCATCACGACGAACAGGAACAACACCATCACGGCGCCGACGTAAACCACCACCAGGATGATGGCGAGGAACTCGGCTTCCAGGAGTATCCAGATGGCGGCGGCGCTGAAAAAAGCCAGCACCAGGAACAGCACGGCGTACACCGGGTTACGCGCGGTAATCACCGCAACACCCGCGCTCACCAGGACCAGCGAAAATGCGTAAAAAATCAGTTCCTGGACAATCATCTGTAGGCCGCATCCCTGTTACGGTTTTCGGCAATCTCCGCTTCGTAACGGTCACCGATTGCCAGCAGTTTCTGTTTTGTCATGATGCCCTCTTCGCGGCTTTCCATGTGATATTCGAGAATCCCGGTTTCGACGATCGAGTCAACCGGGCACGACTCTTCACAGAAGCCGCAGTAAATGCATTTGAACAAGTCGATGTCATAGCGCGTCGTGCGGCGGGTGCCATCGGCGCGCTGTTCCGAGTCGATGGTGATGGCCAGGGCCGGGCAGACGGCCTCGCACAACTTGCAGGCGATGCAGCGTTCCTCGCCGTTCGGATAGCGCCGCAGGGCATGCAGGCCGCGAAACCTGACGGACTTGGGCGTCTTCTCTTCCGGATAGTTGATGGTAATGGTGTGACGGAACATGTGCCGCATGGTGAGGCTCAGGCCCTTCAGCAACTCGAGCAACATCAGGCTTCTCAGATATTCGATGATTCGTTTCATCGTCAGCTACCCTTTACCACGATGCCAAGTACGGTCATCAGTGATGCAATCATTACCCAGACCAGTGATATGGGAATCAGTACTTTCCACCCGAGACGCATGATCTGGTCATAGCGGAAGCGCGGGAATGTCGCCCGGTACCACAGGAACATGAACATGAAGACCACCGTTTTGGCGAGGAACCAGAAGATACTGCCCTGGCCCAATGCAGTGTCGCCCAATACGGGCACGCCTTCGAACGGCGAAAGCCAGCCGCCGGCGAACAGGATGGCCGTCAGGCCGGAAATCAGGATCATGTTCGCGTATTCGGCGAGGAAGAAGATGGCGAAGGTGGAACCGGAATACTCGACGTGGAAACCGGCCACGATCTCCGATTCACCTTCGGTCTGGTCAAAGGGCGCGCGGTTGGTTTCCGCGAGGCCCGAGATCATGTAAATGATGAATAACGGAAACAGCGGCAGCCAGTACCAGTCGAACAGGCCACCCTGCTGGGCCAATACGATTTGCTTGAGGTTCAGTGTCCCCGCCAGGATCAGCACGCCCACCAGCGCCACGCCCATGGCGATTTCATAGGAAACCGTTTGCGCGGCTGCGCGCATCGCACCGAGGAAAGAATACTTGGAGTTGGATGCCCAACCGGCAATGATGATGCCGTAAACACCCAGTGACGTCAGCGCCAGCACGTAGAGCAGACCGGCATCGATATCCGACAGCACCAGGAAGTCGTTGAACGGCACCACCGCCCACGCCGTCAGGGCAGGCGTCAGTACGATAATGGGCGCCAGCAGAAACAGGAAGCGGTTCGAGTTCGTCGGCAGGATGACTTCTTTCAGCAACAGCTTGAACACGTCCGCAAACGGCTGTATCAAACCCCACGGGCCAACCCGGTTGGGGCCGATGCGTATTTGCATCGAGCCGATGACCTTGCGCTCGAAATAAGTGTAGAACGCCACGACCGTGATGATCGGCAGCGTTATCAGCACGATCTTGACCAGCGTCCAGATCAGGTACTGGGACTGAATCCAGGTATAAACCGATTCAAGCATCTCAAGCATCAGGCTGCCTCCACGCTAACGGGACCGAAGCTGTCACCGAGCCCTTTACCGGCATCGGTCGCACTTTTCACCCAAACGGCGCCTGCCGGCAATTCAGTGCAGACACGAACCGGCAGCACGACCGACGCATCACCCTGGCTGACTTTGACCTGGTGACCATCGGCAAGGCCCTTGCGGCCGGCATCGTCGGGGTTCATGCCAATAAATGCCGTGTCCGCGTGCACCGTCTGCTGCAGGTATTTGGAGCGCCGGCACAGGGAATCCACGGCGTACATCGCGACATCGCCTACCCGGTGCAAGTCAGCGGCCGGTTCTGGCGCCGCCAGTTGCGGTTCGCCCGCTGCATCGCTTTGTTCCCCGATCGCGGCGATTGTTTCCGCGCGTACCGCGGCAATATCCACCTGGGTAAAACCATCCTGTTCCAACTGGGCGCCGAGCCGACGCAGAATTTTCCAGCCGGGCCGGGCCTGGCCGCGGGGAGTGGCTGCCGCCTCAACGACAAACGACTGGCCGTCGAGGCTGTAAAACAGGCCTTCCGATTCGGCTGCAGGCGCCAGCGGCAGGATCACGTCGGCGATCGCTTTAAGGCTTTCGCCGGCGAAGGATGAAACCGCAACGACACTTTCCGCCGCCGTCAATGCCTGCATCGCCTGCGCCGGGTTGGCGAGGTCGTATTCGGGTTCGATATCCCACAGCAGGTAGCCCTTGAGCGGGGTGCCGAGCATTTCGCGTGCGTTCAGCCCGCGTTCCTGTCCGGATGCGCCCGCGACCATCGCAGCACCGGCCGGGTTGCCGCCGAACGGCAAGACGTTGAAAGCCGCGCCGGTGGCGCTGGCGATCCAGCTCGAAAGTTGCCGCAACCAGGCAGCCTGTCCGTGCGCCATCGCGGCCTGGCCGACGATGAGCATCGCGTTATCGGCATCCTTCAGCATGCCGGCGATCGCCGTGTGCACGGAGTCCGCCTGCTGGTCTGCAACGGCGGCCTCGAGGTGGGCGGGAATCCCGCTACCGGTGGCCGCGGCCACCGCCTGCGCCAGTTTTGCCAACTCGGCGACCATGTGCTGCGGTGCGGCAATCAGCTTGTCGGTCAGGTCGAAATGGAAATCCCAGTCTACCGGGTTCAATGCGGCGACCTTTGCGCCCTCGCGCCAGGCCTTGCGCACGCGTTGACCCAGGATCGGCGCTTCCTGGCGGATATTGCTGCCGATCAGCAGGATCGAGCCGGCGCTGTCGATCGCAGCCATCGGCGACTGGAACGGCGCCGCCTGCGGGACTGCGCCATCATCGCTGAAATCCTGCTCTCTGAGGCGGTAATCCAGGTTCGGACTGCCCAGGCCTTGCGCCATGCGCCGCATCAGAAAATGCTCTTCGGTCGACGCACTGGCCGACATCAGCACGCCGAGACCCGCGCCGCCCTGGGCGGCTGCGGCTCTGCGCAAAGATTTGGCGGCGGCGCGTATACCTTCGTCCCAGCTGACCTTTTGCCATTGACCGTTGCTCTTGAGCATTGGCTCGAGCACCCTGTCCTCGGCGTCCAGGCCATAATGGGAATAGCGGTCACGGTCCGACAGCCAGGTTTCATTGGTCGACTCGGAGTCCCTGGGCACCGCGCGCAGAACCTTGCCGCGGCGCGTGTGATACCAGAGGTGAGAACCCACGCCGTCATGCACGGCCAGTGACGGCCGCGCCATCAATTCCCAGGCGCGCGCCCGGAAGCGGAACGGCTTGTTGGTCAGCGCACCCACGGGGCACAGGTCGATCACGTTGCCGGACAATTCGGAGTCGATAGCACGCGCCAGGGCAGTGCCGATCTCGGCGCGGTCACCGCGGCCGAACATACCCAGTTCCTGGGTGCCGGCAATTTCATCCAGGAAACGCACGCAGCGCGTGCACTGGATGCATCGGGTCAGGTCGGTCTGCACCAGCGGTCCGATGTCATGGTCCTGGACCACGCGCTTGCGTTCGGTGAAGCGCGACACGGAGCGGCCGTAACCAACGGCCAGGTCCTGCAACTCACACTCGCCGCCCTGGTCACAAATCGGGCAATCCAGCGGATGGTTGATCAACAAAAATTCCATCACGCCGTGTTGTGCATCGATCGCGCGGCGCGACTTGGTATAGATTTTCATGCCCTCCATGACCGGCGTGGCGCAAGCCGGCATCGGCTTGGGCGCCTTTTCGACGTCTACGAGGCACATGCGGCAGTTCGCTGCAATACTGAGTTTGCTGTGGTAGCAAAAACGCGGAATGCTGATACCGGCCTTGTCCGTCGCCTCGATAATCATCGAGTTTTTTGGCGCCTGCATGGCCCGGCCATCGACCTCGATGTTGACCATTTCTACCGCTGCTTCAGGCTGCGTACTCATGCAGCTTTCCCCTTTTGATCATCGACCATGGAGTGTCCATGTTCTACATAGTATTCAAATTCATGCCAGAAATGCCGCAGGAAACCCTGCACCGGCCAGGCGGCGGCTTCGCCGAAGGCGCAGATGGTATGGCCTTCGATCTGGCCCGCGGCCGAGCGCAGCAATTCCAGGTCTTTCATGGTGCCCTTGCCATCGACGATGCGCTGCAGGACGCGGTGCATCCAGCCCGTGCCTTCCCGGCAGGGCGTGCACTGGCCGCAGGATTCCATGTGATAGAAACGCGAGATGCGGGTGCAGGCCGCGACCATGTCGGTGGTCTCGTCCATGACGATGACCGCGCCGGAGCCAAGACCCGAACCGGCCTTGGACAAGCCGTCGAAATCCATGGTGGCGTCCATCATGACATCCGCCGGCAGGACCGGCATGGACGAGCCGCCCGGTATGACACCCTTGAGCTTGTGGCCATTGCGCACGCCGCCGGCCATTTCCAGCAGGTCCTTGAAAGGCGTGCCCAGCGGCACTTCATAATTGCCGGGCTTGTTGACGTGACCGGAAACCGAAAACGCTTTCGGGCCGCCGTTATTGGGTTTGCCGATGTTCAGGAACCACTCGCCGCCGTTGCGCATGATATGCGGAACCGAAGCCAGTGACTCGGTGTTGTTGATCGTGCTGGGTTTTCCGTACAGCCCGAAATTGGCCGGGAAAGGCGGTTTGAACCGCGGTTGGCCCTTCTTGCCTTCCAGCGATTCCATCAGGGCCGTTTCCTCGCCGCAGATATAGGCGCCTGCGCCAAGGACAGTGTAAATGTCCATGTCGATGCCGCTGCCCTGGATGTCCTTGCCGAGCAGCCCGGCTGCGTAGGCTTCCTTCAGCGCGGCTTCGAAACGTTCGAACGGTTCGTGGTGGAACTCTCCACGCAGGTAGTTGTAGCCAACGGTCGCGCCTATTGCGTAGCCGGCGATGGCCATACCCTCGATAACGGCATGCGGGTTGAAGCGGAGTATGTCCCGGTCCTTGCAGGTGCCGGGTTCGGATTCATCGGAATTGCACAGGATGTATTTCTGGCCGGGCGCGGAGCGCGGCATGAAACTCCATTTCAGACCGGCCGGAAAGCCCGCGCCGCCACGGCCGCGCAACGCCGATTGCTTGACGTTTTCTATGATCTCGCCCTGGTCGGTTTTCTCGGCCAGGATCTTTTTCCAGGCCTTGTATCCGTCGATCGCCAGGTAGGTCTCCAGGGACCAGGGCGTCTCGGCGTCCAGCGTAGTGAATACGACGTTATGCTCTGCCATCTCTATTCCAGCCCATCCAGGATTTTATCGACCGTTGCGGTATCGAGATTCTCGTGGTAATGGCCATCGACCACCATCATCGGGGCGCCGCAACAGGCGGCCAGGCACTCTTCCTCGACGACCAGCGTGATACGGTCATCCGCCGTGGTCTGGCCCAGCTTGACGCCGAGCTTCTGTTCCACGTGGCTGACGATATCCTCGGCGCCATTGAGCCAGCAGGAAATATTGGTGCAGATATTGACCTTGTGCCGGCCGACCGGCTTCTGGTCGATCATCGAATAGAAACTGGCGACTTCAAAGGCCCATACCGGCGGCAAATCGAGATAGTCCGCCACCGCCTCGACCATGTCCTTGCTGATCCAGCCGCCGTTCTGTTTCTGTGCGGCGAGCAGGGCCTGGATCAGGGCCGAGCGTTTGTGCTCCGGCGGAAATTTTGTCAGCCAGTGATCGATGGTCGACCGGGTGCCCTCGTCGAGCAGGTCTTTTTTGCCGGCGATGTGTTCAGCTTTTTGACTCATTAGCGGTCTACCTCACCAAATACGATATCCATGGTTCCCATCAGGGCCACCACGTCGCCGAGCATATGCCCCTTGACCATTTCGTCCATGGCCGAGAGGTGCACGAACCCGGGCGCCCTCAAGTGCGCACGAAACGGCTTGTTGGCGCCGTCTGAAACCAGGTAACAGCCAAATTCACCCTTGGGCGCCTCTACCGCCGCGTAGGTCTCGCCCTGCGGTACGCTGTAGCCTTCCGTGAACAGCTTGAAGTGGTGGATCAGGGCTTCCATGTCGTCCTTCATTTCTTCGCGTGTCGGCGGTATGACCTTGAAATTCTTCAACATGACACTGCCCGGGTTGGCGCGCAGCCAATCGACACACTGGAGTATGATGCGGGCCGATTGACGCATTTCCTCGACGCGGACCAGGTACCGGTCGTAACAGTCCCCGTTGACACCCACCGGGATGTCAAAATCGATCTTGTCATACGCCGCGTAGGGCTGCTTCTTGCGCAGATCCCATTCCACGCCCGAACCACGCAACATCGGTCCGGTGCAACCCAGTTGCAGCGCGCGTTCGGGAGACAGCACACCGATGTTCACGGTCCGCTGCTTCCAGATGCGGTTGTCGGTCAGCAGGGTTTCGTACTCGTCCACCTTGGACGGGAAATCCTTTGCGAAGGCCTCGATGAAATCCAGCAGCGAACCCTGGCGCCACTCGTTTCTTTCCTTGAGTTTCTTGCCCTTGGTCCAGGGCGTCTCCTTGTACTGCGGCACCGTATCCGGCAGATCGCGATAGACGCCACCGGGACGGTAATAATTGGCGTGCATTCTCGCACCGCTGACCGCCTCGTACATGTCCAGGGTCATTTCGCGTTCACGGAATGCATACAGGAACACGGTCATGGCGCCCAGGTCGATGCCGGATGAGCCGATCCACAGCATGTGGTTGCCAATGCGGGTGATCTCGTCAAACATGGTGCGTATGTACTGGGCGCGCATCGGCGGTTCAATGCCGAGCAACTGCTCGATCGCACGCACATAGGCGTGTTCACTGCACATCATCGACATGTAGTCCAGCCGGTCCATGTAGCCGATCGACTGGTTAAAAGGCTTGCTTTCGATCAGCTTTTCCGTGCCGCGGTGCAATAAACCGATATGCGGGTCCGCTCGAACCACGGTTTCACCATCGAGTTCCAGGACCAGCCTGAGAACGCCATGGGCCGACGGGTGTTGCGGCCCGAAATTCATCGTGTAGTTTCGAATTTCAGACATGTCTATTCAGTCCCGGAGGCCAGAGATTTGGCTTCTTCATCTGCCGCCTTGTCAATATCATCCGCCTTGTAACTTGAATCACCGCGTATCACGCGCGGCACCAGTACGCGGGGTTCGATTTCCACGGGCTCGTAGACCACGCGGCCCTTTTCCTCGTCGTAACGGACGGTGACGTTGCCGATCAGCGGGAAATCCTTGCGCATCGGATGACCGGTGAAACCGTAGTCGGTCAGGATCCTGCGCAAATCCGGATGCCCTTCGAAAATGACGCCGTACAGGTCGAAGGCCTCACGCTCATACCAGTTGGCGCAATTCCAGATCTCGACCAGCGACGGCACGATCGGAAGGCCTTCATCGGAAGCGAAGGTCTTCATCCGCAGACGCATGTTATGGACCGTGGAGAGCAAGTGCGCGACCACGCCGAAACGCTTTTCCGCATGGCTGGACTCGGGCCGGTGCTGCCAGTCGAAACGGCCGGGTCCCATGCCTTCGACGCCGCGGCTGAAACCTTCGCGTGTCGCTTCGGTGGTTTCCCATTCGACCTGGCCGAAGCCGAGGTAATCGACACCGCACAAATCGCTTAACTGGTTGAACGCAAACCGCGGGTCGTCACGCAGTGTCTGGGCGGTCTCCAGCCATTGTTCAACCGGGACCTGGACCGTAACCATCCCGGAAACCGACTCGGACACGGCGATTTTGTCGCCGAAAACGACGACGAGTTCGTCGGACAGGCTTTTGCTCACCTCAATCATGATGTCACCTGGCAATCGTGTCGGTACGGCGTATTTTCTTTTGCAGTTGCAATATGCCGTAAATCAGGGCCTCCGCCGTGGGCGGACAACCGGGTACGTAAATGTCGACCGGCACGATGCGGTCGCAACCGCGCGTGACGGCATAGGAATAATGGTAATAACCGCCACCGTTGGCGCAGGAGCCCATCGAAATCACCCATCTCGGCTCGGCCATCTGGTCGTAGATCTTGCGCATTGCGGGCGCCATCTTGTTGCACAGCGTGCCGGCGACGATCATCACGTCGGACTGGCGCGGGCTGGGCCGGAAAATGACCCCGAAGCGGTCCAGGTCATAACGGGCGGCGCCGGCCTGCATCATTTCAACCGCGCAACAGGCCAGTCCGAATGTGACCGGCCACATCGAACCGGTTCTTGCCCAGTTGATCAGGGCATCGAGCGAGGTCGTAACCATGCCGCGGGCCAACAGTGGATTGCTGTCCGCGTCCGGTCTCAGGATATCGTCGACTTCACCGAGCTCGGTACCCCGGCCGGGATACATAATGTCCATCATTCCCATTCCAACGCGCCTCTTTTCCAGATAACGAAGTAGCCGATGACCAGTTCGATGACGAACACGGACATGGCTGCAATACCAAACATTCCCAGCTTTTCCAGGGCCAGCGCCCAGGGCAGGAAGAATGTAATTTCAAGGTCGAAGATAATGAACAGGATGGCCACGAGGTAATAACGGACGTCGAATCTCGAGCGGCTGTCTTCGAAAGCTTCAAAGCCGCACTCGTATGGCGATAGCTTCTCGCTGTTGGGTCGTCTCGGTCCCAGTACGTTGCCGAGAATCACGAGCGCGACACCGATAACCGCGGAAACACAGAGAAAAATCAGAATTGGCAGGTATTGTGCAAGCATACTCCGGTCTCAATTCACAGTCGGGCGGCAAAATGCCACCCGTTCCAAAATGGTGCCCAAGGCCGGACTCGAACCGGCACGACTTACGTCACTACCCCCTCAAGATAGCGTGTCTACCAATTCCACCACTTGGGCTATTATTTTCGTTTCCTCAGGTCCCACTACCGCCTGATTTATCTTTATCGGCGCTTTCATCAGCAGGTACTGTTTCAGTCCCCGCATCAGCTGCCGGCAAATCACCGGTATCCTGCTCCGACTCAGGTTGCGCGATCACAGTTTCCATCGAGGGTACGTCTGAAGGATCGGCAGACTTAATTTCTACGGGTAAATCCGGCGCGGCCTGGTCGCTGGTCTGCTCCGTGGCCGGCGCGTTTCCAACCACGCCCAGATCGGTCTCGGGCGTCGTGTTCATACGTGAAGCCATCACCGCCATCGTCAGGCTGATCAGGCAAAACAGCGTCGCCAGCACCCATGTGGAACGGGATAAAAAGTTGCCCGCCCCGCGAGCGCCGAATACGGTGCCGGACGCGCCGCTGCCAAACGCGGCCCCGGCGGTTGCGCCAGCGCCTTTTTGTATCAGTATAAAAGCCACCATCGCAATGGCGATGAGTACGTGAAAAATGTTTAAAACCTGCATAATTTATTCCGCTCTTTGAGCCATCAAGCAACAGCGCCGTAGATTGCAAGGAAGTCTTCCGCAGTCAGCGAAGCACCTCCAACAAGCCCACCATCGATATCACTTTCAGCAAACAATTCGGCGGCATTGGAACCTTTCACACTGCCGCCGTATAGGATTCGAAGTTGATCGGCTATTATAGCATCCAGTGCTGTCATTTTGTCACGTATAAATCTGTGCACGGCTTGCGCCTGGCCCGGAGTCGCGGTCAAGCCGGTGCCAATCGCCCAAACCGGTTCGTAGGCGATAACGGCGCGGCTGAAGGCTGCGATGCCGATACTGCCGGTGACGGCATCCAACTGCCGTCCGACCACGGCTTCGGTCTGACCGTTCTCGCGTTCCTCACGGGTTTCACCGACGCACAATACCGGTTCCAGCCCGGCGTCCAGCGCGGCTTTGAAGCGCAGCGCGACATCCTCATCGCTCTCGGCAAAAATCGCGCGCCTTTCCGAGTGTCCGACCAGTACGTAACGGCAGCCCATGTCCTGCAACATGCCGCCGCTGGTCTCGCCGGTGTAAGCCCCTTGAGCATTGGGGTTCAGGGTCTGGCCTCCCCATTGCACATGACTGCCGGAGAGTATCGATTCCGTCAGTGACAGGTATGCAAAAGGGGGAAATACGGCGAGATCGGCACTGCTTTCGGCGGAGCTTCCGGCCAGGATGCCCTCCAGGAGGGAACGCACCATGGTCTTCGACCCATGCATCTTCCAGTTCCCTGCGACCAGTATTTTTCTCTTCATTACCTTCCCGATGTACGCGAGCTACGCTTCGGCGCGAAAGCATACCTACACGCCACTTATGCCGCAAGTTCAAACCGAGAGCGATAATGCAGTACCTGAAAAGCAATTCAAATGATGCAGGTCAATTTTTTGCCTGAAGGCGCCGATTGATTTACCCCGGACGAATTGATTGCGATCCAGATATTTTCAGTTTCAAGGCGCGCATCGCGAGAGATCGCCAGCCATTGCAGCGCATAGACCGGGCAACGGTATCCAAGGCATCCGGGGTTCCCGGGACAAAAATGCGCCGCGTTGAATACCCCTGAGCGCGGTGGAGACAACCCGGTCAGCTGGCTGAGATCAGGTTTGTGCCGCCAAACAGCAAGTGATGGGTGAACAGGAAAGCCAAGTATACAAGGACCGCGAACGCCACCAT
>Ga0210074_1000207_pt1 | contig 23047 bp, 16 predicted proteins | sample China_Galinas_Co_FD_184860 | JGI IMG/M metagenome (GOLD analysis project Ga0210074, IMG submission 184860) | Wetland microbial communities from San Francisco Bay, California, USA, that impact long-term carbon sequestration -... | ecosystem: Environmental > Aquatic > Marine > Wetlands ... | reverse complement strand
TTGCACTAAGTGATGGAGATGGATTCAACAACAAAAATGGCACTGCTGCTTCACCTTGGGCAAAGTTTCTAAATGGGAATAAACTTAAGAGAATGAAGGTGGTTAGAATTGATGCACTTTTCATAAGAATTATCTCCAGGTAGTTATTTTAAATACATTAGAAAATAATCCGAACTTGTTACCACTAAAATAACTTAATTATTTGAAGTTAAAAGAGAAAAGTCTATACATTCGTTGTTATAAAATTGTAAATTAAAAAAAGCCCTCAATGACGAGGGCATTAATAATAAATAAAGATAATTTTTTCTTTTTAACAAAACAAAGATCTGGTATTTGGTTACCGTATTTGTTTTCAACAGAAGTAATAAACGAAGACTTCTTTGCCACAATATGCTAGCTTCGTCTCCCATCAATGCATTATCTGCTTCTTGACAAATGTTAAGGGTTTGTTCAACGTTCAATCATAGTATAGCCATTTCAACATTATCAAATCTTCTTCTGTAGTAGCTCATGTATGCAACCTTCCGTTCCAATGCTTCAACAACAGCGTGACTAAAGTTGACTTTTTCAAACTTTTGAGCACTACCAAGACCCCCGGGACTGAATACATTTATTTCCATAAGTTTATCCCCAACTATATCAAGACCGACGAGGAACATTCCATCCTGAACAATTTTTGGTCGTACGATTTCTGCAAGTCTGAGATGAGAGTCTGTTATCTCTGCTTGTCTCAGTTTACCACCAGCATGTATGTTACTGCGCATATCATCTCCGGTTCTGACACGGCGGAAAGCAGCATATTTACCTTTATATTTTAGTGGTAGTCCATTCATAAGAAACAAACGTGTATCTCCCTCTGCGGCGGCTGGTAAATACTCCTGGGCAATTATGTAACCATCTTTACTTATTGACTCTATCATTTGATTTAAATTTGCCATCTGATTTTCCTGTACTAAAAATACTCCTGTGCCTCCTGAACCCTGTAGCGGTTTAAGGACAATGTTACCACCTTCAGCATCTGCAAATTGTTTAATCTCATCGCGGTCACGTGTAATTAATGTTCGGGGTCTTACTTCTTCAGGAAAAAGCTGGAAGTACATTTTGTTCATGGCTTTTGCAAGTCCGTTCGGATCGTTTAATACGATTACTCCATGACGCATTGCTGCACGTCCGAAAATTATTCCTGAAGTCTGTGCCCATGCCCTGAATCCTGTATCGGTGGAAGGATCGTTTCGAAGCATAAGTACATCCAAGTCATCAACTGTAATGCGCTCTTGCCTGGCTTTTTTACCCTGCAACTCTGCCAGATAAACTTCAGATGACAGATATTTCTTTTTTGTAACAGATCTTGCTCTTGCATGAATTTTTTCATCCACATCGTAAGCAAAATCTCCAGAGCCAATAACCCAAACCTCGTGTCCCCTGTTAATAGCTGCCATCGCAAGCCGAGTAGTTGTATAACCGGTTTGCTCTGTATTTACATCGTTCACCATAAATCCGAGTCTCATATTTGTTTCCTTTCTATTAGTTCTAATGGCTCCAAGCCTTTTTTTAATTTCGACAATTTTTCAACCGTTCCGGGATCGTCAATATAGCGTGGGCGTAATGGAGTAGGTTTTAGTACTTGCCGGTACTGCAATTCCTGAATAACCGAAACGTGTTCTGTTGCAATCTTTCCTACAAAAAGGGGTTCAAGCTCCCCACCATTCTTTAGATATTTTAATAGTTCAACAAGGCCACGCAAATAAATTGCATCTTTTACAAATCCACCACCTCGGTAAATACGAATTGCTATTGTAAACGCGGTTCTTTGATCAAAACCGAATCTATTATTTAATATTCTGAATGTCTCCAGGAATGAAGCGCCGGATGTCAAACTATCAGCTGCTATAACTCTTCCTGCCAGAAGTCGCATACGCGGTTTGCTCAATCCTCCTGCAAGAAATTCAGCGAGAACGGCTAATCCTTCCTGCAACTCATCGTAACCTGATAGTCCCGAATAGAGTTGTTGAAACGGCTGAGCTTTTCCATTAAAGTAAGTTACTATATGAGTTCCGACTTCATGTTGTAATAAAGCCTCAACACGAGATGGAGGAATTTTTATTTCACTTCCGATTAATAGATTGCCACGTGATACCATCAACCCAACTGTATCATCGCGTACCTGCACTTTACTTGTAAAAGCAGGGTAAGATTTTTTATAGTGTTCGAATTCTTCTTTAGCACGTTCTGCGAACTCGAGTGCAGTAATAGAATGACCGGGACCTCGTTCACGAGATCGAGGTGGGATTTTTGCTAAAATATTTTTAGCAAGCTTAACTAACTCATCAGTTACTTTTCCGTAAAGTTGCAGACTTCCGTAAAAAAATTCTGGTTCTCCGCGATCCATGAGCATGGTCAACTGCCGTTCCAGTTCGATTTGTTTTTCTCTGAATATGAATGATAGTGTTGGATCTTCAACTTTTTCTATACGGATATTATATAATTTTCTTTTTATCAGAGAAGGCGAAATTGGCAACGGACGATAATATAGAATAGGAATTTTTTCAAAGTGTGATTGCTGAAATTTATTCCATGCAGATTCAGTATTTACTGGAGTAACATTCAATAAAAAATCGAACGAATTACTTATTTCCGACAATTGATCGTCAATTTCCCAAACAGCTTTTACTACTGCTCTGCGACCCAATGCCTGGTAATTGGGGGGTCGGTGAGTAGTTTGGTTTCGTGAAAATTCAAAAACGGCTTGCTTTAATGCTATCGATAAACCCTGATGAATAGTTCGAAGTACTAATGGAAACAACTCTCCGGAAGTAGAATTTCGGTATACAGGTTCAAGTTCAAGATTAATGATAAAACAATTTAAACTTCGAGTTTCCTGAATGGATAAGAGAGGCGGCAAACCTGCGCTCGATCGAATTCCATTATATAATACTTCAACTTTTGCTGAGTGCTTTAATACCCTAATTCTTTTAATTGATCTTTCCAGAGTTTCAACTGTTCCTGTAGGGGGGCGAGTTTGGGAAGTAAAAATGTTGAACGTCGGTTTTGAAATATTAATTTCTGCTTTTTTATCTTGTTTATAATTCAGTTTAGATGAAATTTCAATAATCAGAAAGGCTTTACATTCTTCAGAAAGTGTTTTAACAATTGTTCGCAGAAGAATTGTTAAGCTTGGCTTAAGCCTTGGATCATCAGAAATAATCAGATATGATGCTTCTCCCTTAACCAGTCGATCGGTACCTTTATCAGAATAATTATGTGGCTGACGATACACAACCAGAAATGGAAGAGTTCTGTCAATATGTAATCGCCCATCCAATGGTAGGGTACGACGTACTTGTTTTCCTTTGGAAAGTCGATCCTGAATTTCATTAATTAATGAATTCGGAATTGTAAAAGTTGATTTGGAGTCCATAATTGGTAGTGTTTACGTCAATATATATGAATTGATATGGTTTAGCAAATGAAATTCATATTGAAATTACTTTTCTGGAATTGTATTTAATTCTCCCAATACCCGCAGAACACCGGGAACCGTTGAAAGCAGTGCTTTTTTTAAAGCTTCAAATTTATCTCTGAATAATTTTCCTGTCCATTCATCCATAAAAATTTTTTTGAATTCAACTGACAGAACACAAGCAGATTTTGGAAAATTTTCGTGAATATATTTTGGAAAATAACCTCCTTTAAACTTTATATTTTCTCTCACGTCTAGCTTTGAGCCTGCATTGTCGAATGACCGCATATCGAAAATAAATCTGTCAATAATCGGAGCCCATAACTCCCGGTTCATAGTGCCGGTTCCAACATTTACTTCCGGATTTAAATCCGGATCAGCTTCAGGACCATCGGGACAACTTCGCCGGTGACAATATGAATGAATATCATAAATTACAAAACGCCCAAAGCGCTTTTGGAAATCAGAGAGCAAGCGATGAAGCTCGCCATAAAACATATCATAGTCTTTCAGCGAACGGTCAACCATTTCTTGTGATGGCTCTGTTTTATAAATATTTAAACCCCATGCATCCTCAGGTTTTACATAAACAGCTTTTTCTCTGGGGCGATTTAGGTCAACTTCGAAACGGGATCTTAGTCCCATTAATCTTGACTGTGCAACTTCCGTTAATTCACCTGTGAACGGATCTTCCTCTCTTAATTGATCTTCATCTGATAACATCATAATACTTTTAAGTTCATCTCTAACGATGTGCCCATCATGTACTGCGGTTGCAATCAGAGGAGAATTGCCCTCAATTAAATTCCATCGTTTATATTCCATAATTTATCTCCGGATTTATTCGATTACTAAATTTTTAAACTTTTCTTTTGGGAAGACTTGAGTAGTTCTATAAAGTATTTTTAATCTAAGTAAATTAAACCACTTCTACAAAAAAGAATGACATAAAATTTTATTTCTTTTAATTATTTTATCTTTGCATAAGCATTAAATAATTATTTAATTGATAGCAATTGAAAAAACATAGTAACCATCCTGTAATAAGTGTTGATGAAATCGTTCGTCCTACGAGAGTTGAAGTAGATTTAAAAATTCTTGCAGAAAATTTTCGAGCGATTAAAGCTTACGTTAAAAATTCCAAAGTGATGCCCATCTTAAAAGCTAATGCTTATGGACACGGATTGGTTCGAGTCGCACAGCTTTATGAAAAATTGAAAGCTGATTATCTTGGTGTTGCAGTAGTAGAGGAGGGCATTCTACTTCGCGAAAAAGGAATTAAAATACCGATTCTTGTATTGGGCGGAATTTGGGGAAACCAGATACCACTTTTCTTAAAACATAATCTATCTATCACTGCTTCTTCAATTGACAAGCTAAAACAGATTGATGAGACTTCTTCACAGATGAAAATCAAAGCCAGGGTTCATTTGAAAGTTGATACTGGAATGGAGAGGCTAGGAGTTCATTATTATAATGCTGAAAGTTTTTTAGAGGCGGCTTATAAATGTAAAAATATTTTGGTGGAAGGAATTTATTCACACTTTGCAAAATCAGAATCAGAAGAATTAGCTCATACTAAACTTCAACTTGAACGATTCAATGAAGTGTTACAATTCTATAACAAAAAATCTATCCAGCCGCCGATGAGACATATTTCAAACTCAGGCGCAATCCTTCAACTGCCTGAAGCTAATCTTGATATGGTAAGACCGGGAATAATGCTGTTCGGAGTTTATCCTACTGAAAAAGTTAAGAAGAAGATTGAAGTTAAACCTGCATTAAACTGGAAATCATTAGTCGTTTATTTCAAAGTGATAAAAGCAGGAAATGCCGTTGGGTATGGTTTAACTTACAAACCAGATCACAAAATCAGGGCGGTTACTATTCCCGTTGGATACGGGGATGGTTATTTCAGAAGTATGTCGCACAAAGCAAAAGTACTTTTGAATGGAAAACTTTATCCAGTCATTGGAAATATCTCAATGGATCAAATTATTGTGAATATTGAAAATGACTCTGCCTATAATGGCGATGAAATTATTTTACTCGGTAGTGATGGAAAAAATTCTATTTCCTGTGAAGATCTTGCAGAATGGGCAGGAACAATTCCTTATGAGATTCTCACAAATATCAACACACGCGTTCCCAGGATTTATTTGGATTAGCTAATTCCTAAAAATCCTTTGCTGTCATTCTAGTTTATCCAGAATCAGACAACAACCGATGTCCAAAGATTCCGGACTCATTCCATTCGCAGGAATGACAGCTGAATTAGTTACTAATCACGACCGTCCATTGTCTTATTTCCCACTTCTCTACTAATCCATTTTTAACGTAAGGATCTTTATTAACAAAATCCTCTATCACAGATTTATCATCAACCTTAAAAATCAATAATGCTGTATCTGGTGGATCGCTGAAAGCACCGCCAAGAATCAACTTGTTCTGTTCATTCAATTCTTTTGCAAGGTTTAAATGCACTTCGCGGTATTGAGTTCGTCGGGTCATGTAATCATCAGCCAGATGGTAAATGAGTGCGTAGTAGTTCATAGAGTTAAGCTTTCAAATTATTTAAATTAATTATTCTCATAGAAAGTTAAATTAAGATAAAGAAACCTTCAATTCTACCTTCTTATTACATTGGATTCTCATCAAATAAATGTCATATTTAGCCCTCATTTTTTAAAAAATATTTAGATAGAGAAAAATTGAACCAAATAAGAAACATAGCCATAATAGCTCACGTTGACCACGGCAAAACCACTTTAGTTGACCAGCTGCTAAAGCAGAGTAATATATTCAGAAAAAACCAGGTAGTTCAGGATTGTTTCCTCGATTCAAACGATCTTGAAAGAGAAAGAGGAATTACAATTCTCTCTAAGAATATCAGCATTCCATACCACGATGTAAAAATTAATTTGATAGATACACCCGGGCACTCTGACTTTGGTGGTGAAGTTGAACGCGTTCTAAAAATGGCCGACGGAGTTTTGCTTTTAGTAGATGCATTTGAAGGACCAATGCCGCAGACAAGATTCGTTCTGGAAAAAGCCCTACATCTCCATTTAAAACCAATTGTGGTGATAAACAAAGTTGATAGACCGGATAACCGTCCTGCGGAAGTCCTTGATGAAATTTATGATCTTTTTATTGATCTGAATGCTGATGATACACAGATTGAGTTTCCAGTAGTTTATGCCAGCGGAAGAAATGGTTGGGCAGTTAAAAATCTTAAAGATGAAAGAAAAGACCTGGTGCCTTTACTCGAAACAATCATTAAAAAAATTCCTGAACCGAAAGTTGAACAAGGCACTGTCCAGTTGCAGATTACTTCTCTTGATTATAACGACTATGTTGGTCGAATAGGAATTGGCAGAGTTTTCAGAGGAACGTTGAAGAAAAATACTTCTCTATCAATCATTAAAAGAAGTGGCGAAGTTCATCCTGTTAAATTAAATCAGCTCTTTACATTCGAAGGAATTGAACGTACTGAAGTTGAAGAAGTTTCTTCCGGTGATATTTGTGCTCTTGTTGGTGTTGAAGATATCGATATTGGTGATACAATTGCAGATGCTGAAAATCCTGAACCTCTCCCAATTATTTCAATTGATGAACCAACAATTAGTATGAATTTTACAGTAAATACTTCTCCATTTTACGGTAAGGAAGGAAAGTATGTTACTTCACGTCATCTAAGAGACAGACTTTACAAAGAACTCGAGCAGAATGTGGCTTTGCATGTTGAAGAAACGGCTTCACCCGATACTTATAAAGTTTCGGGAAGAGGAATATTGCATTTATCTATATTTATGGAAAATATGCGACGTGAAGGTTATGAACTTGCTGTCGGTCCGCCAAAGGTTATTTACAAAGAAATTGATGGTAAAAAAGCTGAACCGATTGAAATTTTGGTAGTAGATGTTCCTCATGAATCTACAGGAAAAGTTATTGAACTTGTCGGGCAGAAAAGGGGAGTGATGATAAAGATGGAGCAGAAAGGAAGTTTAACAGCACTTGAGTTTCATATTCCTTCACGTGGACTTATGGGACTTAGAAACCGGATATTAAATGCTACTTCTGGTGAAGGAATTATGCATCACCGCTTTTATCAGTATGAATTCTTCAAAGGTTCAATAGTGCAGAGACAGAGTGGGGTCTTGATTTCAATGCACGAAGGACAGTCAACTGCTTATGCGATTGATTCGTTGCAGGATCGCGGCAAGTTTTTTATTGATCCGGGTGATGTTGTTTACCGTGGACAAATCGTTGGTGAATACAATAAGGATAATGACATTGAAGTCCATGTTCAACGTGGAAAAAAATTATCCAATATGAGAGCTTCCGGTGCTGATAAAGCTGCGAAGATCGCTCCCGCAGTCAAATTTTCGCTGGAGGAAGCATTGGAGTACATAAAAGATGATGAGCTTGTTGAAGTAACTCCTGAATCGATAAGAATGAGAAAACTTTATTTAGATCCCACTGAGAGGAAAAGATTCAACTTAGCTAAGGTCTGACTATTCGCGATCGTAGCCAAATTGTTTTAGCCACTAATTCACAAATTAGAAAGAATTATTGTCCGTTATCTGACGAATTGGGCGATTCAAACAATGAGTCCGGCATTTCAACGTTAAATGTAATTTCATCAACAAGTATTTTCATTTCTGTTTTGTTATCTACTTTTGTTTCAACAGTAAACGGAAACAAAATGTCATTAACGAATTTGTGATCTTTGAAATACATTTCGTATGCTTCTTCAGCATCATCTACCACTATGTAAGAGGAAGTTTTTAATAAAACATTGTCTTGCGTATCGATATATGCGGAGATAATTTCATCAGTTTGTGTAGTAAGCTGAAGAACGTATGTTTCTATAAATCCAACATTCTGCTTATCGATAAATTCAACTGTGTAACCCTTCTCCTTATAATTGTAAAACATCCCTTCATAATCTGCCTGAAGTTTTGATCTTTCGATTTCCTCAGCAGTCATCATTTGAGGTTCAGGAGAACCTGATAACGGGTTGATTGTCCATCCAGTTTTTCCATCGAATGCAGTTATAAATTTTTTCCCCTCTGTTTCGAACTCAATCCGGTAACACATTGGTTTTTTATTATAAGAAATGAAAGGAACTTCCATTTTTCCCCGGACTAACTTCCCTTTAGTAACATATGAATTAGTTTGAAGCAGCTTATCCTGACCTATAGTTTGAAAATAAAGTGTCAGAATATTATCTGCTGCATCATCCGCTATCTGCGCAAATAAATTTGAACAGTATACTATAAATAGAATTGATAGTCCAATTACTTTCATCTTAACTCTCAAAAGTTTATAAAATTATTCAGATAAATATCACTCTTTATTTGTTCTTATTCCACTGAGGAAATCTTCCCGGTGTGTACGGTGCACCATATTCTTCAAGAATATCTTCAACCTGCTTTACCTGAAGATCAATTGATTTTAAAGAATTAGAAATATCATCAAACTTTCCTGCAGCTATTTCATAAGATGTTATGAATGTATTTGTTGGTGCAGCTGTTGTATTCCAGAGTGCAGCAGTTATTAATTCAACTCTTTGTTTTACTGAAGTAGGAGATGCGCCTTCATATCTTGTTCTAAGTGGATCACCATTGAGTTCTCGGTTCAATTCACGAAGATCAGACTCAAGATTCATTATTTTAACATAAGTCTCCTCCGGAACTAGTGCAGCTTCAATTGCTGCCATTCTAAAATATGTTAGCTTATTTACGAGCTCCTTCCGATATGCATCTAAACCGTTAATTGCTCTGGTCAACTCTGCGACTTGTTTGTTGAAGTAATCTAGAGCAGGTTTGTCTTGTGCTGGAATAGAAGTGTTATTTAAAGGAACACAATTAAATTCTTTTGCCGGGACCAACTCAGTAAAGGCACCATTTTCAAATTTGGAAAGTGAAACAAAATATTTGCCCGGAACTACCGTGAAACCTTTATCAGGTTCCATCCCGGGGTAAGTTTCAATAAAAGGTTCGAGTGAAATTGGTGTGACTGGAGAATATCGAAAATTCCAGACAATCCTGTTTACACCTTTCTTTGCATCAGTTTTTAGTTTTCGAACTACATTTCCGTCTGAATCAGTAATTGTGAATAGGAGATAAGCATCGGGTTCTTCCTGTTCACCCTTCAAAGTATTGTAAGAAGGATATTTAATATCTTCACCGTTTTTCTGTTTCTCTTTTTCCTCATCTCTTCGTATTTCCTTGAGCGTTTTAAATTCATTTTTAATGTAATACGTAAAGACTGCACCGAGTTCAGGATTTGGAGCAGAATAAAAACTTGCACCCTGAAAAGCCAAACCTCTGAAACCAAATGGATTGGATTCAATAAACATAGGTGCATCTTTTATTGGGAATATTTCAGCTTCCTTTTGTAAAGTTTCAGTTGACACATATCGAAGAGGAGTGTAATCATCCAGAATATAAACGCCTCTACCAAATGTTGATACTACAAGATCGTTTTCTCTTTTTTGAATCTGGAGACTCATCACCATAGCTGGAGGAATCCCAGTACTCATTTTTATCCATTCATTTCCACCATTGTTCGAAAAAGATACTCCCCAAAAAGTTCCGACAAACAATAAATCTTTATCGACATGATCTTCAGCGATACTGTAGGTGCTGCCGATTTCGGGTAAATTACCATTAAGGGAAAACCAATTACTTCCTCCGTCGGTAGTTTTGTATAAATAGGGTCGGTAGTCACCGCCGAAATAATTGTTGCAGGCAGCATATGCTACTTTTGTGTCAAAGTTTGAAGCAATGATTTGAGAAATTCTAGCGTACTCGGGTAGACCGGGATTTGAAGATTTTATCCAGTTTACTCCACCATTTGTTGTGTAATGAATTAATCCATCACCCGAGCCTACGAATAAAATTTTTTCATCGATTGGTGATTCGGCAATCGAAACTATTTGTGCCATTGAGCCTTTTCTGACAAGCTGATCGATACTCCAACTTTGATCCATAAGTTTCTGCATTTCCTTTGGAACACCTCTGGTTAAATCTGGGCTTATTTCTTTCCACGTACTTCCCTGATCATCACTTCTAAGAAGTTTATTGCCGCCAAAGTATAATCTTTTATTGTCGTGACTTGACATTAAAAATCCTGCATCCCAGTCAAAACGATAAGCTGAATCGGCAAAATCTTGTGGCTGAATGAAAAGATTTTCTCCACTTTGTTTATCGAATCTTACTAAACCTCCAAATTGTGACTGAGAGTAAATAATATTTGGATTCTTCCAATCCACCTGTGTTTGAAAACCGTCGCCAGAATTTGTGTAAAGCCAGTCCTGGTTTAAAATACCTGCAGAGCTAATTGTCCGAGATGGTCCCCCCAAACTATTGTTATCCTGCGTTCCGATGTAAACATTGTAAAATGGTTCAGCATTGTCTGTGGTTATCTTATAAATTTCAGCAATCGGTATTGTTGATTTAAAATCCCAGTTCTTTCCCTGATCAAAAGTTTCATAGACTCCACCATCACATCCTGCGATTAAATGCTTATTGTCATTTGGATCAATCCAAAGTGCGTGATTATCTACATGTTTTTTATCTTCTCCTAAATGGTCCCATTTTTTTCCACCATCAATTGTAACCTCTAAAAAAGTATCACAACTATAAACCCTCTCTAATTCAACCGGATCACAAAAAAGTTCATGGTAATAAAATGGTGCAGATGCATTGTAGCTGCTTTCTTTTGTCCAGCTTGCTCCACGGTCAGTACTTTTATATGTGCCTCTGCTTTTATCAGTGGCTTCAATAATTGCAAAGAGATAATCCGGGTTAACTGGTGAAATTGCAATCCCAATTCTACCAACATCTTCAGATGGCAAACCGCTTATTAGTTTTTCCCATGTCATTCCATAATCGATGCTTCGATAAATTCCACTTTCGGGACCACCATAAACTCCTGTGTATAAATTTCGCATCCGCTGATGAGCAACTGCGTAAAGTATGTTTGAATATCGAGGATCCATATGAACCTGGTAGAATCCTGTGTATTGACTGACCTTCAAAACATTCGTCCAGTTCTTTCCGCCGTCAACTGATTTATAAATTCCTCTATGACCACCAGCATTTCGTGATGAACCATAAGCAGCCACATAAACTATTTCTGAATTGTTTGGATCGATGGCAATTCCACCAATCTGGTCGGAACTATCGAGCCCCATATTCTTCCAGCTTTTTCCACCATCTTCGCTTTTATAAATCCCATCTCCATAGATAACATTATTCTGGTTATTATTTTCACCTGTTCCCACCCAAACAACATTTGGGTTTATAGGATCAATTGTTACACAACCAATTGCATAAGATTTATTTGCATCGAAAACAGGGGAGAAGGTTACTCCGTTGTTAGTCGTTTTCCAGAGTGAACCGTGACCCGATGCAACAAAATATTCACTGTGATTAAATGGATTCACAGCAATGTCAACAACTCTTCCGCCTGTTACTGCTGGACCGATACTTCTGAATGAAAGTCCAGCGAGCGAAATGTTTTTTAACGAATCTGCTTCAGAATTCGATTGAGTAAAAGCAAGGTTTGAGAAAAATAAAACCGCGATGAAAATGGTAATAATTTTTTGCATAGTAATCACCTAAAATATTTAAAGGAATTGGTTGTACAGAGAGGATCTCTGTCAATTAGCGTTATATGAATGAAAGGCTGAATGGTTTTATGAAAATTAATTTATAATCTGTTCTAAAATTACTATACAGTTGTATTCAAATCCAAAGATTTTGGATGAGTGGTTGTCTAACTACCTAACCCCAATTAACATCATGAACTGGTAAGGTTCGATTGTAAGGTTTTTCGCTGCGATGATTGTTTTTCCGGCTACAACATCAGTAACAGTTTTACTTAATCCTAATTGTCGCAGCCTGTTCCCTGCAACATTTTGTTCTTTATCGCTGAAGTTGGCTAGTATGAAAACACTGTTGTTCTCATAATGCCTGAAATAGGCCAGAATGTGTTCGTTTTCGAAATCAATAAATTCTGTATCCGACCCAGATAGTGCAAGAGTTTTTTCTCGCAGTTGCAAAAGTTTCAACAATCCATTGAACAACCTTCCGGTAACTGATTCAGGGTCTGACCTTTCTTTCAGTTTTTCCCAGTCAAATTTTGTTCGATGAATCCATCTTGTGTCTCCGATTTTTTCAGGGGATTTTTCATAGTCGTAGTCATTTAGCGTTCCAATTCCGTCACCTATATAAATTAATGGAATTCCACCCATCGTTAAAATCACTCCATGCAACAAATGTATGCGTCCGATAGCTAATTCAATTTTTTTAGCATCTTTTTCTTCCAAAGCTTGCTCTAATCCTGCAAGAGATGCAGTCGTACCCGAAACCCTTCCTTGTTTTGTATTTGGATCTTCCTGGAAAGGCAAACCTTTGGCAAAACTTCCTGGATATCTTCCGGTGTAAAATTCAGAAAGAAATCTTCTGTGCTGATAGGGATTTATTTTTAATTCTTCTCCATCATCATTTGAGAAAGACCAACCAATATCATCGTGACTTCTAATATAATTTACCCACATACAATTTTTAGGAATGGTAAATCTTTTTTCTAAAGCATGTCGGAGCAGGGTAATTTTATTGGTTGCGAGTGATTCCCACAACAAAGCCATCATCTGTGGATTGTATGAAAGCTGACATTCATCTTCACTAATATATTTATTCACTTCATCTGGATGAACAATTGCCTCAGATTTAAACAGAAAAGCTGGTGCAACAATTTTCATCACTGCATTGAACGCCTGAATAATTAAATGTGCTTCGGGGAGATTTTCACAGTTTGTTCCCATTTTTTTCCAGATAAATGCTACTGCATCAAGCCGTAAAATTTCAACTCCCTGATTTGCAAGAAATAACATTTCATCAGCCATCTTATTAAAGACAACAGGGTTCTCGTAGTTCAAATCCCATTGATAATTATGGAATGTCGTCCACACCCATTTTTTTATTCTGCTTCTGTAAGTGAAGCAGCCGGGGTGATCATCCTGAAAAACCGGAGCGATCGTTTTTTCATACTCATCGGGGATAGTTCTATCAGGAAACATTCTATAATAGTTTTGAAACTCTTCCTCTCCGGCATTTGCTTTGATTGCCCATTCGTGATCATCTGCTGTATGGTTAAAAACGAAATCAAGCACGAGACTAATTCCATGATTCCGCATTTCACCAGCTAAATCTTTTAAATCATCCATTGTTCCAAGTTCTGGATTAAGCTCACGATAACTGCTCACTGCGTAACCGCCGTCGTTATCTCCTTCGGGAGTTCTGAATATTGGCATTAGGTGAAGATATGACGCTCCAAGTTCTTTTAGATACGGAATTTTCTCTTTCATTTTTTTCAAATCACCAGCATAAAGATCAACGTAACAAACTGCACCAAGCATCCTGTTTGATTGATACCATGTTGGATCATTTTCTCGTATGGCGTCCAATGCTTTTAATTCGGGTGGTCGATTTATCCATGCTTTTGTAGCAGTATTCAAAATTTCTGCAAGATGATAAAAGAAATCATACTCTTTTCCATAGAGTTGATGTAGGAGTCCAAACAATCTTGGGAAATGATTGGTCAGTCTTTCGATGTAGCCCTGCCATTCGCCTTCCTCTACTTTATTCTCATATCTTTCAGATAAAAGAGGAAGCAATCGCGCCAGGGATGAATTTGCTTGTTTAGATTTCCAGTTATTATCCTGCATAACTTAATATTTTTTAATAATGGTTAATTGAATATGAAAATAAAAATATAGAATAAAAGTTTAAAATAAATCAATCTCGAAGGTTTTTAGAATAGTACTATTGGGTAAAAGACTTCCGGACAATCCTAACTGATCTAGAACTGCCCGGAATGACAAAGGAATTGATTATTTAATTATTTTCTTTTCTTTCAAAACAGTCTCAATTGTGTTCTGACCAATTTCCTGCAGATCATATTTAACTCGTGTGAACGGTTTATTAATTTTGATATATCTGCTTAAATCAATTGGTGTTCCAATTACAACTGAATCACATTCAGTTTTGTTGATAGTATTTTCAAGATCCTTCATTTGTGCTGGACCATAACCCATTGCAGGTAGAAGAATACCTATGTTTGGATATTTTTTAAATGTATCTGAAATTGTTTTTACCGTATAAGGTCTTGGATCAACAATTTCTTTTGCACCAAGTTTTTGTGCCGCAATAGTTCCTGCTCCATACTGCATCTCACCGTGTGTGAGTGTTGGTCCGTCTTCAACAACAAGCACCTTCTTTCCTTTGATTACTGATGGTTTGTCAACTGTAATTGGTGAGGCAGCTTCTATAATAGTTGCATTTGGATTTAACATTTTTGTGTTTGCAATTACTTCAAGTATGTCATCATTGTCAGCTGTGTCAATCTTATTTATAATTGCGGCATCAGCCATTCTTAAAGAAGTGTTGCCTGGATAATAATAAAGTTCGTGTCCTGGTCTGTGTGGATCAACAACAGTGAAAGTAACATCAGCTTTATAGAATGAAAAATCATTATTTCCACCATCCCATAAAATAACATCGGCTTCTTTTTCTGCTTCACGAAGAATAGCTTCATAATCAACTCCGGCGTAAATTACTCCACCTCTTGCTATATGTGGTTCGTATTCTTCAATCTCTTCGATTGTGCATTTATGTTTTTTCAGATCTGCATAAGTTGCAAAACGCTGAACTTTTTGTTTTACAAGATCACCATAAGGCATTGGGTGTCGGATGGCTACTACCTTTTTTCCGGCTGCTGTTAAAACTTCAACAATTTTTCTGGAGGTTTGAGATTTTCCTGCGCCTGTTCTAACTGCTAATACTGCAACAACAGGTTTTTTACTTTTTACTTGTGTTTCTCCGGCACCGAGCAACCTGAATGAAACTCCAACTGCATTCACTAACGATGCTTTATCCATTACATAATCGAACGGTACATCTGAGTAAGAGAAAACAACCTCATCAACTTTTAAATCTTTAATTAATTTTTCGAGAAATTTCTCTTCGTAGATTTTTATTCCCTTTGGATAAAGTTTACCTGAAAGTTGCTTTGGATAAGTTCGTCCATCGATGTTTGGAATTTGTGTTGCGGTGAATGCAACAACATTGTAAGATTTGTTATTTCTAAAAAAAACATTAAAGTTATGAAAGTCGCGGCCAGCGGCACCCATTATCAGAACATTCTTGCGAGCCATAAAAAAATTCTCCTTTGATTATTTGGTGGATTAAATTCTATAAAATCTAGAGCAAATTTAAGGCTTTTTGGCGAGAAAACCCGACTTTTCTATTCTAACTGAGTACAGCCATATTTTAAAAAACTGTGATTAAAATCGATAGCACGCATATTTATATTTCAATTTATTTTATAACTGGATCTCATGTACTCATTAAGTATTAAAATCAATATCTTTGTGTTATAATTTTGAAATTAATAATGGAAGAAATTTAAAATGAAAAAGATAATCTTTATTCTGTGTCTCACTTCATTATTTACTACTGCTAGCATCGGACAGGAATTTGAGACTTTCAATAAATATTTCATAGATGAAACTATGAGAATTGATTATTACCATACCGGTGATGCTGAAGAAGAATCTATAACACTTGATCATATTTTTAAATATGGTATTTGGGCGGGAAGTAGAATTCATCTAATTGATGAAATGAATCTTGGTCGATATTGCGCAAAAATATATGATGCCGAATCTGGAGTGGTTATCTATTCAAAAGGATTTGACAGCTATTTTGGTGAATACAAAACAAGCAGTGAAGGAATGGAGGGAATTGAGAAAACATTTCAGGAAACGGCAATCATTCCTTATCCAAAAAATAAAATTATATTCACGATGGAACGAAGAGATGAAGAACAAAATTTATTTGAATTTTACAGAACTGAAATTGATCCGGATGATGTGATGATAATTAGAGACGAAATTAAAGACAGACAGGTTTCAGTCTATGATGCTGAATCAAACGGGGATCCACACAATCGTGTTGATGTTGTAATCATCGGTGAAGGATATTCAATTGATGAAAAAGCAAAGTTTGAAAAGGATTTAAAATATTTTTCTGATGTTTTCTTCGGCCAGGAACCGTATAAATCGAATGCCGATAAGTTCAATATTCATGGTGTTTATAAGCCTTCCGGAGATAGTGGAATTGATGAACCGCGTGCCGATTTATTTAGTAGCTCTGTATTGAGTTGCACATTCAATTCAATGGGATCGGAAAGATATATTTTAACCGAAAATAACAAAGCAGTGAGAGACCTTGCAGCTTTTGTTCCTTATGATGCTATCTACATTATGATAAATCATGCTCGTTATGGTGGTGGAGGTATTTATAATTTCTTCTGCACATTCACAACTGATAATCAATTCAGAGATTATATATTTCTTCATGAATTTGGTCATTCATTTTCAGGATTAGCTGATGAATATTATACTTCAGATGTTCAGTACACAGATTTTTATCCTTTGGGACTTGAGCCGCTGGAACCGAATGTAACAGCTTTACTTAATGCGCCAAATGTTAAATGGCAGGAGTTTGTAACGCTTGCAACTGAAATTCCCACACCATGGGAAAAAGTAAAATATGATTCCATGGATTACAAATGGCAGGCTGAAAGAAGAGCACTCAATAATAAAATAGCCGAGCTGAAAAAAAATAAAGCTGATGCAAGTGAAATTCAGGCTGCTGAAAATGAATATGCCAGAAAGGATAAGCAACACTCTGATTTGGTAGATAAATATCTTAAAGCAAATAAGGATCACGGTAAAGTTGGAGCGTTCGAAGGTGCTGGGTATGTTGCAACCGGAATGTACAGACCAATGTTGGATTGTATAATGTTTTCAAAAGGAACAAAACCGTTCTGCACAATTTGCGAAGCACACATTGTAAATGTAATTGAACAGTATGGTGAATAAAAAAAGCTTTATGAAATAATTTCGATTATTCACAATGAATTGATAACTTTTAAAGAGTGGATAAAAACTTTTCTACAAATTTTTTGACCAAAATTTCCCTCCGGACAACCTCTTACTTTGAGAGGTTGAAACTTACCGAACATACTTTTATGATAATTGTTGCAATTATTATTGGCGTGTTAGCCGGTTTTGCAGCAATCGGAATAAGATTTCTTATTAAAGAAATATCAAATTTCTCTTTTCAGGGAGCGGGCAATATATTGGAAAATATTATTAGTACACCGTGGTATTGGATTTTGATAATACCAACAGTCGGTGGATTAATTGTAGGTCCAATCATTTATTTCCTTGCACCCGAAGCCAAAGGTCATGGTGTCCCTGAAGTTATGCAGGCGATACTTTTAAAAGGTGGAAACATAAGACCAAGAGTAGCTTTCATTAAGGCCATTGCTTCTTCAATTTCAATTGGTACAGGTGGTTCAGTCGGTAGAGAGGGACCAATAATTCAAATAGGGTCTAGCCTTGGATCAATGGTTGGACAGTTTTTGCGAGTGCCAAGCAAAAGAATGAAAACATTGGTAGGATGCGGAGCCGCTGCTGGAATAGCAGCAGCATTTAATGCGCCAATCGCAGGTGCACTTTTCGCTGTTGAAATAATTCTTATGGACTTTGCGATAGCACAATTTTCTCCGATTGTTATTTCATCTGTGATTGCTACAGTTGTTTCTCATACTTTTGAAGGAAAGTTTGCGGCATTTGTTGTTCCGAGATATCAACTTGTCGCACCACAAGAAATCGGATTTTACTTTGTGCTCGGTGCATTGGCAGGGATAGTATCGTTTCTTTTCATCAAACTGCTTTATTGGTGCGAAGATCTTTTTGATAACAAACTAAAACTTCCTGAGTATATAAATCCTGCTATTGGTGGATTAATAATAGGAGCAATCGCTCTACTATTCCCACAAATTATGGGTGTTGGCTATGATACAATAAATAATGCCCTTTACGGAAACATGGTTTGGTACATTGCACTTGCACTTATTTTCATCAAAATAATTGCAACATCAATAACTTTAGGCTCAGGAGGATCGGGTGGCATTTTTGCTCCATCACTTTTTATGGGTGCAATGCTGGGCTTCTTTTTTGGGTATGGTGTTCACTCACTATTCCCTGACATAACAGCAACTCCCGGTGCCTACGCTTTGGTTGCAATGGGTGGTTTGGTTGCAGGAACAACTCGTGCACCAATTACGGCAATCATCATTGTTTTTGAATTAACGAACGATTACAATATTATCCTTCCATTAATGATTACCTGCATTATAAGTGTGATATTATCTACGAAGTTAACAAGAGAATCAATTTATACTTTAAAACTGCTAATGCGGAACATAGGTATAAAGGAGGGCATGGATGCAAACATTATGGAATCATTATATGTGAAAGACGTGTTGAGGACAGAAATTGAAACCATCTCAGAATCAGAAAACTTTAATCAGGTTGTAAACAGGGTATTAAAAGGAAAATCATCTGAATTTCCGGTTGTTGATAAGAATTATAATGTCAAAGGAATAATTTCATTTTATGATATTAAAGAATATTTCTTCGAAAAGGAGGAACTGAAAGATTTATTAATAGCAGCGGATATAGCCAACTCAAATTTTGAAACAATTCCACTAGAATCAAACTGTCAGGTTGCGCTTGATAAAATGAGTCGTAGTGATCTTGAGGGTTTACCGGTTATTACTTCTGATAATGGAAATCACCTTGTGGGGTACATCTGGCGAAAAGATATTCAGGATGCATATCAAAAAGAAATTGAGCGAATGGAAATTGCATCGAACATTGCGAGCAGTATTAGTATGAAAGAAGATGAGAAAGAAGTTCATTTTATGGAAGGTTATTCGCTTGTTGAAATTTCTCCACCAAAATCATTTATAGGGAAATCAATCCGTGAACTTGATATCCGAAAAAACTATGGTGTAGATGTTCTTTCAATTAAGATGGGAATTAAGAGTGATGCTAAAATTAAAGCGATCCCAAATCCAAATCATATTTTTAAGGAAGACGAGACTATAATTGTAGCAGGAGAGATTAAGAACATAAACCTGCTGAGAAATCTTTGATTATTATTTGAGTAATACCATTTTCTTTGTTTGAATAAAAGACCCAGCTTTTAATTGGTAGTAATAGATCCCACTTGGCAATCTTTCAGCTCTAAATTCGACTTTATACTCGCCAGCAGATTTTTCTTCATTCACTAATGTTGCAATTTCATTTCCGAGAACATCAAAAACTTTTAACGAAACAAATTGCCGACTGCTGATTGCATACTGCAGACTGGTTGTTGGGTTAAACGGGTTGGGGTAGTTTTGTGATAATGAAAATTCTGTTGGAAGATTTACTTCTCCTTCAACATTAACTGGATAAGTTATTGTAAAATAACTATCGGACTTATCACTATAGCAAGGATATTCACCAACTCTAATTAAACAACTATCTGAACTCAAATTAGGAACCAACCACTGATAATAGTTGTAAGAATTCTGATGTGAAATACTATCTATGATAATATTCCAACTAAGACCTCCATCTGTTGAATATTCAAGATCTCCAAGTGGGAATAAGGTCCAGTTTGTCCACCAGGTAATGGTGTAATTCTCTCCACTAACAAGTGTATCACCTCCATTTGGTTCAACTAAGTCAAAGATCGGAAAAGTTATTGGACCATCATAACCTGCAGTAATAATTATTTTTTCTAGAGTTGGAGGAATTATAAAGTGCGTTGAATCCGAAAACATTTCAAACCTAGATAAAATATCGCCATTGAACGGATTTTTAAATTCGACAACCGCTAATGGCCATTCCCAGTCCCAAAATACATCGATAATATTTGAGCCATTCTCGTAACTTAAATCAATCAAATGTTCATAGTAGAATGGCTGACCACAACCGAATCTCAAATCCTTCGTTGTATAAATTGAAGTATCAGTTGGTAATTGAAATCTAACTCCAAAATTGCCCGGTGGAACTTGTGGGTCTACTACTTCACCTAATTGGGGATCAAACCCATTAGTGCCATAGGCATCGTATCCCAAAATTAATTCTTGTGAGTTATTGAATTCATCTGTGAAAGTAAATGTAGATTCAAAGTGTAGAGTCTGCGACAGTGAAACAGAAGAAAAGAAAAACGTAATTAATATTATCTTTTTCATGTTCAACCCCAAGATGATTTGTTAATCACTGCTAACTAAACAAATTCAATTCATAAAAGCAAGTGTTTGGAGTTTTTTGTTTATTTTTCATCCATTATGAAAACAAAACTTGACATAGCAAAAAATTGGCTGCCTCGATACACAGGAACTAAGATCAGTGAGTTCGGTGATTATATGCTACTTACCAACTTTCAAGATTATGTTGAGAAATTTGCGGCTAAATTTAATTCTGAAATAAAAGGTCTTGATAAGCCGATGCAAACATCAACTAATTCGGATGGCTTATCAATAATTAATTTTGGAATTGGGTCAGCAAATGCTGCAACAATTATGGATCTACTCTCGGCACGTAAACCAAAGGGGGTATTATTTCTTGGAAAATGCGGAGGACTAAAAAAATCCACAGAGCTTGGTCACTTTATTTTACCAACTGCTGCAATAAGGGGTGAGGGAACAAGCAACGATTACAAACCGCCGGAAGTTCCTGCTCTTCCATCGTTTAAACTGCACAAATTTGTTTCTGATAAAATAGTACAAAGAGGATTTGAATACAGAACAGGTGTTGTTTATACAACAAACAGAAGATTATGGGAATGGGATGATGAATTCAAAAATTATTTACGCAAACTTTCAACAATAGCCATTGATATGGAAACAGCCACTTTGTTTATTGTTGGATTGGTAAACGAAATTCCGCGTGGTGCTTTACTTTTAGTATCAGATATTCCAATGCTTCCCGAAGGAATAAAAACAGAAGAGTCTGATAAAAAAGTAACAAAGAAATTTTCAGAAGTTCATCTGGAAATCGGTATTGAAGCAATGACCGAGTTAGGTGAGAAGGGCGAGCACATCAAGCATTTTACTTTTTAAAGTGTGTTATAAACTTTTTTTAAGCCACGAGTTTTCCTAAAATATTTCTCAAGAATCCAACAGAAACTGAGCCAGGCTAACCCTAAAGACCAACCTGCGATTACATCATTTAGTGTATGAATTCCTGGTAAAATCCTGCTTATCATTATGAAGATAATAATGATTGCTCCTGTAATTAAAATAAACATTTTCGTTTTACGCGAATGTTGTATTCTTGAAATTGTGACGGCAAGTGATCCATAGAAAATAGTACCCATCATTGAATGTCCGCTTGGGAAGGACGAAATAGAACCAATAATCAATTTAAAAGCAATATTTTCAATTTCGACAGCAAAATTCAATTTCACAATCAACATTAAAAACACACCTCCCAATACTATGAAAACTAATCTCCAAAGTCTTCCTGACTCTTCGCATAAATAATAATAAGTAACTACAATTGTGAAAAAGATTGGCAGCAGAGGAAATCCACCCAATGCTGAAATATTTTTATTCAATCCTACAAACCATTCTGGTCCAAATGATGTGCTCCATTTATTGGTTAATCCCAAATGATTCAGTAGAAATTCGGAGGTATGATTGGAAATGGAATCCGTAACTCCAATGACAGTTAATGCAAAGATTAATAGGCTTGAAAAGAATATTATTAAAGCTATGAATTTATTTCGGCGTTCAGCTTCAAAGTCTTTGACAGGATTGTATTTGGAAGGCTTTTGTTGATCCATACATTGAAATTCTAATTTACACTTGAATCAAAGATAAATAAATTTCAGTTTGGATTTATTCGGTGAGTAAAATAAATAGGGCTCTTATAATCATTTCTATAAGAACCCCTGGTTCGTTAAGGAAAGTTAATCATCGTTCTCTTCTTTTTCAGTCTCAATAATAATCTTCTTTACCTTCTTCCCATCTTTCTCCGATTTAATCTCAATATTAAAATCATCGTTTTCTGATTTCATCTTTTCAATGTATTCATCTGCTTCGTCACCCTCATAGACTTCTGTAGTTTCTTCACCATTTTCTTTTGTGGTTACAGTAACTTTTTTCTCACCATTCTGAACTTCGACTTTAACTTTTTTCTGCATACCCTCAGAGGAATTCCATTCAAAATCATCATCAGATTTTACGATAAATATATCTTCATCATCACCCTCTAATTCAACTATTTCTTTGTCTCCGTCCTTTCTTACAGTAACTACTTTTTTATGTGATGATTCGTCATCTGAGGTATGCCAGACATAACTTGAACTTTTATATTTTTTCATTCGCTTAAATAATTTTTCGGCATCCGATCCTTCAAACGTGTACTCTTTATCATCAGCTGTGATGGTTATCTTGTCGATTGATCCATCTATCTTATTTATTTGTTCATCAATATTGTTTTGAGCATAAGTGGTATTAGTCAAAGTAAATATTATGGTTAAGCAAGCCGCAGCAATTAAGTATTTCATTTGTTTCCTCCGGGATGTGTTTACTAAAAGTTTTTTGTATCAACATTAAAGACGTTTCGTATTTGGATTAGTTCCGCATATATAGGAA